>Ga0187892_10002079_pt1 | contig 42080 bp, 39 predicted proteins | sample MA1701073metaG_FD_139345 | JGI IMG/M metagenome (GOLD analysis project Ga0187892, IMG submission 139345) | Bio-ooze microbial communities from a basaltic lava cave in the Kipuka Kanohina Cave System on the Island of Hawaii, USA - MA170107-3 metaG ... | reverse complement strand
CCACGTCCGGGTGGACGTGGTTCACGACGCGCGAGAGCGTGGCGGCCACCACGAGCAGGTCGTCGAGGGCGCCGAGCGGGCCGAACAGCCAGACGGGCATCAGGTCGAGCGGCGAGAGCACGTAGGCCACGCCGAACAACGCCATCGCCTTGTCGCCCACGGCGACGCGCGGGTCGCGCAGCAGGCGCACCAGCAGCATCACCAGGTCCGGGAACGCGAGCATGACGTCGCGCAGATCCGAGCCCGCTCCTGCGGCGGCCGGCCGGACCTGGGCGCGCAGCCGGTCGTAGAGGCGCTGCTCGCGCGCCCCGAGCTCGATCTCGACGGGCAGATCCGGCTTCACTCGCTCCTCCCTCCGGGCGTGCCCGGCTCGCCGTCGAAGGCGAAGGCGAGCCTGCGGTCCGCGCCGTCGTAGCGTTCTACGGCGAGCACGGGCTCGGGGTTCGCGAGCAGCGCCTCGAGCAGGTCGTGGAGGTCGTCCACGAGCGGAAGCTCGCGCACCTTTGCTAGGGGATGCCAGGCCAGCTCGACGCCGGGCGCGGGCCGGAGCACGCGGCTCGGGGCCTCGCCCACGAAGAAGAACACCACGTAGGCGTGGCCGAGCAGGCCGCTCTCGTGCACCACGCCGCGGAGGCGCAGCTGCGGGACGTCGAGCCCGGCCTCCTCGAAGAGCTCGCGGCGCGCGGCCGCGCGCACGCCCTCGCCCGCCTCGACGTGGCCGCCGACGCCGTTCCAGCGCCCCGCGAAGCGCTCGCTTCCCGGGCCGTGGCGCAGCAGCAGCAGCGCCTCGCCCGAGCGCACGAAGGAGACGGTGGCGAGCCTCGCGACGTGCCGCTCGCGGCTCACGGGCCGGGCGCCGCGCGCAGCACGCCGACCAGCACGCGGCCGCTCGCGCCGTCGAGCGGAACGCCGAGCAGCGCGGCCAGCGTGGGCGCGACGTCGAGCTGGCGCATGTGCGGCACGAGGACGCCGCGCCGCACGCCGCGCCCGGCCGCCACGAGCCCGGGGCCGGGCGCATCGTCCGGCCCGAGCCCGCCGCCGGCGCCGCGCTGGTCGGCGGCCGCGAGCGCCGCGCCGCCCGCGCCGTTCAGGAATACGAAGCCGGGCTCCGCCTGGAGCCCGAACCACGCGTCGGGGTCGGCGCCGCGCGCGATCATCTCGTCGGCGCTGACGACGCGGAACGCGCCGGTCTCGCGGGCGGCGGCCTCGAGGCGCTGCCGCGCGTCGAGGGCCCGGCGCGCCTCGTTCGCGTACACGAACGCCGAGCTGCCGTTCGCGCGCACCAGCGCCGTCCAGCGCCCCTGCGGCGTGATCCAGCCCTCCTCGCGCAGCCACACGTTCGGGCGCAGCGCGGTGTGCACCGGCTCGATCGCGCGGTCGCCCACGACGACGAAGGCAGTGTCGGGGAGGACGCCCGCTTGCTCCGCGCAAGCGAGCAGGCGCGCGAGCTCGCCGTCCACGGCCGAGAAGGCGTCCGCGGTGGCCGGCGCACGCGGCCCGAAGGCGAGCAGCGGCCTCTCGGCGCCGCTCAGGCGCAGCAGCACGAGCCGCGGCTTCTGCGCGAAGGCGGCGCACGCCAGCTCGACGAGCAGCGCGTCGCGCGCGGGCCCCGGCGCGCCGGCGAGGTCCGAAGCGCCGCGCACGCGCTCCGCGATCCAGTCGGTGGACGCGCTCGCCGCGACCTCCTTCCAGGTCTCACCGACGCGCTGCGGCGCCACGTCGGGCAGCAGCGAGGCGATCTCCGCGCCGGTCGTGGTCGGCCAGTCGAGAGCGGTGACCGAGCCCCCGCTCTCGGCAACGCGCTGCCAGAGCGTGGCCGCGCGCAGGTAGCTCGCGTGCGAGGGCGACACGCCGCGCACGCCGCGCTCGCCGAGCAGCTGGTCCGCGACGATGCCGTGCACGGCCGGCGTCACGCCGGTCACGAGCGTCGCGTGCGCCGGGTAGGCGCTGGCCGGCGCGACGGGCTCCACCTGCTCCGCGGCGACGCCTTCGCCCGCGAGGGCCGCGAGCACCGGCATGAGGTCGCCGGCGAGGTAGCGGTCCGGCGTCAGCCCCGGCACCGAGACCAGCACGACGTGCGCGGGCCGGCCCGCGGCGTCCGCCAGCGGCGGGAGGCGCAGCGGCGCTTCGCCCGCCGGCAGCGCCGCGCAGGCGAACGCCAGCGCCGCCGCGAGCGCGAGGCCGGAGACGCGTGTCATCCCCGGAAGATCCCCTTGCGTTCCTCGCGCCCGCGCTGGAGCAGGCCGTGGATCACGTCGCGCACCACGTCCACCTTGGCCTGCACCGAGGCGTCCTCCTCGGTGGGGCTGCCGTCGAAGCGGATCGGGTCGCCGAAGTAGATGCGGTACTTCACGGGCAGCGGCAGGATGCCGAGCGGCCCGAGCCACGGGAAGCCGAGCGTGATCGGGAAGGCCGGCATCCCGAGCATCCGCCCGAGCTGCGGAATCGTCGCGAGGCCGGGCTGCTGCTCCTCGGAGCCCACGATCCCGACCGGCACGATCGGCGTCTCCGTCTCGAGCGCGAGCCGGATGAAGCCCTGTCCGAAGCGCTGGAGCTTGTAGCGCTCCCGGAACAGCTTGTTCATGCCGCGCACGCCTTCCGGGAACACCATCACGCACTCGTCGGCTTCGAGCATCTGGGTGCAGTTCTCGGGCGTGCCGACCATGCTGCCGCTGCGGATCGCCGCCACGCCCACGAAGGGGAGCTGCGGGATCCAGTACTCGCCCATGCCGCGCACGATGCGCGGCGGCTCCGCCTCGAGCAGCATCGCCACGCCAAGCATCATGCCGTCGAACGGGAGCTGGCCGGCGTGGTTCGAGATCAGCAGCACGCGGCCGGAGGGCACCTTGTCGATGCCCCGCGTCTCGACGCGGAAGTAGTACCGGTAGAGCACCGCCGAGAGCAGCACCTGGCTCTTCGCCGCCGCCGGCTCGAGCCCGAACTGGTCGAAGCCGTACTCGTTGAGCCGCGTCGGGATCTTCTGGATGCGCTCCTCGATCTCCTGCCCGAGCCCGCGCGCCGAGAGCGGCAGCAGCGCGCCCGCGAGATCGCGCAGCGCGTTGCCGAAGCCGCCTTGCCGCCGCGCCATCGCTAGCTCCGCAGGCTCTGGAAGATCTCTTCCAGGCCGAACAGCGGGCGGAAGTTGGTCGCCTCGACGAAGTGCCGCCCCGACAGCGTGACCGGGAACTTCAGGTAGTCGATCGCGCCCTCCGGCCAGGGCACCATGCCGCGCGCGAAGAGCTGCCGGATCATGGGCCGGAACAGGAACTCGGGCAGCGGGAAGGCGCGGCCGCCCGCCTCGCGGATCGCGGTGTGGAGCGGCACCTGGCCGGGCCCGACCAGGTTGAACACGCCCTGGAGCCCGTGCTCGAGCGCGACGGCGATCGCCTCCACCACGTCCTGCTCGTGGATGAACTGCATGAGCGGATCGAAGCCCAGCACGGTCGGCTGCCGTTCGAGGCGGAGGTACTCGGAGATCATCGAGCGCACGTAGTGACCGAGCACGTTGACGGGACGCAGCACGCAGGTGCGGATGTGCGGGTAGCGCCACAGGAAGTTCGTGGCGAGCGCGTCCACCTCGACCAGGTCGCGGATCTCGGGGTAGGCGCGGCTCGCCTCGAGCGCCCGGTCCTCGTCCATGTAGAAGGGGTTGTCGTGGAGCGCGCCGTACACGGTGCCGCTCGAGAACACGATCAGCTTCTGGACGCCGTAGTGCGCGCAGTGGTCGAGCAGGCGCTTGGTGCCGCGCACGTTCGCGTCGTGGCGCCGCCGCACGTCGCTCCGGAAGTCGCGCACGAAGCCCATGTGCACGATGGCGGTGGGCAGCTCGGTGCGGACCACATCCTCGAAGCCGCGCTTGCGCAGGTCCACCACGTGGACGGCGACCGCGCGCGGCCGGCCCTCCCACGGCACCGAGTCGGCGCCGCACACCTCGTAGTTTTCGAGCAGGCGGCGCGCGAGCAGGCGGCCGAGGCCGCCGGCCACGCCGGTGATGAGGACTTTCTCCATCGCGGTTCCCGAGGGGTTCGTTGGGCAGCTTATCGGCCGGCTCTGCGGCCCTCTACCCCTGTCTTTTCGAAGTCGTTAGGCTAGGCCGCGGCCCCCGGAGGGAGCCGCGCTCAACGTGTCCGACGCCGCGCCGCAGTTCGAGGAGATCAAGATCCCGGTTCCGGACCGGGTGCACGGCCTCGATACCGTCACCGGGATGCTCGGCATTCCCGAGTGGTGGCCGACCGGCGCGCGCGTCTCCGTGGTGATCGCGCGCGCGAGCCTCGCGCCCGATCCGCTGATCGACCACATCCAGCGCGAGCTCACCGCGAAGAAGATCCTGACCCTGTCCTTTCCCCTGCCCTTCATGGCGGCGGGCAAGAAAACGCCCGACGACATGCGCATCTTGAAGCGCGCCTATCAAGCGGCGGTTGCACTGCTGGCGCAGGATCCGAGTGCGGCGCCCGCCCACGTCTTCGCAGGCGGCAAGAACATCGGCGCGCTGGTCGCGGCGAACGCCTCCACCGCGGCGGCGCGCATGCGCGTCGAGGGCCTGTTCCTGCTCGGCTATCCGCTCCACAAGCAGGACGACCCGCGCGACCCGCGCTCGGAGCAGCTCTACCGGGCCGTCACGCCGATGCTGTTCGTGCAGGGGCAGAAGGACCGCCACTGCGACCTGCCGACCCTGCGCAAGACGCTCGGACGGGTGGGCGCGCCGGTGCAGCTCCACGTGGTGGACGAAGCCGACCACCAGCTCCGCATCCCGAAGAAGGCCGACCGCTCGCAGGAGCAGGTGAACAACGAGGTGCTCGCCGCGCTCGAGAGCTGGATGCGGAAGACCCTCGGCGCCGCGGCGAGCTGACCGTGGCACAGGCGAGGCGGCAAGTTCGGACAGACCATCGTCCGAGCCACCCGTCCCGAACGGACGCGGCACGCCCGTCTCAGCCGCCACGAACTCGCTCGCGGCGCCACTCTAGACGTGGGTCCCGCGGCGAGCATCACGCCACCTGTCGGACTCGATGGAGGTCCAAGATGGGACTGAATGCCCGGTTGCGTCCGGTTCCTGTCCTCGTCGTCGTGCTCGTCCTGGGCTTCGTTGGGGCGTCGAGCGAGGCTCAGCAGACGAGTTCCGGAAAGAACACGGCCGCGATGACCGGCGAGGTCGATCCGCCGCCCGGATGCCTCCAGGACGTTCCGATCGGGACGATCGAGAAGGGCAAGAAAGGCCATCTGCTGATCGTCGAGATGACGGCGTCCAGCACCCCCGAAGGCTTCCCCGGGGCGCGTATCTTCAAGCCTCAGGTCGACGGTATCGGCCTTGAGGGAGCTAACAGCGTCGATAGCCCGGACTCGTCGCAGTTCGACAATGCGGCAGTGAGCGCAGTGTGGTGGCTCGACCTCGACGCCGCTGAGTCGAACAATCCGGGCGAACTCGTGGGCCAGCCGCTCGAGCTCACCTTCGGACAACTCTGCGGCGGCGATCCGTATCGCGTGACCGCCGTTGCGCGGATGCTGAAGAAGTAGCGACGAGGTTACCCGCGGCGAGCGGGTCGAGAACCGTGACGACGGCCGAGGCGTGGGGCGCACGCGCGCCGAGTCCGTGGGATCGGCCCGGCGCCCGATGGCGCCCGCTTCGCGCTCGGCCTTCGCCAGCGACAGCGTCCGCTTCTGCGCTACCGCTCCGGCGAGCGACTCGACGCGCCCGCCGCCCGATGAGACAGTGTCACCCCACCGCGACCTTCGCTCTCAAAGGAACAAGTTGCCCTGGCATACACTCTCGCCCGCCTCCCGCATCCGCGAGGGCCAGCTGCTGTGTTTCGAGATCGCGGGGCGTCGGCTCGTCGTCGGGCGCACCGCGCGCGGCTTCTTCGCGCTCGACGACGTCTGCCCGCACGCCGGCGGCAGCCTCTCCGAGGGCATGCTCGACGCCGGCGCCGTGGTCTGCCCGATCCACGGCTACGCCTACGACATCACCACCGGCGAGGGGCTCGACGACGGCGCCGAGGTGCGGGTCCATCCCTGCGTGGTCGATGGCGACGTGCTGCGGATCCAGCTCGAGGAGGAAGAGACGTGAGCGACCTCTACTTCGCGCAGGTGCCGGTCGGCGAGATGGCGAACTTCGCCTACCTGGTCGGGAGCCGCAGCACGCGCGAGTGCCTGCTCGTGGATCCGGCCTGGAGCGTCGACGCCTTGCTCGACCAGGCGGAGGCCGACGGCATGCGCGTGACGGGCGCGCTCGTGACGCACTACCACCAGGACCACGTGGGCGGCTCGATCTTCGGCATGGAGATCGAGGGGCTCCCGCGCCTGCTGGCGCGGGCCCCCGTCCCCGTGCACGTCCACGCGCACGAGGCCGAGGGCGTGCGCAAGGTGACCGGCCTCTCCCCGGCGGACCTCGTGCGGCACGAGGGCGGCGACGCGCTCGAGCTCGGCGGCGCGCGCGTGCGCCTGCTCCACACGCCCGGCCACACGCCCGGCTCGCAGTGCTTCCTCGTCGAGGAGCCCGGCGCGGCCGGCCGGCTCGTCTCCGGCGACACGCTCTTCCTCGGCAGCTGCGGGCGCGTCGATCTGCCGGGCGGCGACCCCGAGGCGATGTTCGACAGCCTCACGAACCGGCTCGCGCGCCTGCCCGACGACACGCTGCTCTACCCGGGGCACCTCTATTCCGCCGATCCGTCGTCCACGATCGGCGAGCAGAAGCGCAGGAACCCCTACCTGCGCGTCGCGCGGCTCGAGGATTTCCTGTCGTTCATGGGGTACTGAGTGGTAGACGCCGCCGCCGCAGCGCCGCTGCCGCTGCGCACGCTCGTCGCCTACGCGGTCCAGAACGTGGGCGTGAGCTTCCTCTCGACGCTCTTCGTCGTCATGTATCTCAAGTTCGCGACCGACCGGGTGGGCGTCTCGATGCTCTCGATGGGCGCGATCTTCCTGGTGGCGAAGATCTGGAACGCGGTCGCCGACCCGATCGTCGGCTCGTGGAGCGACCGCACGCGGAGCCGCTTCGGGCGGCGGCGCACCTGGCTGCTCGGCTCGATGCTGCCCTTCGCGTGGTTCACGTGGATGGCGTGGGCGCCACCCGAAGCGCTCGACGGCGGTCGCCTCGTATTGTGGGTGGCGGTGGCGGTGCTCGGCTTCTACACGGCGATGACGGCGTTCCAGGTGCCGCACGCCGCCCTCGGCGTCGAGCTCACCCACCACCCGCAGTCGCGCAATCGCGTGTTCGCGACCAAGTACATCGTGCAGATGATCGGCCTGTTTGCCGCCTTCTGGGTGGGCATCCGTCTGGTGGACGATCCCGAGACCGGCCGCGCGGGCGCGCGCTGGCTCGGGCTGCTCGGCGGCGCGGGAGCAGCGCTGCTCGTCGCGCTCGCGCTGCCCTCACTGCCGCCGGAGCGCAGCGACTACCAGGGCCGCGGCGGCGTCTCGATCCTGCAGGCCCTGCGCGACGTCGCGAAGAATCCCGAGGCGCGCCTCCTCCTCTTCGTCTTCTTCGTCGAGGCGCTCGGGCTCGGCGGCCTCACCGTGCTGGTCCCCTTCGTGACCCAGTACGTGATGCACCGGCCGGACCTCACGCAGGCCATGCTCTCCGTCTACGTCGTCGCCGGCGTCGCGGGCGTGCCGCTCTGGGTGTGGCTCGCGCGGCGCTTCGAGAAGCGGCGGCTCTGGCTCGTCGCGATGGGGATGGGCGGCGTCGGCTTCGGCATGCTGCTCGGCCTCGGCGAGAACGGCTGGCCGCTGATGGTGGTGTCGTCGCTGATCGCGGGCACGGCGCAGGCGTGCGGCAACTCGATCGGCCAGGCGCTCAAGGCCGACGTGATCGACCTCGACGAGCTGCGCACGGGCGAGCGCAAGGAAGGCGCGTACTTCGCGGCCTGGAGCTTCGTGAACAAGCTCGGCAACGCGATCCTCGCGAGCTCGGCCGGCTTCGCGCTCGGGCTCGCCGGCTACGTGCCCAACGCGGAGCAGACCGACCTCGTGAAGTACACGATGGTCTTCCTGCTCGGCGGCATGCCGCTGCTCGGCTACGTGATCGGCGCGCTCGCATTCGCGCGCTTCCCGCTCTCGGAGGCCGAGCACCTGCGCATCCGCGCCGAGCTCGACGCGCGCCCGCCGGGCCGCGCGTGAGCGCGCTCCCGGCCGTCGAGCCGATGCCCCCGCGCGCCGCGGGCGCCCTCCCCTGGCTCGGGGCCGGCCTCGGCCTGCTGCGCGATCCCACCGCGCACCTCTCCCGGCTCCGTGCGCGGCTCGGCGACACCTTCGTGCTCGACGGGCTCGGCTACCGGTTGTTCTTCGTCTTCTCGGCGGCGGGCGTGCGCGCGCTCTACGCCGTCCCCGAGCAGGAGGCCAGCTTCGGCCTCGCCACCTTCGAGCTGGTGATGAAGCGCAAGCTCCCGCTCGAGCTGGCGCTGGGGCGCCGCAACCGGCCGCACGACCTGTTCAAGAACCCGGACGTCGAGAGCTACCTCGAGCACCTCGAGGCCGCGATGCAGCTCGAGATGGACGAGCTCGGCCCGCGGGGCCGCTTCGAGGCCTTCGCGGAGGCGAAGCGGCTCGGCTACCGGCTCGGCCTCGCGTCGTGGGCCGGCGCCGAGGCCGCCTCGCCGCGCTTCCTGCCCGCGCTGATCTCGGCCTTCGAGCGGCTCGACAGCGCGGACTCCTTCGTGCGCCCGCTGTCGACGGCCTTCAGCATGGCCACCGGCAAGCGCCGCGAGAAGCGCGCGATGCGCGAGATCGAGGCAGTCTTCCACACCATCCTCGCCGAGCGCCGCGCGACCGGGCACCGGCCGGGCGACTTCCTCGACCAGATCGAGGCCTCCTTCTCCGACGTGGGGCTGCCGGAGCGCGACGTCCAGGTGGCACGCGACGTGATGCTCATCCAGATGGGCGCGCAGTCGAACCTGTTCGCGGCGCTGGCCTGGACGCTCGTGAACCTGCTGCTGCACCCGGAAGTGCTCGCGCGCGTCGCGGCCGGCGACGACGAGCTGCTCGAGCGCTCGGCCCACGAGTCGATCCGCCTCGCGCAGCGCTCGCTCACGCTGAGGCGCGTACTGCGCCCGCTCGAGGTCGAGACGGAGACGGGGAAGCACCGGCTCGCACCGGGCGTGTTCCTCGCGACCATGCTGTCGCTGAACAACCGGACCGCGGCGCCGGGCCTCGAGCGCTTCGACCCGGACCACTACGTGGGGCGCCGCCTCGCGGAGTCGGTCGCGCTGCCGGCGCGCGAGCTGGTCTCGAGCTTCGGCCACGGCCGCCACAGCTGCCCCGCGCAGCGCTTCTCGATCTCCGCGATCCGCGTCGCGCTGCGCCGGCTGCTCGAACGCTACGAGCTCGCGCCGCTCTTCTCGGCCGCGGAGCCGCGCGTGCGGCAGATCGGGGGCGTCGCCCGGGCGGCTCGTCCCTGCCTCGTGTCGTACGCGGCCCGCAGTAGCTAACTCCGCGACTTCGGGTCGCTTTTCCGTCGGCGCGCGGCTTGAAACGCCGGAGCCCCTTGGGTAGCGTTCGCCCCTTCGCGCCCCCCCGGCCGGACTCACCCGCCGCGCGGGGGCACGCCACTGCGGAGCGTCCCCGATGAAGATCTTGGTCTGCCTCAAGCAGGTGCCGCACCAGGACGCGCGCCTCGACGTGAACGCCGACGGCTCGTGGATCAAGGAAGACGGCATCAAGTTCGAGATCAACAGCTACGACACCTTCGCGCTCGAGGAGGCGCTCCGGGCCAAGGACGCCGACCCCGCCACCGAGGTGGTGGTGGCCTCGATCGGCCCCGACCGCGTGACCCAGGCCCTGCGCACCGCGCTCGGCATGGGCGCGGACCGCGCCGTCCACGTGAAGGACCCGGCGGTGGACGGCTCCGACGCGCTCGGCGTCGCGCGCGTGCTCGCGACCGTGGCCAAAGAGGTCGGCCCCGAGCTGGTGCTGATGGGCCTGATGTCCGACGACAGCAACGCCTCCGCCGTGCCGCCGATGCTGGCCGAGCTGATGGGCGTCCCGCACGCCACGGCCGTGGTGACGTTCGAGAAGACCGGCTCCGGCGTCCGCGTCGAGCGCGAGCTCGAGGGCGGCGCGCTCGAGGTGGTGGACCTGCCGCTGCCGTGCCTGGTCGCCGTGCAGACCGGCCTCAACCAGGTCCGCTACGCCTCCCTCAAGGGGATCATGGCGGCGAAGAAGAAGCCGATCGACGTGAAGACGGCCGAGTCGCTCGGGCTCGCCGGCAAGGTCGGCGCGGCGGCCGCCAAGGCGAAGATCCGCAAGGTCTACCCGCCCCCGAAGGGCGAAGGCGCCGAGATCCTGAGCGGGAGCGCGGACGAGGTCGTCGCGAAGCTCGTGGGCAAGATCAAGGAGCTCGGGCTCCTGTAGGGAGCCGGGCACTCGGGAGAAGCATCGATGGGCAGCATCCTCCTCGTCGCCGAGATCCAGAAGGGCGCGATTCGCGAGGCGAGCTACGAGCTCGTCAGCTTCGCGAAGAAGCTCGGCGGCGACATCCAGAGCGTGGTGATCGGCAGCGGCATCGCGGGCGAGGCCGAGGCCCTCGCCAAGCGCGGCGGCGGCAAGGTCTACGTGTGCGACGACCCCGCGCTCGCGAACTACAACGTGGACGGCTGGACGAAGGCCGTGCGGGCGGCGGCGGCCGCGGCCAACGCGGACACCGTCCTGATCTCCAACACCCCGATCGGATGGGACTTCTCGGGCCGGATCGCCGCGGGCCTCGACGCCAGCTTCGTCTCCGACGCCTTCGACGTGAAGCCCGGCCCGGTGTTCCTGCGCCGGGTCTTCAACGGCAAGCTCGACGCCGAGGTCGCTCCCGCGGCCGGCAAGGTGGTGGTGACCGTGCAGCCGGGCGCCATCGCGGCCTTCGAGGGCACGAGCGCCGGCTCGACCGAGAAGCTCGCGGTGGACCTGTCGGGGCTCCGGGCCAAGTTCGTCGAGACCAAGGTCGCGACCTCGAAGGGCGTGGACCTCACCAAGGCCGAGATCATCGTCTCGGGCGGCCGCGGCGTCGGCGCCCCCGAGAAGTTCCCCGAGGTGATCCAGCCGCTCGCGACCGCGCTCGGCGGCGCGATGGGCGCATCGCGCCCCGTGGTGGACGCGGGCTGGCTGCCCCACGAGTACCAGGTCGGGTCGTCGGGCCAGGTGGTGACCCCGAAGCTCTACATCGCCGTCGGCATCTCGGGCGCGATCCAGCACCTCGTGGGGATGAAGGGCTCGAACTACATCATCGCCATCAACAAGGACGCCGACGCGCCCATCTTCGAAGTCGCGCAGCTCGGCGTGGTGGGCGATCTGTTCGAGATCGTCCCGAAGCTCACCGCGGCAGTGAAGAGCGCGAAGGGCTGACCGCGCCAGGCGGACCCCGAAGAAATTCATGACGCACCTGCGTCATGCGTTTTTCCCCTTTGCGCCGACCGTGATGTGCGTCAAGATGGTGCGCGAGGGGTGTGCGCTGCGCTGAGAGCTTTCCGCAGGGCGGTTTCTCCGCACCTCGCGGCCACCAGTTGGGGGGTGGGGCTTTGTCGCGCCGTATTGCGTTCATCAACGAGAAGGGTGGAAGCGCGAAGACCACCCTGGTCGCGAATCTCGCGGCCTACCTCACGCTGCACCGCGGTCGCCGCGTGCTCGCGCTCGACATGGATCCGCAAGGACAGCTCGCGCGCGCGCTCGGCGTCGAGCTCGGCGCCGGCGGACCGAGCGCGGTGGATCTGCTGCTCGACGAGATGCTCGACGACTCCGCGCTCGATCGCGCGGGCTCATCGCGCGGCACGTTGCCGCGCGTCTCGACGCGCATCCGTGGCCTCGATCTCGTCGGCGCCAACAAGGCGCTCGGCCTGGCGGGCGCGCTCGAGCCCGCGGGCGACGAGGCCACCGCGCGGCTCGCGCACGCGCTCGACGAGCTGTTCGAGTCCGAGGACTACGACTTCCTGCTCATCGACGCGCCGCCCTCGTTCGGACCGCTCACGCTGAACGTGCTGCGGGCGGTGCGCGAGGTCGTCATCCCCGTGCCGCTGACCTGGCTCGGCCTCGACGGCTGCGCGGCGCTGCTGCGCACGATCGAGACCGTGCGCACGCGCTACGCCAACCCGACGCTCCGCATCACCATGGTGATCCCGACCTTCTACCGGCGCACGCGCATGGCGCACGAGCTGCTCGAGCGCCTCAAGGCGCGCTTCCCGAAGGAGCTCGCTCACACCGTGCTCGGCTACCACGTGAAGATCGACGAGGCGCAGGCGAGCGGGAAGTCGATCATCGAGTACGCGCCGAACGACCGCGGCTCGAAGGCCTTCGCGGCGCTCGCCGAGGAGCTCGAGCTGCGGGCGCCGGACGCCGGGACGCCGACATGAACGGAGAAGGTCCCCTGCTGCTGGACGGCGACCCCGCGAGCCCGCTCGACGGGCCGCTCCTGCCCGGCGCGCCGCTGGTCGGGCGCGATCCCTTCGAGGTTCCGAGCGCCGCCGAGCCGTGGCTCGACGCCCTCGACCGGCTCGCGACGCGCATCGCGGTGCCGTCGCGCGCGCTGCCGCTCGACCTGCCGCCGCCGCGCGTCGCCGAGGTTGCGGACGGGGCGCTGTCGCGGCCGGGCGTGTCGCGCTGGCTGGGCGACGCCGAGCGGCGGCGGCTCGCCGCGCTGCGCGCCGCGCGCGTCGGCAAGGACGATCCGTTCGGCCTCGACGTGTCGGCGGTGGAGCGCGCGCTGCCCGTGGTGCTCGCGCTCTACCGCTACTGGTTCCGCGTGCAGAGCGAGGGACACGAGCACCTGCCCCGGCGCGGCGGCGCGATCCTCGTCGCGAACCACGGGGGCCTCCTGCCCTTCGACGGCGCGATGGCCGCGCTCGACGTGCTGCTGAAGACCGACCCGCCCCGCATGCTGCGCCCGCTCGTCGCGCGCTTCGTCCGCGACCTGCCGCTCCTCCGCGACTTCTACGCGGGCACCGGGCCCGTGATCGGAACGCGGGAGAATTTCAGGCAGCTGCTCGAGCGGCGCGAGCTGGTGCTCGTGTTCCCCGAAGGCACTGCCGGCATCAGCAAGACGGTGCCCGACCGCTATCGGCTCCAGCACTTCCACTCGGGCTTCGTCGAGGAGGCGGTGCGGCTGCGCGTGCCCGTGATCCCGGTGGCCATCGTCGGCCCCGACGACCAGGCGCCCATCCTCTACGACGCGAAGACCATCGCGCGCTGGTTGAAGCTGCCCGCCTTCCCGATCACGCCGACCTTCCCCTGGCTCGGGCCGCTCGGCCTGGTCCCCTACCCGGTGCGCTACCGCATCGTGTACGGCGAGCCCCTGGCGCTGCACGAGCAGGCTCCGCGCGAGGCCGCCGACGATCGGCCCCGCATGGAGGAGATGGCGGCGCGCGTGCGCGAGACCGTGCAGCACCTGGTCGACCGGCACCGCTGAGCAAGCCGGCCGAAGGCCGGCGCGCAGTGAGCCGCAGGCGAACGGAGTCACGACAGTGGGGTCGGCGGGCTCGGTCGCCGACCTCGACCGCCTGGCCCCCTCCGCTATGCTGCGCGGCCGCTTTTTCCGAGGGCCGATCCCCATGGCAGTGGACACGTCGCAGTTCAAGAACGGCCTCAAGGTCGAGATCGACGGCGACCCCTACAACATGATCTTCTTCCAGCACGTGAAGCCCGGGAAGGGTGGCGCGTTCGTGCGCACGAAGCTGAAGAACCTGCGCACGGGCCGCGTGATCGAGCGCACCTACCGCAGTGGCGAGCGCCTCGACGAGGCCGACGTGCAGGATCGCCGCATGTCGTACCTCTACCAGGACAGCAGCGGCCTCGTGTTCATGGACAGCGAGAGCTACGACCAGATGTCGATCCCGCTCGAGCGCGTGGGCGAGGCCAAGGACTACCTGAAGGAGAACCTCGAGGTGGACGTGCTCCTCTACAAGGGGAACGCGATCAACATCGAGCTGCCCGCGTTCATCGAGGCCGTCATCTCGAAGACCGAGCCCGGCATCAAGGGCGACACCGCCTCGGGCTCGACCAAGCCCGCCACGATCGAGACCGGCGCGGTGGTGCAGGTGCCGCTGTTCGTGAAGGAAGGCGAGAAGATCCGGGTGGATACGCGCACGGGTCAATACGTGGAGCGAGTCAAGTAGGGGATGCGTGGGGATCAGCTCGCACGGCAGTGGCGGCTGATCCAGCTCCTCGCGCGCCGCCGCTACGGCGCCGGCCTCGACGACCTCGCCGCGGAGCTCGAGTGCCACAAGCGCACGGTCTACCGCGACCTCGACGCGCTCCAGTTCGCGGGCTTCCCGGTCACGAGCGAGAAGCGCGACGGCCGCGTCTTCTACCGGCTGCTCGACAGCTTCGAGCTGGGCGAGGCGCCCTTCACGCCCGACGAGTTGATGGCGCTGGCGTTCGGCGAGGACCTGCTCCAGGGCCTCGCCGGCACCGTCTTCCACGACTCGATCCACTCGGCGCTGGCCAAGATCCGCGCCAGCCTCGGGCCCGAGCTGACCGGATTCCTCGGGCGGCTCCACGACGCGTTCCGCGTGCTGCCCGGCCCGCACAAGCGGTACACGGAGGCCAGCGAGACGATCCGCGCGCTCAACGAGGCCGTGCTCGAGCGCCGCAGCGTGCGCATCGCCTACACCACCGGCCGCACCGGCGAGACGAGCGTGCGCGACCTCGACCCGTACCGCGTCTGGTATCGGAGCGGCGGGCTCTACGTGATCGGCCACGACCACAAGTCGAGCGAGGTGCGCACCTTCGCGGTGGACCGCATCGGCAGCGCGACGCTGCTCGAGACGCGCTTCGAGGTGCCGGCGGACTTCGACTTCGAGGCGCGCACGGCCTCCGCCTTCGGCGTCGTGGCCGAGCCGCCCGGGCCGGTGCGCATCCGCTTCGCGCCGCGCTGGGCGCTGTACGTGCAGGAGCACGACTGGCATCCGAGCCAGCGCATCGAGCCCACCAAGGACGGCGGCGTCGAGCTCCACATGGAGGTGGGCCTCGGCGACGAGCTGCGCGGCTGGGTGCTGAGCTTCGGCGCCGGCGCCGAGGTGCTGGTCCCCGCGTCGCTGCGCGCCGAAGTCGCGGCGGAGCTCGCGATGGCCGGGGCGCGCTACGAGGACGAGCGCTGAGCCCGCGGCGGCACGCTCGCCTCGCGCTTGCGACCCCAGCCGCCGCCCTTGACCTCGTCGAACCAGAGCTCCGCGACGATGAAGGACTGCACCACGCCGAGCCGCAGATAGAGCTGCTGCAGCGCGATCGGCAGGTCGTGAAAGTCCCCGACGACGACGCGGCAGTTTGCAGCACGGCAGGCGCACTGCATGGTCCAGCGCCGCTCGCTCATGGTGGTCGAGTAGTCGTAACAGATCTCCTCGCCCGCCCGGATCTCGCGCAGGGAGACCAACAGCCGATCGGAGCGCACGCCCGCGTTCGGGGAGCAGCTGTGATTCACGATGCGGCTGCGCGCGTCCAGATCCAGATAGGTCGAAGCGCCGACCTGGAGCGGATAACACTCGTCGCGCCCGCTTGCGAGCACATCCTCGAGCTCGAGCAGCTCGCCGGTGAAGACGAGGATCATCTCGCCGGCGGGAATGTCGCTCGCCGCGTGCAGCCCGAGCCCGTGCGGGCTCTTGGCAACGCGAACCGATGCGCCACGGGCGTGCTCCATCAGCCGAACCTCGCGAGCAGAAGCAACGAGCCGACCGCCATCGCCGCGCCCAGCACCTCGTGCCCGCGGAGGGGCTCGCGGAGCACCACGACGCCGACGAGGGTGAGGAGCAGGACCGTGGAGACGGAGTACACGACACCGATCTGCGCGAACGAGAGATGCCGCATCACGTACACCCAGCCGCCTGCCATGGCCGCGTAGACGAGGAGCCCCGACCAGAACCACTTCGACTGAACGCTCTCTTGCTGGTCGCTCGCGAGCTTCAGCAGGTAGTCGGCGAACACGCCCACGCCGGCGAGGAGGATCGCGACCAGCAGTGCCTGTTGCCGCGGCGTCATCGTCAACCGCCCGGGATTCGCGCGCCGACTAGCGTGCGAAGGAACGCCTCGGCCTGCTTCGCCGCCATGGGACGGGAGATGTAGTGCCCCTGGACCTCGTCGCAGCTCTGTGCCTCCAGGATCGCGAGCTGCTGGCGGTCCTCCACGCCCTCCGCCGTCACCCGGAGCTTCATGCCTCGTGCCATCGCGATGATCGCTGCGGAGACGGCGCGGTCACGCTCTTGCGCGTCGATGCCGTGGATGAACGAGCGGTCCATCTTCAGCCGGTCGATCGAGAGCTGCCTCAGGTGCGCCATGTTGGAGTAGCCCACACCGAAGTCGTCGATCGCGACCTGGACCTTCAGCTGCTTGATGCGATCGAGTACGTCTCGGGCGCGGTCCATGTTCGCGATGAGGGCGCTCTCCGTCAGCTCGAGCTCCAGCACGCCGGGCTCGAGCCCGCTCAGCTGCAGGGCGTACGCCACGCGCTCGACGAAGTCGGGCCGGCCGAGCTGGACGGCGGACACGTTCACCGCCATCCGCTCCACCGCCAGACCCGCTTCCTTCCATGCGGCGGCTTGGGCGCACGCGGCGTGGAGCACCCAGTCTCCGATCGCGTCGATGAGGCCGCACTCCTCGGCGATGGGGATGAACTCGAGCGGCGGGACATCACCCAGCTCGCCGTTGTGCCAGCGCAGCAGCGCCTCCATACCGCACACGCGACCGCTCTTCAGGTCGAGCTGCGGCTGGAAGTGCAGGGAAAACTCGCCCCGCTCGAGCGCGCCCCGCAGCTGGCTCTCCACCGTCAGCCGTTTGAGCGCCGTCGCGTTCATCGAGGCGTCGTAATACTGGAACTTGCTGCGTCCAGCGCTCTTGGCGAAGTACATCGCCAGATCCGCGTTCCGGAGTAGCGTCTCGATGTCGTCCCCATCGTTGGGGTACACCGCTATCCCGATGCTCGGCGTGATGTGCAGCTCGTGACCGCCGGTCGTCATCGGCAAGGAGAGCGCCCGCATGATGCGCGCCGCCACGACCGCAGCATCCTGCGCGTCGCCTATTTCGGGCAGTAGCAGGAGGAACTCGTCGCCGCCCATGCGCGCGAGCTGGCTCGCGTACGTGACCATGTCTACATCGCGAACCGTCTCGCGCAGGCGCAACGCGGTCCCCTTCAGGATCTCGTCGCCGACGCTGTGGCCCAGCGTGTCGTTGATGCGCTTGAAGTTGTCGAGGTCGATGAAGCACACCGCCAGCTTGCGCGAGTGACGCTTGGCAAGCGCGAGCGCCTTCGCCATGTGCTCTCGCACGAGCTCGCGGTTGGCCAGTCCGGTGAGGGAATCGAAGTAGGCGAGCCGCCGGATGTGAGCCTCCGCGCGGGCCCTGCCCCCGAGCGCAAGCGCGAGCTGGCGTACTTCGTGGGCGTGGAAGGGCTTCTGCAGGTAGAACAGCCGCTCGCCCGGCGGGATACGCGCGGAGAGATCCGCGGGGTCCACGTCCGAGTAGGCCGTGACGATCACGATGTCGATGGCCGCGTCGAGCGCTCGGATCGCGGCGGCCGCCCAGGCGCCATCGGGTCCCGGCGGCATCCGCATGTCGAGAAACGCGACGTCGAAGCGCTGACCGCGCTCGAGTTGGGCGCGCACGGCGTCGACCCCGGCCTGCGCCTGGTCGGCGAGATGTACCTCGAACGAGAACGCGGCGGGCCTGCCGGCGTCGGGCTTCCTGCCCTCCCTCTCGAAGAGGCGCGCGCGCAGCCGCGCCGCCTCGCTCGGCGCGGCCACGGGCCTCGCCTCGAGCAGCTCACGATACGCCTCCCGAATGGGGTGCTCGTCGTCTACCACGAGAACGCGAATGACCTCCGGTTCGCTCATCTCGACTACCCCGTCGCCACGGCTTTGGTGAAGGCGGCGGGCAAGTCGTCGGCGAGCGGCAACACGAGGTGCATCCTGGCGCCCTGCCCGCGACCCGCGCTTTCTCCGAACAGTCGGCCGCCGAGCGCCGCCACCGCGTTCGCGCTCCAGTGGAGACCGAGGCCCGAGCCCCTCTGCTTGGTCGAGAAGCGGCGGTCGAACATGGCTTGCAGGTGCCCAGCCTCGATGCCGACGCCGTTGTCCTCGAAGACCAGGTGCGACATCGTCTTGCCGTCCACCTGCTCGCGTACGGCGCTCACCGAGATGCGGCCGCCGACCATGCGCTGGCTCCGGATCGACTCCGCCGCATTCAGGATCAGGTTGCCGACGACCTGCTGGATTTCGACGCGGGGGGCGCGCACCGAGCCCGTGGCGCGGACGCTCGGATCCACGCTGACCGTGGCGCACCACTGGAGCTCCGGGCTGAGTCCGTCCGCGGCTTGGCGCACCACCTGCTCCATGTCGACGCCATCGAGCGCCCAGCCAGCGCGCGAATAGCGCTCCTGCTCCGTGAGGATCTGCTGGACGTGCGCGACCTGGACGCCCACGCCGCGGATGTCTCCCAGCACGTCGCGGAGCATCTCGGCAAGCTCACGCGCCGCGAGCTCCACGAAGCGGGAGAGGTCGACGCGTCGCGGCGGCGGCGCGGAATCCCCCTCGAGCTCGCGAACGGCGTTCTCGACATCGTCGAGCGGCGCCGACTTGATGCGGTCGCTCAGCGTGTTGAGACGCACGGTGATCGGCGTGATCGCGTTGCCGAGGTTGTGCAGGATCCCCGCGGCCATGTCGGCCTTGCCGGACAAGAACGACTGATCGATCACCCGGTGTCGCGCCTCGCCCAGGTGATGCGTCATGCGGTCGAACTCGGCGGCCAGCACGCCGATTTCGTCGTCGCGCTTGAGGTTCAAGCGCTTGTCGAAGGCGTCGCTCCTGGCCATGTCCACGGCGTGGGCCGTGAGCCGGCTGATCGGACCGAGCACCGTGACGTGGATGAGCGCGAGCATCACGCCGAGCACGGCGAGCGCGACCGCACAGAGGGTGGCGAGGGCCACGCGAGATGCGTGCTCGCCACGGGCGGAGATGTCCCGCGGTGTGGCGACCCGTAGCGTGAGGATGGGCTGGCCGTGGAGGTCCGCGATGGTCGTCTCGCCGGCGAGGATCGAGCCTTCGGGGTGGAGCTGCACCGTGCTGCGCGGCGGTTGGCCGGGGATCCACTCGATGCGGTACGCGCCCGTCGCGTCCTGCGTGGCCACCGCACCCTGCGGAGCAACGCTCAGCTCGAGCTTGTACTGGCTGGCGATCCGTTCGATGGTCTCGGCGTTCAGCAGCCGGCCGAAGATCAGGACGCCGGCCGCGGGCCCCTCGCCGCTCGAGGTGAGGATCGGGCGCGAGGCGACCAGCATGGGGCCGCTCGGGGTGCTCACGAGCCCCCGCGCATCGCCCCGCAGCTGCTCGTGCCGCAATAGCGGATGACCCGGAGGCAAGGCGGCGTCCTGGAGCACGCCGAGTCCCGGGCTGCCCGGCTCCATCGCGGCCGGCGCGCGATGGATGACCTGCGTGCCGTCGGTCCGATAGAAGCCCATGTAGCCGACCTCGGCGCTCGCAACGGGCTCCTCGCTGAGCTCGGCCTCGATGAACTCGGGGTTCCTGCCTTCCATGAAGCGCTTGCTGTCGTCCCACCAGGCCCACGCGGTGACGTTGGTGCTGAGCACTTCGAGGTCGCGATGCAGCGCCTCGATGGCGCGCTCTACGTTGCGCTGCGCCTCCTCCTCCTCGAGCTCGAGGAAGCTCGGCAGGATGAGCAGCCGGTTCACCGCGAAGCTGGCCACGCCGGTGAGCAGGAAGAGGAGCGCCACGTACAGGCTGACCTTGACCTTGAGCGACATCAGCGAGCCACCGCGACAGCGATTCGTCGGGCGATCGGAAGATGACGTGCGGGGCTCGCCACGAAGTCTGCTCCCCGGAGCCGGGAATCGGGCGTTTCCCAGCCGACGCCGCTTCGGACGCTGGACGATCGAACTTGAGGGTGGCTGCTCCCGCGGGGCTCCCGAAGGGCCGCCACGCCCTTGCAAGCCCGCGCGCGATCGCGCACCCATCGGGCCCGATGAGCGACGTGCCTGCCCCGACGAATCCGGAGCTCCTCACCCATTTCCACGAGCAGGCCGGCTTCTGCGAGGCGTTCGGCTCGCCGTTCACCGCGCGCCTGCTCGAGGCGATGGCCCGCGACCTGGCCGCGGGCGGGCTCGTCGCGGAGCTGGTCGGGGACTGGCCGGGCCACCCGAGAGCCGACGCGGTGTCGCTGCGGCTCACCGGCGCGCTCCACGCGGCCGCGTTGTCGGGGCGGGACGCGACGCTCTCCGCGGAGTATCCCGCCGCCCGCCCCGCCTGGGATGCCTCCGCCGTCTGGCGCGCCGCGCACACCTTCCTCGAGCGCGAGCGCGCCTGGGTCGCGGACTTCCTGCGCTCGGCCCCGCAGACGAACGAGCCGCGCCGCTCGATCGCGCTGCTCGCAGGCTTTCTCACGCTGGCCGCGCGCTTCGAGCTGCCGTTCGAGATGCTCGAGCTCGGGGCGAGCGCGGGCCTCAACCTGTGCTGGGATCGCTTCGCGTACCGCACCGCGTCCTGGGGCTGGGGCCCGAGCAGCCCGGCGCTGATCGAGACGGACTGGCGCGGGCCGCCGCCGCCGCAGGACGTGCCCCCCCGCGTGCGCTCGCGCGCGGCCTGCGATCTCAATCCGCTCGACCTCACGAGGCCCGAGGAGCGCCTGCGCCTGCGCGCGTACATCTGGCCGGACCAGGCCGAGCGTCTGGCCCGCTTCGACGCCGCCGCGGAGCTCGCGCTCGCGCAGGGCGTGCGCGTCGAGCGCGCCGACGCCGCGGAGTGGCTCGAGGAGCGCCTCGCGGCGCGCGCCGCGGACGCGCTCACCGTCGTCTACCACTCGGTCTTCTTCCAGTACCCGCCGCACGAGACCCGCAAGCGGATCGCCGCCGCGTTCGAGCGCGCCGCCGAGCGCTCGACCGCGCCGCTCGCCTGGCTCCGCCTCGAGCCCGAGGCCGCGCTCGGCGGCCCCCGCGAGAGCCTTCGCTTCCTGGTCGACCTGATCACCTGGCCCGGCGGCGAGCGCCGCACCCTCGCCACCACCGACGGCCACGTGCGCTTCGTCGAGATGCTCGCGACCTAGCCGCACAGCTCGCCCGGAGAACCGAGAGCGGTCGTGGCTTGGGTAGGGCGGCTGAGGGAAGGAGTCGCACGAGCCGCAGCAGCGCCACCGGCAACGAACCGGACGCGGTGGACCCCGAGCCGGCGCGGGACGCCCGCGAGCCCTCGCCCCCGCGTTTTGCACCGGGAGCGGGAGGCGGTGCCGGGGAGCTGCCCCGTGCACGTGATGCTGCGCATCCGCCCGGGCATCGCTTCACTCCGTGGCGGCGCTGTGGTCCGCGAGTGGCGCCGCTCCCTGGCCCATGCGAGCGAGCGCGGCACCTTCCGCGTTGCGCACTCCTCGCTCCAGGGCGATCACGCCCACCTGATCGTCGAGGCGCAGGGCAAGGAAGCACTCGCCTGCGGGATGAAGAGCATCGGCGCACGCCTCGCGCGCGCAGTGAACCGCGTCAGCGGCCGCAGCGGCCCCGTCCTCGACGGCCGCTACCACCACCGCAGCCTGCGCACGCCCCCTGAGGTGCGCCGCACCCTCGCCTACGTGCTGCTGAACGCGCGCCGGCATCTCGCGAAGCGACGGAATGCCGCGCCGGAGCTGCTGCGCGTCGGGTGGAGACGCCATGGCCTGGTAGATCCCGCCGAGGTGCCCGGCCCATCGACGGCATAGGGTCCCCTCCGGACGCGCCTACCCCCGCTCCTCGTCCGCGTGCATCAGGAGCAGCGTGGCCGGCGCGAACAGGAACGAGAGCGCGATGCCGAGGCCGCTGGTGAGACCGATAGCGCGCAGGCCGGGATGGCTCGACAGCGCGAGCATGCCGAAGGTGAAGATCGTCGAGAGGCAGCAGAGCAGGATCGAGATCAGCGTGGCGCCGAGCGCGCGGTGGCTGTCGACGCTGTCCACGAGGTAGATGCCGAAGTCGACGCCCATGCCCATCACCACCAGCAGCGAAACCACGTGCAGCAGGTTGATCTCCTGGCCGAGCGCGGCGAACGAGGACAGCACCACGAGCGAAGAGAGGATGGAGGGCAGGAAGGCCGCGAGCGCGCGGCGCAGCCCCCAGTAGCGCAGCATCAGCAGCGGCAGCACGAGCAGGCTGCCGAGGGCGGTCTGGCGCACGGTCTGGTCGCGGAAGCGCCCGAAGATCTCGTTCAGGAACGCGCGCTGCTCGAACCAGTGGACGTCCGGCAGGTCCGCGAGGGATCGCCGCACGGCCTCCGGGTCGGCGACGCCGCGCAGGTAGGTGAGCACGCCGGTGCGGTCGCCGAGGTCCAGCACGAGCGAGCCGGCCAGCTCGCCGAGCGGCGACGCGCGCAGCTCGGCGAGCGTGAGCGGCCCGGGCGGCGCCGCGAGCGCCGCCCCGAAGGGCGCGAACGCGCCGGGCCGGAAGCCCTCCTGCTGGAACGCCGCGTCGAGGCGCTCGGGCAGGCGCTCGCTCGCGCGCAGCGCGGCGAGGTTCCGGCGCTGCAGGTCCTCCGACCAGAGCAGGCCGCTCAGCGAGCGGACGCCCGCGAGCCGGCCGGCGGCGATCTCCGGCGCGAGCCGCGCCTGCACCTCCTCGTTCCGCGCGATCGCGGCCTCGGGCTCGTCGCCGAGCGCGACCACGAGGCGCCCCGAGTCGAAGCTCGACACGCGCTCGCGCACGCGCTTCTCCTCGGCGAGCAGCCCCGGCTCGGGCTCGCCGAGGCGCGCGAGATCGTCCACGAACACGAGCCTCGGCAGCGCGAAGGCCGCGAGCACGAGCGCGCCGAGCGGGAGCAGCGCCAGCCAGGCGCGGCGCGTGCGCAGGCCGAACACGCTCGCGGCGAGCGCGTTCGCGAGCCGCGAAGAGAGCGGCGGGACGGTGCGGCCCGGCGGGAGCAGGTCGGGCAGCAGCCAGAGCGTCGCGAGCAGGCTCGCGGCGATCCCGATCGTCGCGAAGACGCCCAGCTCGCGGAAACCCTGGAACTCCGTGAGCGCGAGGCCGATGAAGCCCGCGACGGTGGTGAGCGCCGCCAGCAGCAGCGAGCCGCGCAGCTCTCGCGCGATCTGCCACGCCGACGTGCCGGGCGGCGCCAGGCTCCACAGGTTCAACACGTGCACCGGGTAGTCGATCGTCGAGCCGATCAGCGAAGCGCCGAACGCCACGGTCATGCCGTCGAGCCGCCCGAACACCGCGAGGCACGCCGCCATGCCCACGAGCACGCCGGCGAGCGCGGGCACCAGCGCGAGCACGAGCGCGCGGAACGAGTGGAAGAACAGCAGGAAGGTGCCGGCCACGCCGAGCAGGGAGAACGCCATGATGCGGTAGGCGTCGCCCCGGATCGCGCCCTCGGCCTGCAGCGCGAAGCGGTTCGCGCCGCTCTGCTCGAGCACGAGGTCCGGCCCGAGTCGCTCGCGCGCATCGGCGAAGCTCGTGCGGATCGCCGCGAGCAGCGGCCCCTGCGCCACCGTGTCGAAGGCCGAGTGCCTCGTGGCGAGCAGCAGCACCGCCCAGCGCCCGTCGCGGGTCGTGAACACGCCGCCGTGCATCGCGAGCGGCGGCTCCCCGCCCGCGAGCCGCTCGAGGATGGCCGGAAACGCGCCGAGCGGATCCTCCGGCACGATGCGCTTCAGCAGCGGCGAGAGTGGAAGCGCGAGGGTGTCGCGCACACGGGCGGCCTGCGCGCGCAGCGCCTCGTCCGTGAGGCGCGGCGGCAGCTCGCGCTCCGGCTCGGGCGACAGGAAGTAGAGGCGGCGCGGGAAGTAGAGCTCGTACGTGCGCTGGGCGAGCTCGTCGTCGGCGCCGGAGCGCAGCCACGCCACCTCGGGGTGGGCGCGCAGCGCCTCCGCCATCTGCTTCGCGGCGGCCACGGCGCGCTCCGGCTCGTCCGCGCCGAGCGTGAGCACCATGGTGCGCGCGAGGTCGCTGTGCACGAGCTCGCGCGAGAGGCGCGCGAGGTCCGAGCGCGAACCGTCGGGTAGGAAGTTCGTGATGTCGGTGACGAAGGTGAGGTGCCGCGCGATGTAGACCGAGAGCAGGACGGCCAACGCCGTCCACAGCCCGAGCCGCACCCGTCGCGTCACGACAGAGGCTGGAGCTCGCCGTGCCAGGGGTGCGCGGGGTCGGCCTCGACCTCGGCGAGCGAGCGCCGGAGGCGCGCGAGGAGCGCGGGCTTCTCGCCGCCGAACACCGCGCCCTGGAGCACCTCCTGGAGGGCGGCGCGGTCCTCGGGCGCATCGAGCAGCGCGAGCATGAGGCGGGGCAGCCGGTAGTAGAGCAGCACGAGCTCGCGCCAGGTCTCGATCCCGCCGGCGACCGTGGCCGCGTAGGGCGCGAAGCGTGCCGCGCTCGTGTCGTCCGCCGCGAGCGCCGCGACGATCGCGCCCGCCGCCTCCCGCGCCGATTCCGCGGCGATGGAGACGCCCGACGAGAAGATCGGATCCACGAAGCGCGCGGCGTCTCCCACGAGCAGCCAGCCGTCGCCGGCGTAGCGCTCCATCGCGTAGCCCGAGTTGCCGTCGCGCACGAGCTCGTGGAGCGGCTTCGCCCCCGCCATGCTGCGCGCCAGCGCGGGGCTCGACGCGACCTGCGCCGCGAAGAACTCCGCCACCGACTCGCCGGCCTTCGGGAACGCCGCGTCCGCGGTCACCACGCCGACGGAGGTGACGCCCTCGCGGATCGGGATCTGCCAGGCCCACGCCCGCGGCCCGGGCAGCACGTGCAGGTGGATCCAGTCCGCGACGTCCGCCGGCCCGCGCTCGACGCCCTCGAACCAACCGTGGACGGCGAACTGGCGGAGCGCCGGGTCGTTGCGCTTGATGCGGAGCTGCGAGCCGAGGAAGGTGCCGCGGCCGGACGCGTCCACGAGCATGCGCGCGCGCAGCACGCGCTCCCCGTCCGCGTCCTGGATGCGCACGAGGACGCCGCGCCCGTCGCCGAGGTCGGCGTCGAGCGCGCGTGCGCCCTCGAGGACCGAGGCGCCCTGCTCTCGCGCGTGCTCGAGCAGCAGGCGATCGAACCGCCCTCGGTCCACGTGCCACGTGAAGGGCTGCGCGATGCCGAGGCGCGGGATCGGCTCGAACGCGAGCCGGCGCGGCGCCGCATCCGCGTGGTGCGTCCAGAGCGCGCCGTACTTGCGCACGAAGTCGCCCTGCTCGATCGCGTCGAGCACCCCGATCTCCTGGAACACACGCGTGGTCGAGCAGAGCAGCGATTCCCCGACGTGCGGGCGGGGATGCACCGCGCGCTCCAGTACCAGCAGGCGCACGCCGGCGCGGGCGAGGTAGCTCGCGAGGATCGCCCCGCTCGGCCCGCCGCCGACGACGATCACGTCGGCGTCGAGCGACGGCGCTACGGCCTGCGCTCGCGTCGCGCTCGCTCGATGCTCGGCCTGGGCGATGATGTCGAGGATGCGGTCGCGCACTCCCAGATACGCGGGCGCGTCGATGTCGCGCGGCCGCGGCAGCGGCACGTCCACCACCTCGCGCAGGCGGCCGGGGCGAGGCGTCATCACGAGCACGCGGTCGGCGAGCTGCACCGCCTCCTCGATGTCGTGCGTCACGAACAGGATGGTCTTCTTCTCCTGCCGCCAGATGCGAACCAGGTCCGCGCGCATCTTGAGACGCGTCAGGTAGTCGAGCGCCGCGAAGGGCTCGTCCATGTAGAGCACGTCGGGACTCGGGGCGAGGGCCCGCCCGATCTCGACGCGCTGGCGCATGCCGCCGGAGAGCTCGTGCGGGTGAGCCCGTGCGAAGCCGCTGAGCCCGACCATGTCGAGGTAGTGCGCGACGATGCGCCGGCGCTCGGCATCGGGCTTCCGCGACAGGCCGAACGCCACGTTCTGCTCGACCGTGAGCCACGGGAAGACGCCGCTCTCCTGGAACACGAAGATCCGGCGCGGGTCGGGGCCGACGACGGGCTCGCCCTGCACGCGCACCTCGCCGCGGGTGGGGCGCAGGAAGCCGCTGATCACGTTCAGCAGCGTGGACTTGCCGCAGCCCGAGGCGCCCACGATGCACAGCAGCTCGCCGGGTGCGACGTCGAAGCTCACGTCTTCGAGCGCGTCCACGAACTCGCCCGGCCGCTTGCCGGCGTAGCGCATCCAGAGGCCGCGCACCGAGACCGCAGGAGTCGAAGCGCTCGACATCGGGCGCCGATCCTAGCCGCTCTGCGTGTCCTAGTCTCGCGGCCGTGATCGGAATCTTCGACTCGGGGATCGGGGGGCTGAGCGTGCTGCGCGCGCTGGTCGCGCGCTTCCCGGAGCAGGCCTTCGTATACCTCGGGGACCAGGCGCACGCGCCCTACGGCGACCGCCCCTCGGCGGAGGTCGTCGCGCTGACGCGCCGCGGGGCGCTGCGCCTGTTCGAGCTCGGCGCCCGGCTCGTCGTGCTCGGCTGCAACACGGCGACGGCGGTGGCGCTGCGCACCCTCCAGCGCGACTGGCTGCCCGGGGCCGGCCTGCCCGGGCGCAACGTGGTCGGCATCGTCGCGCCGACGGTCGAGGCGGCGACGCAGACCCCGTGGGCCGTGACGACGCCGCAGTATCCGCAGAAGAACAACCGCGAGCGCATTGCGGTGTTCGGCACGACGCGCACGATCGAGTCGCAGGTCTACGTCGAGGAGATCCGCAAGCGCTGCCCGCGGGTGGAGGTGGTGCAGCAGACCTGCCCCGCGCTAGCCGGCGCGATCGAGGCGGGCCGCCCCGAGCCGGAGCTCGACGCGCTCGTCGCGACGGCGGCGGCCGAGCTGGTCGCGAAGCTCGGCGGGGCGAAGCCCGACCGCGCGATCCTAGGCTGCACCCACTTCGCGATCGTCGAGCCCCTGTTCCGGCGCCGGCTGCCCGCGGGTGTGCGCATCCTCTCGCAGCCCGAGCTCGTCGCCGACAGCCTCGACGACTACCTCGTGCGCCACCCCGCGTACCGGGACGCGGATGCAGCGGCGGGCGTGCGCCTGCTCACGAGCGGAGAGCTCGCGCAGGTCTCACGCGTCGCGCGGGTGTTCTGGCCGGCCGCGCCGGCCTTCGAGCGGATCGCGCTCAGCTGACGAGCGGGAGCTGCCCTCCGACCCCGCCGCCGCGCTGGTCCACCATCATGGCGGCCTTGCGCCAGCCCGGCTCGGTGCGCTCGGTGATCAGCCCGAGGCGCTGCAGGTTCGGCACCACCGTGTGCATGAAGGCGATGCTGTTGATCTCCGCGTAGTTCGGGAGGCCCGTCATCAGCCGCACCAGGTTCTCGCCCTCGACGCCGTACTTGGGGCCGAGCACGTGGAGCATGTCGAGCTGCTGGTTCGCGTTCAGGGCCTCGAGGATCGAGAAGGCCCAGTCCTCCATGTCCGCGCGCTCGGCCTCGCTGGCCTCCTTCACCACACGGCGCATGGTGAGCACGCCGAAGGCGGCGTGGCGGGACTCGTCCTGCTCGACGCGGCGGATCATCTCGGTGAAGAAGGGATTGCGCGACTCGCTGCGCATCAGGTCCATGATCCCGACGGCCGTGCCCTCGAAGAGCGTCTGCATGCCGAGGGTCTTCTTCTGCATGCCCTCGATCTCGAGCAGCTCGTCGAGCAGCACCTTCAGCGTGGGCCCGATCGGGTAGATCGTGCCCATCTTGCGCTGGAGGAACTTCGACATCACCTCGACGTGGCGCGCCTCGTCGATCACCTGGCTCGCGGCGTACCACTTCTGGTCCATCTTGTCGCAGACGTTCACGAGCTGGCCGCAGAGCTGGAGCGCGGCCTGCTCGCCGTGGAGCAGCTGCGAGATCGTGTAGGCCAGCTCGTCGAAGGCGGCCGCCTTCTGCGTGGCCTCGTCCTTGCCCATCAGCGCACAGGCCTGCGCCATCATCGAGGCCTGCGGGTTGAGCACCCAGTCGTCCTTGCTGACGGGGAGCGTCCAGTCGAGGTCGGTCTCCGCGTTCCACTGCGAGACCTTGCCCTTCTCGTACAGGCGGCGGAGCTCCTCGACCTCGCTGCCGTACTCCCACGTCCAGCGGACGTCGAGCGGTACGCCCGTGCCGATCTTGTCGCGCAGGCGCTGGATCTCGCCCTCGTCCACGAACTCGATCACCTCGACGTTGCCGAGCGACCTGCGGTGCTCTTCGAGCAGCTTTCTCATGACGGTGCATTCTCCTTGGGGGCGCTTGCAGGGGCTGCGAGCCCGTGCAGCAAGAGAGCCTTGACCTCGCGCTTGCGGCGCGCGACGGCTTCGGCGGAGAACAGGGGTCCGCCGAGCACGGCTTCGCCGAACTCGCCCGAGGCGAAGTGGTAGACGGTGGCGCCGATCAGGGTCTGCACCGCGTCCGGCGCGCCGAGCAGCGCCGTGAAGCGGCCGACCAGCGCGGCGAGGCGGGCCTCGACCGCAGCGAGCTCGGGCGGCTCGCCCGCCGCGAAGGCGTCGTCCTCGACCAGCGAGCGCAGCAGCAGGCGCGCCGTGCTCGGGTGCTCCGCGAGCGCGTCGATCAGCGCATCCACGGTGCGCTCGATCTGCGCCGTCGCGTCGCCGGGCCGCGCGAGCGCGGGCAGCAGGTGGGCCTCGATGCGGGCGATCACGCGCTCGAGCACCGCGACGTAGAGCTCGGCCTTGCTCGGGAAGTGGTGGAACAGCGACGACTTGCCGAGCCCCGCGGCCAGCGCGACCTCGCGCATGCCGACGCCCGCGAAGCCGCGCTGCGCGAAGCGCGCTTCCGCGACCTCGAGGAGCTTCTCCCGCGTGCTCGGCTCCACCTCTGCCTCCCGGAGGCACCGACCGATCGGTCGAGCCACCCGAGATCTTTACCCGACCGATCGGTCGGACGGCAAGGGGAATACGCAAGAGGGATGGGAGGATTCCCCGCGGGCGCTAGGGCTGCACGACCTCGACGGGCCCGAACGGCTCGAGCTGGGGCCGGAGCTGCTCGGCTGGACCCACCACCACGATCGAGGCGCGCTCGGGCTCGATCAGCTCGCGCGCCACGGCCGTCGTCTGCGCCACGGTGACGGCGCGGACGCGGCCGCGGTACGTGTCGAGGCTGTCGGGCGGGAGCCCGTAGACGTCGAGGTCCACGAGCGCCGCCGCCACCTCGGCCGAGGTCTCGAGCGCGAGCGCGAACTGGCCGGAGCGCTGGCTCTGCACGCGCGCCAGCTCCTCTGCGGACGGCGGCTCGGTCCGCACGCGCTCGAGCTCCTCGAGGATGCCGGTCACCACCTCGCCCACCTTGGGGACGCGCGTGAAGGTGAAGACCGCGAAGGGCCCGGCGCGGTGGCGCTGCACGAACTGCGAGCTGATGCCGTACGTGAGGCCCTCTTCCGCGCGGATGCGCGCCATCAGCCGAGACGAGAAGCCGCCGCCGCCGAGCGCGCTGTTCAGGAGCTGCACTTCGAGCCGGCGCGGGTCGCTGCGCGGAATCCCGCCGTGGCCGACGCCGATCTGGGCCTGACCGAGGTCGGGGCGGTCCACCACGACGACGCGGCGCTGCTGCGGCACCGGCGGCGGCTCGCCGACGCCGGGCGGCGGCGGCCCCTGCCAGGCGCCGTACGTGGCGCGGATGCGCGCGAGCAGCGCGGCGGGTTCGACGTCGCCGCTCGCGAACACGATCGCAGCGCCGGGCACGAACACGCGCCGGTGGAATGCGCGCGCCGTCTTCGCGCCGAGCCCGGCCACGGTGTCGGGCGTTCCGCCCTCGGGCAGCCCGTAGCGGTGCCCCGGGTACAGCGTCTTCGCGAAGCTCCAGCTCAGCAGCGTGGTCGGGTCGTCCGCCGCCTGGCGGAGCGACGCCAGGCTCTCGGCCCGCACGCGCAGGGCCTCGTCGGCGTCGAAGCGCGGCCGCAGCACGACGTCGGCGAGCACGTCGAAGAGGGCGTCGCGATCCTCGGAGAGCCCCGCCACCTGCGCGCTCATCGAGTCCCAGCTCGCGCCCACCTCGAGGCTCGCGCCGAGGGCGTCCACCACGCCGGCCAGCTCGAGGGCGGTGCGCGCGCCCGCACCCCGCTCCATCAGCTCCGCGGTGTAGGTGGCGATGCCGGCCTCGGCGACCGACTCGACGCCCGCGCCGCGCGCGACCACCACGCCGAGCGAGAACGCGGGCAGCCGGGGGTCCTCGAGCACGAGCACCCGCACGCCGTTCGGCAGCTCCTCGCGATGGAGCCGGCCGTCCTGCACCACCTTCGCGTCGCGCGGCGGCGGCGGCGGCAGCTCCCAGACGGGCTCCGCGAACGGCCAGGCGCCGGCGCAGCCGAGACCGGCGAGGAGCGCGAGGCCGACGAGCGCGCGCTTCACGGCTTCGCCTGCGCGGCGAGCTGCGGCGGCAGGAGCTGCACCACGCTGCGCCCCGTCGGCTCGAGCCAGGTGGTCGCAACGCGCCGCACGTCGGCGGCGGTGACGGCGCGGATCGCGGCGAGCCGCTCGTCGAGGGGACGCACGCGCCCGAACGCGATCCAGTCGTCGGCGATGCGGCCTGCCAGCGCGTTGCTGCTGCCCTGCCCGACGATCAGGCCCACCTCGAGCGCGCGCTTCGCCTTCGCGAGCTCCGCCTCGGTCACGGGCTCGCTCCGGAGCCGCTCGATCTCGCGCGCGAGCACCTGCTCGGCCCGGTCGGCGCTCGCGCCGGGCCGCACCTGGGCATACGCGAAGAACACGCCGGCGCGCGCCAGCTCCCAGAAGCCACCCGCCGCGCCGAGCGCGATGGGCTCGTCGTAGACGAGCGCCCGGTACAGCCGGCTGGTGCGGCCGCTCGACAGGACCTCGCTCGCGACGTCGAGCGCGTCGGCGTCGGCGTGGCCGACGGGCGGTGCGTGCCAGGCCATCGCCACGATCGGGCCCGCCACCTCGAAGTACACCACCGCGCGCCGCTCGCCGCTCTGCGCCGGCTCCTCGGTGGGGTTGCGCTCGATGTGCGCGGCGTGGCGCAGCTTGCCGAGGTGGCGGCGCAGCAGGCCCAGCACCTCCTCGGTGTCGAAGTCGCCGGCCACCGCGACCACCAGGTTGTTGGCGGCGTAGTACTCGTCGAAGAACGCCCGGCACTCCGCCACGCTCATCTTCTCGAGGTCGCTCTTCCAGCCGATGGTGGGCACGCGATACGGATGCGCCTGGAACGTGAGGGACATCAGCGCCTCGAACAGCCGGCCCTCCGGGTTGTCCTCGGTGCGGAAGCGGCGCTCCTCGATCACGACCTGGCGCTCGTCCGCGAGGCTCTCCTCGCTGATGTCGAGGTGCTCGAGGCGTTCAGCCTCGAGCGCGATCACGAGCGGCAGATTCTCCGGCGTGATGTCGGTGAAGTAGACCGTCTCGTCGCGCGAGGTATACGCGTTGATCTGGCCACCGCGCTCCTCGATCAGGCGGGAGTGCGCCTCCTTCCCGAGATTCGCCGAGCCCCGGAACATCATGTGCTCGAACAGGTGCGCCAGCCCGGTGAACCGCGCCTCGTCCCCGGAGCCGACGCGCGCCCAGATCTGCAGCGAGGCCACCGGCGTGGTGTGGTCCTCGAGCGTCAGGATCGTGAGTCCGTTCTCGAGCGTGGTGACGCGCGTGCGCGCGGCGGGGTCCTCGAAGGGCGCCGCGAGCGCGGGCGCCAGCGCCACGAGGGAGAGGGCCGCGAGACCGATGCACGCCGCGCGCGCCCGTCGCATGGCGGAGGACGGTATCCACCGCGTAGAGTGGCGGCAAGGGAATTTCGCGAGGCTTGCATGCACCGCCCGGACGACGCCACGCTCGAGGACCTGCTGCGCCGCACGAAGACCATCGCGGTCGTCGGCATCAAGGCCGGCGAAGCGGACGATGCGTTCCGCGTGCCGCGCTACCTGCAGGCGGCGGGCTATCGCATCCTGCCCGTCTCGCCGAAGCTCGACGAGGTGCTCGGCGAGCGCTGCGCGCGGTCGCTCGGCGAGCTGCCGGAGGCGCCCGACCTGGTGGTGCTGTTCCGCGCGAGCCCGCACATCCCGGCGCACGCCGACGAGATCCTGGCCCTGCCGCGCCGGCCACTCGGCGTGTGGATGCAGCTCGGCATCTCGCATCCCGAGGCGAGCGCGCGCCTCGCGGCGGCCGGCATCACGGTGGTGGAGGACCGCTGCTCGATGGTCGAACACGCGCGCCTGTTCCAGAAGCGGCCCGATCATTGAGCGGCGCTCCGCTCCGCGTCCGCGTCCACTACGACTTCGCCTCGACGCTCTGCTACGTGGCGCACCGTTCGCTGGCGCGGATCGAAACCGAGGTCGCCGGGCTCGGCATCGAGCTGTGCTGGACGCCGCTCGACCTCTCGCGACTGGTGGGGCCGCCGCGTGCGGGCGCGCCCATCGACGAGCTGCGGCGCGGCAACGCGGCGCGGGTGGCCGAGGAGCTCTGCGTGCCGGTGCGCGTGCCGCACGTCTGGCCGGACGCGCGCGCGCTCGGCGCGGCCGCGCTGCTCGCGGAGCCGCTCGGCCGCGGCGAGAGCTGGCGCGAGCGGGCGTTCACGGCGGTGTTCGAGGAAGGGCTCCTCGCGGTGGACGCGGCCGGGGCCGCGCGTCTCGCGCGCGAGCTCTCGCTCGAGCTCGCGCCTGCGGCGATCGACGGCGCCCTCGCGGCGCTCGACGCGCGCACCGAGAGCGCGCGCGAGGAGCAGGTGAGCGGCGTGCCCACCTTCATGCTCGGCGCTTGGCCCTTCGGCGGCATCCAGAGCGACGACACCATGCTGCGCGTGCTGGAGCGGTTCACCGAGAAGGCGCTCGCCGGCGCCTAGCTCGCGTCGGACAGGGCGAGCGTGAAGACCTCGATCGGGCGCCGGCCGCGGATGGGGACGATGCCGATCGAGGCGAAGGGGCCGGCTGCGTCCTTGGCCGCGCGGTAGGTGGCCTCGTCGATGGCCACCGAGGCGTCGCGCTCGCGCGTCATCGCCTGGAGGCGCGCCGCGAGGTTCGTGGTGTTGCCGAGCGCGCTCCAGATCGCGCGGTCCACGGCCTGGATCGAGCCGACGTAGGCCGGGCCCGTCGCGACGCCGATGCCCACGTCGAGGCTGCCGCCCGCGCCGAAGCGCAGCGCGCGCACGCGGCGGCGGATCGCGAGCGCGGCCGCCACCGCCGCTCGCTCCTTGCCCGCGAGCGCCTCCGGCGCGCCGAACACCGCCATCATGCCGTCGCCGTTGAACTCGACCACCGTGCCCTGCTGCTCGCGGATCACCTCGGACACCGCGCGCGTGTAGGCGCTGACGGCCTCGAAGATCTCCCCGGGCGTTCGCGGCTCGGCGAAGCTCGCGTAGCCGCGCACGTCCACGAAGAGCACCGTCACCTCGCGCTCGCCCGGCGCCAGCGAGCCGCCGCGCTCCAGCTCCTCGGCGATCGCCCCCGGCACGTAGCGGCGCAGGCGCGCATTCATCTGCCGCTCGGCTTCGCGCAGCTCGAGCTCGTGGAAGCGCACCAGCTCGTCGGAGGCCTTCGCGGCGATGCTGGCGAGCAGCGCGCGATCCTGCTCGGTGTAGACGTCGCCGGAGCGCTTCTCGCCGAGGCAGACGAAGCCCGCGCAGACGCCGCGAGGGCGCAGCGGCACGAGCAGCGCGGCGCCCATCGACTCCAGCGCGGATGCCTCCTCGGCGCCGAGCGCCTGCCAGAACGGGTGCCGCCGCCGCGGCGGCACCACGAGCACGCCCCGCTCCTCGGCGAGCTGCTGCGCCAGCCCCTTCTCGAGCGAGAAGCCCGGGGCCGCCGCCGGCCCGCGCACGAAGACGGGCACCAGCTCGTCCCCCGTCGCCGCGTAGATCGCGGTGCAGGTGGGCGCGAGCAACCCGTCGAGCTTCGCTCCGAGGGTGTCGATCAGGTCACTCGGCTTCTCGCTGCCGGCGAGCGCCTCGCGCAGATCGAACGCCCCCTGCTCGAGCGCGGCGCGCTCCTTGAACAAGAGCCGCTGCACGCGCGGCGCGAGCCAGCGCCGCACGCCCACCACCGCCACCGCCACGCCGACCGAGAGCGACGCCTGCACGACGTCGGGATCGCCCGCGCCCGAGAGCAGGCGGGCCACGCGCGGCACAGCCACACCGATCCCCGCCATCGCGAGCACCGACAGCACGGTGTACGTCGCGCTGGCCGAGATCAGCCGATCGACGTCGTAGAGGTGGTCGCGCCCGAGCGCCACCACCAGCGCGATCGGCAGGCACACCACCGAGAGCAGGCTGGCCTCGTAGAGCCACGCGAGCCGCGGCTCGACCAGCGTCGCCGCGGCCGCCAGCGCGGGCGGCGCGCTCGCGAGGTAGAGCCCGACCAGCACCCACTTGAGCTGGCGTCTCCCGGTGGGCCCGGCGCGGCGGTAGTTCCGGGTGAGGATCACGAGCGCCACCCCGGCCCAGAGCACGCTGCCGGCCGTGGTGATGCGGACGCCCCACTCCGACGGCAGCGGCACGCCGAACGCCCACGACACCGGCCCGAGACCCACGAGCGCGAACAGGAACGGTCCGAACCCCGCGAGGCGGCCCGTGCTCGCCGTCTCGAGCGGGAAGCTCAGCATCGCGCGCAGCGCGAACGGTGCCGCCAGCATCGGGCCGAGCGCGAACGCCCCGATCGCGGCCGCGGTCTGGGCGGGGGAGCCGCCCCAGAAGTAGGTCCAGCCGAGGCCGTAGCCGAACAGGAAGGCGAACAGCAGGCGCGCCGGCCGGAAGCCGCGCGTCCGCCAGAACGCGAGCGCGCCGAGCCCGACGAAGGCGAGCGCGAACGCGCTCGTGCGCCAGACGAAGGGCACCGGCGGCAGCGGCAGCGCGACCTCGCGGACGACGCCTCCGCTCCGCACCGTCACCCGCAACGCGCTCCGGCCGCTGGCCCGCCCGAGCAGCGTCACCGCGAAGCGGAGCGGTCCGGCGCCGGCGAGGCTCTCGCCGTCGAGAGCGAGCAGTTCGTCGCCGGGCGCGAGGCCGCTCTGCGCCGCGATCTGCGGCGACCAGAACGAGCGCACGCGCGGCGGGCCGCCGCCCGGCGCCGCCGTCACGTGGAGCGGCATCCAGACGAGGCCGCCGTGCACCACCTCGCGCACGTTGAGCGCGAAGCAGGCCGCGAAGAGCGCGAGCGCACCAGCGAGCAGGAGCGCGTCGGCGCGGCGCAGGCGGGCGCCTCGCGTCACGATGCCGTCCCGTCACCCGGCGGGCGGATCTGCCACGTCAGCTTCCGCCTCTGCATCCAGCGCACCGCGAAGACGTCGGCGAGGCCGACGAAGAGGCGGTTCGCGATGCCGTACTTCGAGCGGCCCGAGCCGCGCGGGCGATGATTCACCGGCACCTCGACGACGCGCGCCCCCTCCATGCGCAGCAGCGTCGGCAGGAAGCGGTGCATGCCGCGGTAGAGCTTCACGCGCTTCACGTAGGACGCGCGCATCACGCGCAGGGAGCACCCCACATCGGTGACGCTCTCGTGTGTCATCCAGTTGCGGAAGCCGTTGCCGATGCGCGAGGAGAGCTTCCGCACGAAGCCGTCGCGGCGCGCGGCGCGAACGCCGTTCACGACGTCCGCGCGGTCGAGCGCCGCGAGCAGCCGCGGGAGGTCGGCCGGGTCGTTCTGGAGGTCCGCGTCGAGCGTGGCGATGACCTCGCCGCGCGCCGCCTCGAAGCCGGCCGCGAACGCCGCGGTCTGGCCAGCGTTCCGCTCGAAGCGCAGCACCCGCACGCGCTCGTCGCCCTTCGCGAGCTCGGCGAGCGCCTCGGCGCTGCCGTCGCGGCTGCCGTCGTCCACGTACACGAACTCCACACCGCCCGGCACCGGCGCGAGCGCGGCCCCGAGCTCCCGGTGCAGCGGCGCCAGGTTGTCGCGCTCGTCGAAGACGGGGATCACGACCGAGAGCCAGGGCACGCTCAGCGGCGAGCCTTCAGCAGCTCGGGGTTGCGCGCCTCCACCAGACGGCGCAGGCCCTCGCGCCAGGGCACGCGGCTCGGACCGAGCGCCGACTCGAGGCGAGACACGTCGAGCGGCAGCGGCTCGAGCGTCTGCTCGGTCACCTGGAACTTCGGCTCGAGGCCGGTGAGCTCGCCGAGGTGCGCGCACCACGCCTCGATCGAGGTGTCCTCGCTGCCCGCCCAGTTCACGATCGTCGCCGGCACGCTCGCGAGCGCGAGCAGGCCCTCGACGTGGCGCACGTAGTCGTCCTCGTGCAGCAGCGGAAAGCGATTCGGCCCGCGCGGGTGGATCGGCACCGGCACGCCCGCCTTCATCATCATCAGGTGGTACCAGGGCCAGCCGCCGTTGTTCCCGTACGGCACGCCGAGGCGCGCGATCACCGTCGGCACGCCGAACACGCGGGAGGCGGTGCGCACCACGGCCTCGGCTGCGATCTTGCAGAGGCTGTAGGTGGGCATCATCACGCGATGGTGGTCGCCGAGCGGATCGCCCTCGCGGGCCGGCTTGCCGCCCTGCGCCTGGTAGACCGCCGCCGTCGAGCAATGGAGGAACGCCCGCGCGCGGCGGCAGCGGGCCATCAGCAGGCCCGCCGCCTCGGCGTTGGCGGCGAGGTCGCCGTCGAAGTCGGGCTTCGGGCTGCGCGCCACGGCGAAGTGGAGCACCACGTCGAGCGCCTCGGGGATCGCGTCGAGCTCGCCTCGCGCGAGGTCGCCCTGCACGACCTGCGCGCCGAGCGCTTCGACCTTCGCGCGGTCCTCGGGCTTCTGGAAGCGGCCGAAGGCGAGTACGCGATTCGCCGGCGCGAGCGCGCGCACGATCGGCAGCGCGACCTGCCCGCTCGCACCGGTGACCAGGATCGTGTTCTTCTCCAGCACGAGCCGCTCCTAGGCTTCCCGCGTGAGCAGGAACCAGCTGCCGAGATCCTTGCCGTTCCTCGCGGCCGAGCCGATCGTGACGTGCTCGGAGACTCGCCGCAGCCGGTCCACCATGAAGCCGTAGACGAAGCGCGCGGCGCCCGTCTCGTTGCGCCGCAGCGGCGGCCAGCCGGGCGGCGGCGCCGGCGGCAGCTCGCGGTAATCGATCAGCACCTCGGGCCGCGCAGGATCCGCGTACGCGACGTAGTAGCCGGGCCCGGTGAGCCAGGCCATCGCCTGGAAGTTGAAGCCGTGGAGCCGGGACGGGCTGCGCGGGTCCTGACCGGCGGGCCGGCAGAAGCGCTTCTCGAAGTGCGTGAAGGCCGGCAGCGTGTTCTTGCCGAAGTGACGCACCGTCTCGTCGTCTCTTCTTCCGGGCGGCACCAGGTCGGCGAGCGGCAGGGGGAGGAACCCCGCGGCCGCCTCCCAGAGCCGGCGCTGATCCGCGCGCCCGACCGAGCGCACCCAGGCGACGCGCGCATCGTGCGAGAGACCGTCGAGCAGCGCGGCCAGCTCCTTCAGCCGGAGCGGCGTCTCTTGCAGCCGAGCCGCGAGCTCGGAGCCGATCGTGTCGTTCGCCATGCGGCACCTCCTGGCGCGGGAAGGTACCGTTCTGCAAGCGAAGCGCGCAGTGAGCCGAAGGCGAACGAAGTCACGACAGTCGGGCGCGCGCCGCGCGGCGAAGGCGAGCGCGACGCGGAGGGCGATTGATCCAGGCCGGGCCGAGATGGCGGGCGCTCGTCCTCGGGGCCGCGGCCGTGCTTCTGCTCGTCGGCCTGGGCGGGCTCGACGCCGATGCGCCGGACGAGCCGCGCGCGCTCCAGATCGCCGAGGAGCTGCGCTCGGGCCAGCACGGCGCCGCGGGCCTCGTGGTCCTGCACCTGAACGGCGAGGTCTACACCCAGAAGCCGCCGCTCTACTACTGGCTCGCGGCCCTGGTGGGCGCTCCGGGCGGCCGCGTGACCGAGTGGGCCGCGCGCCTCCCGTCCGCCCTCGCGGGCATCGCCGTGGTCTGGCTCACGCTGCTGCTCGGCACCCGCATGCTCGGCGGCGCCGCGGGGGTGCTCGGCGCGGCGATCCTGCTCGCCACCTGGGAGTTCGCGTACCTGGCGCGCCGCGTGCAGTTCGACGTGCTGCTCACCCTGTTCGAGCTCGCGGCCCTCGCGAGCTTCTGGTGGCTCGACCGCGGCATGGGCGCGCGCTGGCGTCACCAGCTGGTGTTGCACGCGGCGCTCGGCCTGGCGGTGCTCACGAAGGGGCCGGTCGGCTTCCTGATCCCCGCGCTCACGATCGCCGCCTTCCTGGTCTGGGAGCGGCGGCCCCGCGACCTCAGGCATGCGTTCCCGCTCTGGGGGCTCGCGCTCTCGCTCGGGCCCGGGCTGCTCTGGCTCGCGGCGGCGACCGCGCTCGCTCCCTCCGGCTACGCCGGCACCGCGGTGGGCGAGAACGTGATCGGGCGCTTCTTCACGGGCACCTCCCACGTGCGCCCGTTCTGGTACTACCTCTGGAACTTCCCCGTCCACTTCCTGCCGTGGACCCTCGCGTGGCCCGTGATCCTCGTCGTCGGACGCCGCTCGGTCTTCGGCGAGGGCGCCGACGACGCCACGCAGCGAGCCTGGCGCTTCCTCGTCGCCGGCGTCGCGACCAGCCTGGTGTTCTTCTCGATCTCGTCGGGCAAGCGGAGCCTCTACCTGCTCCCGATCTTCCCGGCCACCGCGCTGCTCACGGCCGACGCGCTGCTGCGCTGGCTGGCCGGCCGGGCGCGACTGCCGCGCACGTTCCTGCTGGGCGCCGCCAGCGTGCTCGTCGTGCTGTTCGCCGTCGGAGCCGAGGCGATCGCGGCCGGCCTCGGGCGGCCGTTCTTCCTGCCCGCCGAGCGGCTCGCGGAGCTCCGCACCCCGTTCCTGCTGGCCTTCGGCTCGGGCCTCGTGGGCACGGCGCTCGCCGGCCTCGCGGCGGGCCTGCTGTGGGCGCGCAACCGCGTCCCGGCATACGCGTTCCCGGGCCTCGTGGCCGGCACCATCGCGGCCATCGAGCTCACCCTGTTCCTGCTGCTGCTGCCCGCGCTCGAGCCGAGCCAGACGCTGCGGCCCACCGCGGTCGCGGCGGGCGAGCACACGCCGGCAGGGCAGCGCATCGGCCTGCTCGGCAACCGCTCCATGGTGGGCGGCCTCAACTACTACGGTGGGCGCCGGGTGGCACAGCTGCGCACCCCCGAGGACGTCGAGCGCTTCTTCGCCGAGGGGGGTGGCGCGCTCGTGCTGAAGCGGAAGAAGCTCGAGCGGCTCACGGTCCCGGTCGAGATCGTGCACAAAGCGCGGTCCGGGCGGCGCGAGCTGTTGGTCGTGACGCCCCGCACGGCCAGCGACCCGGAGGCCCCTAGGCTAAGGTGAGCCCGCGCGGTGGCAGGCCACCGGGAAAGGAGCTCCGATGGCCCAGAAGGCGGAACTACGCTTCGACGGGCGCGTGATCCCCCTCGACATCATCGAGGGCAGCGAGGGCGAGCGGGCGATCGACATCCGCAAGCTGCGTGACGAGACCGGTCTCATCACGCTCGATCCCGGCTACGCGAACACCGGCTCCTGCGAGAGCGCGATCACCTTCATCGACGGCGAGAAGGGCATCCTGCGCTACCGCGGCTACGACATCGAGGACCTCGCCGAGCGCTGCAGCTTCCTCGAGGTCGCCTACCTGCTGATCCAGGGTGAGCTGCCCACGAGCCAGCAGCTCGCGGCGTTCTCGAAGTCCATCACGTACCACTCGATGCTGCACGAGGACTTCCGCCAGTTCTATCGCGTGCTTCCGAAGGACGCGCACCCGATGGCGGCCTGCTCGGCCGTGGTGGGCGCCCTCGCCACCTTCTATCCCGACAGCCTCGACCCGCGCAGCGCGCGCGAGGTCGAGGTCTCCGTGCACCGGCTGATCGCAAAGCTGCCGACGGTGGCCGCCTACGCCTTCAAGCACTCGATCGGCCAGCCCTTCATGTACCCCGACAACCGGCTCAGCTACGTCGGGAACATCCTGCGCCTGCTGTTCGCGACGCCGTGCGAGCCCTACGAAGTGGATCCGGTGATCGAGAAGGCGATCGACCTGCTGCTGATCCTGCACGCCGACCACGAGCAGAACTGCTCCAGCAGCACGGTGCGCCTCGTCGGCTCCTCGCACGTGAACCTGTTCGCGGCGGTGTCGGCGGGGATCAACGCGCTCTGGGGCCCGCGGCACGGCGGCGCGAACCAGGAAGTGATCGAGATGCTCCAGGCCATCGCGGCCGAGGGACTCTCGGGCCGCGAGTTCGTCGATCGCGCGAAGCGCAAGGACGACACCTCGCGCCTGATGGGCTTCGGCCACCGCGTCTACAAGAACTTCGACCCGCGCGCGAAGATCATCAAGAAGGCCTGCTACGACGTGCTCCAGCGGCTCGGCATCCGCAGCAAGCTGCTCGAGATCGCCGTCGAGCTCGAGGAGCTCGCGCTGAAGGACGACTACTTCATCGAGCGCAAGCTCTACCCGAACGTCGACTTCTACTCGGGCGTGATCTACAACGCGATCGGCACCCCGGCGAACATGTTCACGCCGATCTTCGCCATCGGCCGCCTGCCCGGCTGGATCGCCCAGTGGCTCGAGATGCACGAGCAGCGCCACAAGATCGGCCGCCCGCGCCAGATCTACACGGGCGCCCGGGAGCGTGCGGTACCGGAGATGGACAAGCGCTGAGGGAGGCGGGCCCGGCTGCGTCGTGATCATCGGTCTCGACGTCGGGTTCTCGTCGAAGCGGCTGACCTCGGGAGTCGCGCGACTGGACGCGAACGGCGCCTTGCGTTTGGGCCACACGACGGTGGAGTGGGAGAGCCGTCGGCAGATCGCGGGGCCGGAGACGGCGGAGATCGCCGCCATCGATGCGCCCTACACGAACGCCGGCGAAGCCGAAGGACGAAGCTGCGAACGCGTCTTCACGCTCGGCGCCTTCCAGCGACGCTGCAAGCCCGGGCTCTCCCACGTTCCGGGGACGGGTCGGTCGCTGAGGGCCGCAGGCTGGGCGTCAGCGCAGCAGCTGAAGCAGATCGCACCGAGTCGGGCGCTCGCCACGGAGTTCCCGCGAATCGACGGCTGCAACGTCGTCGAAGCGTTCCCGAACGCGTACCTCGGTGTGCGCCTCCCGGCCGACGTCTACACGGGGATGATCGGGGTCAGGCGCGGCCACAAGTTCGACTGGCTGTACGACGGTTGGGTGGAGCTCGGTCTGTTCCGGTCGCTGATCCGAGCTGCGGCTTCCGCAACCGGACCGCCTCGAAGGCATGTGCAGGACGAATCGACATCACGACGAACGCGCCGCGCTCGTCTGCCTCCTGACTGCGGCCGGTGTGCGGGTCGGCAGGTATACGGCCGTGGGTGATTCCGCCGGTGGGTACTTCTTCTTGCCATCGTGGCGAAGCTGGGCCGCTTGGGCGCGAACGGAGCTGGACCGGAAGCGCGTGGCCCTGCCCGGCCTGGAGGTATGGATCGACGGACGCCGCTACTCCGCGTTGGACGGGCTTCCCGATGTGACGTGAGCCGGGGGGCGCCGACCGTCGGCCGGCACCTCGCTCGGATCCACCAAGCCGTGGCGGCGCCAGCCCACCCGCAGCAGCCAGGTGCGCGGGCGAGCGATCTCGCGCGGGACTCCCTCGGCCGGAAGGCGGCTGGTGACGTCCGTGCGCCAGCCGTCGAACCAGCGCGCCGAGCTCGCGCCGTCGAAGTGGACCCCCGCGCCCGCGACGTGGCGGCGCTTCGCCAGATGCCGCCGCGCGTTCAGCAGCACGTACGCGAGCGCGCGCCGCACCTCGCGCGGCGATCGCAGGCTGCGGTGGTGGTAGCGGCCGTCGAGCACCCCGCCGCTGCGTCCAGCGACCCGGTTCAGCGCCCGCGCGAGGCGCGCCGCGATGCTCTTCATGCCGCATGCGAGTGCCTCCTTGCCTCGCGCCTCGACGATCAGGTGGGCGTGGTCGCCTTGGAGCGAATAGTGCGCCACGCGGAAGCTGCCGCGCTCGCACGCCTCCGCGAGCGAACGCCGGAACTCGCGAACGAACCGGCCCTCGCGAAGCGAAGGCAGGTTCGCCTTCACCCGCAGCGTCACGTGCACCGGGCAATCTCCGGGCACGGGCATGCGCTCGCGATGCAGCACGCGGGGCCGCGGTCCGCGCGGGCGGCCGGCGCCCGGGCGCGGGCCGCCACGGCCGCTGCGCTTGCGGTAGTCGGTGAACGTGAGCTGGGCAGGACGCCGCGCCACGCAATTAGATTAGGGCTATGTTTTGTATGGTGACACCTCGGACCGGGAACATGGGTGACACGGCACTTCTAGCGTCGTGGCCTCGAAGGAGGGGCCATGCCGTGGAGAGAGACGTCACCCATGCAAGAGCGAGTGCGGTTTGTGAAGGACT
>Ga0187892_10002078_pt1 | contig 42109 bp, 28 predicted proteins | sample MA1701073metaG_FD_139345 | JGI IMG/M metagenome (GOLD analysis project Ga0187892, IMG submission 139345) | Bio-ooze microbial communities from a basaltic lava cave in the Kipuka Kanohina Cave System on the Island of Hawaii, USA - MA170107-3 metaG ... | reverse complement strand
GTTGCCGGTGCGGAGAGTGTGCCCACACTATGTTGACAGCCGCAATTCAACGGGCCAAGACAGTCAGCTGAATTTCACAGGAGATACCACAGAATTCACATAGTCCCGCGATCAACATAGAGCTGGTTATGTTGTGCTCAACATAACCAAGAATACCTGCGAAATCGGCTCATCGTGGCCAGATAGGCTTTGAGCACTTCGCTCTTGCCGGCCTCCAGCGCCTGAATCAACTGGTTGAGAGCTTGTTCGGTGAGTTGTTTGGCTTGCTCGATCTTCATTGTCTTGTTCCTCCAGGCAGTTTTTTGTGGTCCTTCGCCCAAGAGTTGCGGACCACAAAAACTGGCTGGAGGAACAGAGCGGAGAGCCGAGGATCCCAGGGTGGAGTAACAAGCACTTGAGCCTGACAGCCGCCGTTCGCTGGCGGGCCGAATGCTTACGCAGCCCGAAAGCGCAGCGGGGATTCCGAGGACTCGCAGCGACGAGCAAGCCTGGAATCGCCAACAATGGAAGTGGGTCGAGGTAGTGTGCTGGACTCCTGGCCTGCGTTAGAGAGCGAAGAGTACACTGACAGCCTATGCGTCTTGTCTGGATCACCGATCCCCATTTCAATTTCCTGCCACCGCTCGGAGCACACGCTTTCGGACAGTACGTCGCGAAGGAAACCGAATGTGATGCCGTTGTGCTGACAGGAGATATTGCCGAGTCAAAGTCACTGGAAAAGGCGAGTGAAGGATTTGCGGAGGGTTTCGGCAAGCCCGTCTATTTCGTCTTGGGCAACCACGATTACTACGGCGGATCGATTGAGAGAACCAGGGGCATCGCGAGGAAACTTGGCGGAAATCTTCGTTGGCTTCACAAGACCGGGATGATTCAACTGAGCTCGGAGACCGTCCTAGTCGGCCACGAAGGCTGGTATGACGCCCAGTATGGCGATCCGATGGGTTCGCGAGTATGGATGAGTGACTTTGATCTGATCGCAGATCTTCGCGGGCTCACGCGACAGGAACTTGTGACCAAGCTCCTGCATTTGGGACGGGAGGCGGCCCGGGAGGCGCGCATCGTTCTTGGTGAAGCATTGGCCCAGTATCCCAAGATCCTGATGGCCACGCACTATCCTCCGTTTCATGAAGCCTGCTGGCACGAAGGCTCAACCTCGAACAAGGAATGGCTTCCCTGGTTCACCTGCAAAGCTATGGGAGATATGTTGCTGGCTTCGGCCGAAGAACATCCGGACACAGAGATTCTGGTGCTGTGCGGCCACACTCACAGTCCTGGAAAAGTGGCCATCCGGCAGAACCTGAAGGTCTGGACGGACGGAGCTCAGTATGGCGCACCCGAGATCGCACATGTATTCGAGTTCTGAGTCTTCGTCACCTTGAGGCGACTCACAAGGGGCAGCCACACCGCGGAAGGCTGCTTGTTCTCAGCTTTAGGCGCAGCAAGTTCCTTCCATTGACTCCCTGTACCTGGCCTGCCAGACTTGCGTCCACTGAGCCGAGGATTACCCCTATGAGATTTGCCAAGCTGCTGATTCCCATGATTGCATGGGCCGCTCTTGCTGCAGCGGCACAGGCGCCGTCCTCTCCGGAGAAACTTGCCGCTGACAAAGAAGTCACCACATCCGGCGGAGCCACCTTTACCGCTCCAGGCGGGTGGTCGATGGTTACCTCTGGGTCGCTCATTGTCGTCGAGCCGCCGGAAGCTGACTCGCACGTCGTTCTCTTCGATTCCGATGCCGCCACAGCTGAAGCCGCCATAGACGCAGCCTGGGCTGCCTACAAACGCGGCGAAAAACGTGCCGTCAGGCAGAAACTCTCTCCCACCGCCCGCGAAGGATGGGAAGAGGTTCAGGTCTACCTCTACGAAACTTCGCCCAATGAACGGGCCGTGGCGCAAGCGACGGCACGCCGTGTGAAGAACGCCTGGACGGTCGTCCTCCTGAACGGCAAGCAGCCCACCTTCGAAAAGCGTGGTGCAGCCGTTGGCCTGATTCTGGGGAGTCTGCGGCCGAGCACCTACAAGCGCGAAACTTTCGCGGAACGCAAAGCCGGGGCGCTGAACGCCGAGCGCCTCGCGCAGATGAAGGAGTTCGTCGAGTTGGCAATGAAGAAGCTCGACGTTCCCGGTGTCGGCGTGGCCTTCATCGACAACGGCAAGATTGTCTACGAAGGCGGACACGGGGTAAAGGAACTCGGCAAGCCTGATGCGGTCGATGCCAACACGCGGTTCATGGCTGCCTCGAACACCAAGGGCATGACGACTCTGCTTCTGGCGAAGCTCGTCGATGAAGGCAAGGTCAAATGGGACGACTTTGTCACCGCAGCCTACCCGAAGTTCAAGCTGGGTGACGCTCGAACGACGGAGCAGGTGCGTATCGAGCACCTCATTTGTGCCTGCACCGGGCTGCCACGTCAGGATCTGCCGTGGCTTTTCGAGTTTCGCAAGGCCAACGCCGCGCTCTCCATGGAGATGCTGGGCAAGATGCAGCCGACCAGCGGGTTTGGCGAGGTGTTTCAGTACAGCAACATCATGGCCTCAGGTGCCGGGTACGTGGCCGGGTACCTGTACAATCCTGAGCTCGAACTGGGCGCAGCCTACGACGAAGCCATGAGGAAGAAGATCTTCGAACCGTTGGAGATGAAGTCGACGACATTCGACAATGATCGCGCGCTCAAAGGCAATCGCGCCAGCCCACACTCTGACGACGTGGACGGCAAGCAGAAGGTCGCCTCGATGGACTTGAACTACTCGATCCATCCCCATCGTCCTGCCGGTGGCGTCTGGACGTCGGCTCATGACCTGATCCGGTACGTTCAGCTGGAGCTGGCAAAAGGCAAGCTCCCGAACGGCGAGGTGCTCGTGTCCGAGACTAACCTGCTGGCGCGCCGCAAGCCGTACGTAAAGGTTGGAGCCTACGGCAGCTACGGCATGGGCCTGCAGGTTGACAATCGCTGGGGCACGCCGGTGGTATCCCACGGCGGCAGCTTGTTCGGATTCAAGAGCGACATCGTGTTCCTGCCCGAGCACGGAGTCGGCGCCGTGATTCTGACGAACGCGGATACTGGCGGGCTGATGCTGGGGTCCTTCAGGCGCCGGTTCCTGGAGGTGCTATTCGATGGCAAGCCGGAGGCGGTGGAGGATCTGGCGAAGGCCGCCGAGAACTATAAAGCCGTTCAAGCCAAGCTCCGCGAGCGTCTGGTTGTGCCAGCGGACAAGGAGGCCGCCGGCAGATTAGCGGCTCGTTACACAAGTCCCGAGCTGGGAGAGCTGGCGGTTCGCCGCCAGGGTTCTTCCACCGTCTTCGATCTCGGCGAGTGGCGCAGCTCGGTGGCTTCCCGCAAAAACGACGACGGGACAATCTCCTTCACGACCATTGATCCTGGCGGAGACGGCTTTGAGTTTGTGGAAAGCAAACGCGGCGACAAGCGCGCTCTCATTGTGCGCGAGGGCCAGCACGAATACATCTTCACGGAAGCGTCGTAGCCGGGCGGAGAGAAGAGAATGCTTCCGTGCACGCTGGCCTGGGCCCGCTGCCGCGAACCCAGGCCGACAACCGGTTTATGTTGAAACCGCAGACCTGATGAAGAAGGGATTAAGACCAAGAATCGCTGTAATCTCGTCCGTCACCATCCGTTGAAACCGCAGACCTGGTGAAGAAGGGATTAAGACAGATAGGAGAACGGATTAAGACTCCCGAAGTAGGTTACCGCTTTCATTTTAGGCTCGTTGAAACCGCAGACCTGATGAAGAAGGGATTAAGACCCATGTCAACCTAATTGGATTCTCCCGTCCAAACGATGAAACCGCAGTCCAGTCTGTAATTCATTTCGGTGGTATAGTGAGACTCAATTTGAGGCCATCAAATCTACCCTCGGTAAGGACCGCGTTCCGACCATCCATAGTGTGTGTGTCTTGAAAGGAGACAACCCATGCAAAGAGCTATGATCGTGAGTGCTCTGTTGGTGCTTGCATCTGCACCCGCACTGGCACAGGACCCCGCGAAGGTGGCGGCGAAACAATGCAAAGTCGCGTTTGAAAACGATTACGTGCGTGTTTTGGATTGGACCGTCGGCCCCCATGAAAAAACCGTCATGCACTCCCACCCCGCCCTTGTGTCCATTTCGCTGACTGCGAACAAAACCCGCTTCACATCGTCCGACGGAAAAACCAGAGACATCGAATCCAAAGCCGGACAGGCAACCTGGAGCGATCCTGACAAGCACTCCAGCGAAGGCTTGTGTGACAAGGGAGGCAATATCATTCAAGTGGAATTGAAGAAGCGCCCCGGCGCTGCCATGACGGCTCTTCCCGCCACCGACGATTCCGTTGCAGTGGACCCGAAACACTACACCGTGGAATTCCAGAATGACCGCGTCCGCATCCTGCGGATTAAATACGGACCGGGTGAAAAATCTGTGATGCATGCGCACCCAGCGAACGTCGCTGTCTTTCTTACCGACCTACAATCAAAGATGACTCTACCCGACGGTAAGACGAACGTGGCCGACGCTAAAGCGGGGCAGGTGCAATGGGCGGCTAAGGAGAAACACTTGCCTGAAAACTCCGGGAGCAAGCCTTTTGAGCTGGTTCTGGTTGAATTGAGATAATCAGGGCTGGAATGCTCAGGAAGGCCCGTGTCTTGGCGATTTGATATGTTGGCCGATCTCACCGGTGATCGCACTGCCCAGGTGAGGCGAGTCATACTGGAGGAGAGTGGTTGGTGGCAGGGAAGCGATCAGGTCAGATGCTCAAACTGACGCAACCTTGCTGCTGACGGATGGCCTGATTAACTGGCGTGTGCCCCAGCATATTCGCCACTACTTTTGGATCCACCTTCAGAGCGTTCAGCAGACTCGAATGCCTCCGCCTCATCACCTGATAACTGACCCAACCCAGGCCAATCGCCTCCACCTTCCTTCGAGGTGAACACGAGCAGACAGAGGATTCCGGCCATCAGGCAAGATACGGAGTGGCGAACAGGAACAGAGCCTGGGAATACTTCAAGAAACAAAGGGCCTGGGAATCCCGAGACTGGATTAGATTCAAAACGACATTATCTCAGGGAAAGGGCGTCTGAAACGAAGGACCATGCCGGTGACTGATGCGGCCAGGAAAGAGAGAGGTGTACGGACCTGAAGCTGCCTCATGACAAGAAAGGGAAAACGTGGACTGCTCTTAATCGAATCGAAGAGCGACGACGGGATCGATTGCTGTAGCTTTTCGGGCCGGGAGGTAACAGGCAAAGAAAGCAGCGGCCACGAGCAGAATTGAGACTGCGATGAACGTGACTGGATCAACGGGTTCGACACCAAAGAGGAAGCGAGAAAGAACTCGACTCGCGACCAGCGACGCACCGCAACCTGTCACCCACCCAATAAAAACCAGCTTCATTCCTTGCCTGATGACCAGCGACAAGACTTGCCGTTGATTTGCCCCAAGTGCCATCCGCACGCCGATTTCGCGAGTGCGTCTAGACACCGCATAAGACAGAACACCGTACAGGCCCGTCATAGTGAGAAACAGCGCCATGCAACCGAAGACACCTGAAAGACTCACTAGCATCCGGGTTTGCGAAAGCGAACGATCCTGCTGCATCGCCATTGTGCCGATCTCACCAGTCAGGACATTGGGATCGAGGCCACGCAGTGCCGCGCGAACCCTGCCGATGATGACCAGCGGGTCCCGCGACGCGCGGACGATGAGAGTCATGGACCGAGTGTAATGTTGGAACAGAGGCAGATAGAAATAAGGGCGCGGCGGCTCCGACAACTTTCGGTGCCGGATCTCCGGTGCGACGCCGATCACGGTGTAGATTGCGGCGTCTCCGCGGTCGATCCAGACCCTGCAGCGTTTTCCCACGACGTCGGCAGTTCCCCAAAGTTTCTCGGCGAGTATCCCGCTGACAATAATCACCGGGAGCCGCCCCGTAGCGTCTTGAGAGTCGAACTCGCGCCCTGCAACAAGAGGCGCCCCGAGCACTCGAAAGTAGTTGGGCGCAACGAAGTCCCGATCGGCCAGCAACTCGTCCTGGGTTCGTTGCACGGGCGAGTCCTCCCGCTCGACCGACTGGGGAGTCATCCTCACCAGGCTTAGAGGAATGCTCTTGGTGAGAGTCGCCTGCTGGATTTCTGGAGCTCTTCCCAGGGTTTCCAAGACCTGACGGTAGAATGCAATTCCCTTCTCTGGAGCATACTCCCGCGGATCGAGATTCAATTCCACCAGGAGCAGGCGGTCGGGATCAAAGCCGAGTTTGACCCTGCTCAGTTGCCACAGAGTTCGTGACAGCAAGCCGGCTCCGATAAGCGACACCAGCGAGAGGGCAATCTGTGTCATGACCAGTGCGCTTCGCAATTGGCCCACACGTGTCCGGTGGCGACTCGTCCAGCCGGCCTCGCTGCGAATCGAACGAGCCACGTCTTGCCGCGCAGTCAGCCAAAGCGGTGCCAGCCCGAACAGGATGGATGCCACCACAGCGACCATCAATGCGAATGCTACCGTCCGAACATCCAACTGCGGCTGCAAAGAGAGTGGGATGCGGAATGGGAGAGGAAAAGCTGTGAGTACACGGATGAGCCAGCCCGCGAACATGATTCCTGCAACAGAGCCGCAGATTGCCAGGAACAGGCTTTCAGTCAGCCACTGTCTTACCAGCCGAGCGGTTCCCGCTCCCAGGGCCAGGCGAATGCCAATTTCCTTCTCTCGGGCTGCCGCGCGAGCCAGCAAGAGACTGGAGACGTTGGCGCAGGCAATCAGCAAAACCAGAACGGCCAGCAACTGAAAAATGGCGAGCATCTGGAGGATCTCTCTGCGAAACCCTGGCCAGAATCGAGCTTGATTCATTGGCAGCACGACCGCCGATCGTCCCGGGTTGTGCAGTGAATCGATGGTCTCAAGCTGCGCAGCAAGCCTCTTGATATCCGACTCCGCCTGAGCTCGTTTGACGTTGTCCTTCAGGCGCCCGGCAGCCAACAACCACCGAGCCTCAGGTTCCTCAAGCAGCTGCCTGCCAGCGCCAGGAATCGCTTCCTCCAGCATTGTCATGGGAAGCCATAGCTCTGGTTGTTTCCCCCAATCCAGCGCAATGCTCTGGAACGTCGCTGGAGCAACCCCGATGATAGAGAAGAGGTGTCCGTTCAGGTCCAATGTCTGGCCAACCACGCTGGGACTGGAGCCCAGTCGCTGCTGCCAGAAGCGATGGCTGACCACCGCGAGGGGATGCGCTCCTCGTGTCTGGTCGTCACTGGAAGTGAATAGCCGGCCGAGTGATGCCTTAAGGCCGAGCACGGCGAAGAAGTTGCCACTAACGATTTCGGCAGGGATCTGTTCCAATTGCCCCTGTCTTCGCAGACTGAGCGGAATTCGAGCCCAGGCCGCCAAGCTGGACAACGTTGTTTGGTGATCTCGAAGATAGTTGTACTCGGCCAAGGAAAGGGATTTGTACTCGTCTGGCCCCACGTGGGTCATGTAGAGCGCAACGACCCGATCGGGATCGTCGACCGGCAGCGGACGGAGCAATACGGAATCGATCAAGCTGAACACTGCTGTGTTGGCCCCCATGCCAACAGCCAGGGTCAGCACAGCAACAAGAGTGAACCCGGGGCTCCTCGAGAGCATGCGAGCAGCGTAGCGAAGATCTTGAAGAAGCCTCTCCATTAAGCCTCCTGTCCAACCGAACCGAACGCAGTCGTCCAGATGAAGCAATGGACGCATTCTAGCGTATGATGAGTTTATGGATATGCTTTCCTCTGCAAAGTGACGAAATTGATCGAGCAGCGCAGCCAACCCTCAAGGAGTGGCGCCTCGATGGGCGATCTGTTCCCTGCCTGGGAACAGAGGGCCTTTTGGACCGCTATCGCTTTCACCGGTTTGTCTCTCCTAGTTTCCGCTACCCTGGCCGCGGCGTTGCATCGTGGCGACACGCCACTGTGGCTGACACTGTCGCTTTTGAGTGTGCCTCCTGTCCTGGTATACGCTGGATTAACGCGAAGAATCCGGCGCCGGCGCAGCCTTATCAGCCAGCCCTTTCCTTCAGAATGGGAGGTGGTGCTGCAGCGCGATGTTATCTTCTATCGCGTGCTCGATGCGGCGGAGAGAGAGCGGTTTCGCCGCTTGCTCCAAGTCTTCATCGGCGAGAAGCGTATCACCGGAATAAAAGTCGAACTGGACACGACGACCCTGGTGCTCGCTGCTGCCAGCGCCATCATCCCCATCTTCGGTTTTCCTGACTGGGAGTGGCACCAGATCAGCGAGATCCTGATCTACCCGGCGCGTTTCGACGAAGGATTCTCTTTCGGGAGTGCCCGCGATCACGCGACCCTGGGGATGGTCGGCACGGGGACCATGAATCGCCTGATGATCCTGTCCAAGCCCGACTTGCTCGCCGGCTTCCGTAATCCGGGAGACAAGAGGAATGTCGGGTTGCACGAGTTCGCCCATCTGGTGGACAAGTCGGACGGAACCATCGACGGGGTGCCATCGATAGGACTCAACCGGCGGAACGTCGGCCCGTGGATCGAGCTCGTGCGCCGGAAGATGGAGGAGATCGAAACGGGCAAGTCAGACATCAATCCGTATGCGTTGACGAGTGAGGCGGAATTCTTCGCGGTCGCTACTGAATACTTTTTCGAGCGGCCCGGTGTGATGCAACAAAAGCATCCGAAACTCTTCGCCGCGCTGGAACGTGTATTCAACCAGGACCTGGGCTCTCGCATGAGAGCGATCAGGCAGGAGATTAAGCGTGGGCGGCCAACTTTCGGCCGCAACTCACCCTGCCCTTGCGGCAGCGGCATCAAGTTCAAAAAATGCTGTCGCCGATAGGATCCTCTTCAGCGGATTGCCTCGGCCCTCCGTTCCCTGAGTCCAGAGAAGGCCCGGTCGGCTCCGGCAACGGCTGCGCCCAGCCGCGTTCTCCGGGCGATTCAAAACAGAAGACGTCTCTGCCGAAGGCGGAACGCAACGGGTCGAACCACACGGCAGCCTCGTTGAGCTCCGCGCAGAAAGCATCCTTGCACAGCCGGGATTTCCTGGATCGCGAAGGGCACCCATTGGAACATAGGATTCACCCGATTTCGCTCAGACAGACCGTTCCTGCCTGGCGATTGTATTCAGGTGGAAATCGCCACTCGATCGATTCACGCTTGCTGTCTGCAGTTGCGCTGATCACTCCTCCGGTGACATTGTCCCGCAGATTGTAACGGGGTCCGCTACCCCGGAAATTGAGCGTCTGACCGATCTGCCCACGACGCAGCGGGACCCGGCGAAGTCCTGTTCAGTCTTAATCGCGGGTTCCGCGAGGGATTACAAACCGATGAGATTGACAATGAATCGATTGGATTGAACAGCAACTTCGTTATGCAATTCTTGACGCCTCGAGGATCTTTATCTTAGGTTGAGTCCGCTGCCGGAAGCCGTTGATGCGAAGCGCAAGTTCTATTCATAAGTGAGGTTCCATCATGAAGAATCAAGAGTCGAAAACCCCATACATTGTCAGACCACAGACTGCGGTGCTGACGCGGGGATTCAACCCTGAGCTTTCCGCAGGCTCGGCACGGCCAGCCGTCTTCCGCTCGTCTACGTACGTTTTTTCAAGTCCCGAGTCCGCCGAGCGGGCATTCGAAATCGCCTTGGGCAAGTCAAAGCCGGCGGAAAATGAGTCTGTCGAACTGATCTATGCGCGTTTGTCGCATCCTAACGCGGAAATCGCGGAAGATCAGATCGTTCCTCTCGAGCCTGGGGCACGTTCTGCGGCTGTCTTCAACTCGGGCATGGCGGCAATCTCAACATTGTGTTTTGCGTTTTGTAAACCAGGTGACGCAATTATCTACACGAACCCTCTCTATGGCGGCACGCATCACCTGCTTCACCAAATGCTCGCGCCGTTGGGCATCGAGAACGTCGCCGTACCGGCCGGAGACACCACAGCCCTTACTGAAGCCATCACCCGGACAGCCAACGCCAGGCTGGTGTTTATTGAAACGCCGGCCAACCCCACGCTCCGCATGAGCGACATTCGAGCTGCGGCAAAGGCGGCGCATGATCGCACCCACAGCCCATTGATAGCAGTAGACAACACGCTGATGGGGCCTGCATTCCAGCATCCGCTCGCACTGGGCGCCGACCTCGTTGTTTACTCGGCGACAAAGTATCTGGCGGGCTTCAGCGACATGCTGGGCGGTGTGATCCTGGGCAAGGACCCCGAATTGATCGAGGCTCTTCGTGGAATTCGCGCCATGCTTGGGAATATCCTGCAGCCTGACGAATCCTGGTTGCTGGACAGCCGGCTGCCGACGGTTCTGTTTCGCATGCACAGACAAAGCAAAAACGCGCAGCACATTGTCGACGCACTCGCTGGGCATCCAGGGATTTGCACATTTCACTACCCTTCGTTATTCGATGAGCCCGAGCAAAAACGAATCCGCGATGCTCAGTGCCGTTACGGCGGCGCGCTCTTCTCGTTTGAGTTGCACGGCGGAAAGCGCGCGGCATTTGATTTTCTGCGCCGGCTTACCATTGCTAGAAACGCGGTCAGTCTTGGCGGCGTCGAATCCCTGGCATGCCACCCGGCTACGACAACTCACTCCGAGATGACGGCGGACGAGTTGCGGGGTTGCGGAGTGAGCGATCGGCTCGTTCGGATTTCCGTCGGAGTAGAAGACTGGCGGGATTTGTTGAAGGACTTGCGGCAATCATTAGACGCCATTTGATGCAGGCTGACCGAAGAGCGGGGGCTGCTTCCCGCTCCGTTACCTGCCGTGGTCCGCAGCTCCTGGGACGGGGCAGCCGTTCCTCAATTGCATCAATAAACTGAGATTGGTTGTTGATTCCTAGGCCGGCACTTCAGGTGCTGTGTCTGACGCGACGCTGGTGTGTGGTGGGCGGAGGGTTACGGTTAGGCTGGTTGGCGGTTCTTCTGTTCATTGGTTTTTCGGCTCTCTCAGAGAATGGTTGACCGAACCAGCGCTCCAATCTGAGGTTCTGTGGCAGGGTAAAAACAAATGACACTGCGTGGTCCTGCTTTCAACTCACAATGCGCGAGCCGGCGGAGGAGGGTTGTGCTTCTGACTCTTCTATTCATCGCGCTGCCGCGGCCAGCGGAGGCACAAACCGGCGGGCGTCAGCCGCCGCCGAGCGACGCAAGGGTCAAACCGAACTACCTGTTTATCGCCATTGACGATTTGAATGACTGGGTCGGCTGTTTGGGTGGGCATTCCCAGGTCGGAACTCCCAATATTGACCGGCTCGCCGCGCGCGGGACACTTTTTGCCAACGCCCATACGCAAGCCCCGCTCTGCAACCCGTCGCGCGCCAGCCTGCTCACCGGCCTGCGGCCTTCCACGACCGGCGTCTACGCGCTGCAACCCAAGCTGCGTCAGGCGAGCACGCTCAAGAGCGCCGTCACGCTGCCGCAGTATCTTCAACGACATGGCTACCGCACGCTGGGCGCGGGCAAAGTCTTTCACGACAACCTGTCGGCTGCCGAGCTCGCGCTTGAGTTCGATGTGTGGGGCGAGGTCGAGCACTACAAGAACATGCCCGCACGAAAGTTCGTCACGACGCCCGACCCGATCAAGCTGATGGATTGGGGGCCGTTCCCTGAAAAGGATTCCGACCACGACGACTGGAAAGTCGCCGATTGGGCAATCGACCGGCTCAAGACCAAGTTGTCGCAGCCCTTTTTTCTGGCGGTCGGGTTGCGCCTGCCGCACGTGCCACTCTATGCGCCGCAACAGTGGTTCGATCTTCATCCCGAAGACACGCTGGTGATGCCGCCTGTCAAGGAGAACGATCGTGATGACGTGCCTGAATTCGCTTGGTATCTGCACTGGAAACTTCCTGAGCCGCGCCTGTCGTGGCTGCAGGCAAATCATCAATGGCGACCGATGGTGCGCGGGTATCTGGCGACCATCCGTTTTATGGATGCCCAGGTCGGGCGGCTGCTTGACGCGCTGGAAGCAAACGGGCTGGCCGGCAACACCGTTGTCGTCCTGTGGTCGGATCACGGGTGGCACCTGGGCGAGAAGGGCATCAGCGGCAAAAACACGCTGTGGGAGCGCTCGACCCGCGTGCCGCTCGTCTTTGCGGGGCCGGGCGTTGCTTCCGCCGCGCGCTGCGACAGGGCGGTTGAACTGCTTGACCTTTACCCGACGTTGGTTGAGTTAAGTGGCTTGCCGGCGAAGGACGGACTTGAAGGCCACAGCCTCGCGCCGCTCCTGAAGCGCGCCAAGGCAAAGCGCGCCTGGCCGGCAATCACGACCCACAACCAGAACAATCACGCCGTGCGCAGCGAGCGCTGGCGATACATCCGCTACGCCGACGGTTCGGAAGAGCTCTACGACCACCGCCGCGACCCGAATGAATGGACCAACCTGGCGGGCGACTCGCGCTCTGCCAAAGTGCTGGCCGAGCACCGGCGTTGGCTGCCTAAAGTCAATGCTCCGCCCGTGCCCGGCAGCGCAACGCGGCTGCTGTCAAACGAAAACGGCGTATGGATGTGGGAGGGCAAGCCGATTCGCAAAAAAGACAAAGAGCCGTAGCGACTGATGTGAAACAGCATTGGCATCTTGCTCCATACATCTCAAAGAGAGAGAATGACTCATGCAGATGCGCAGACTCTTGTTGCTGAACGTCGCAGTCCTGGTGCTGCTGCCCGGCTCTGAGCGCCCGCTCAAATCCCAGCAATCCGCCAGCCGGCCGAACATCCTGTGGATTTCCGCTGAAGACATCAGCCCTGATCTGAGTTGTTACGGCGACGCCTACGCGCACACGCCGAACCTGGATAAGCTCGCCAGCGAAGGCGCGCGGTATACCAACGCGTTCTCTTCGGCGCCGGTCTGTGCGCCATCGCGCTCGGCGATCATTACGGGAATGTATCCGACCAGCATCGGCTCGATGCACATGCGCTCGAAGGCCGTGCCGCCCGCTGGCGTCAAGGCTTTCACCGAGACCCTGCGCGCGGCTGGTTACTATTGCGCCAACAATGCCAAGACCGATTACAACTTCGAAGCGCCGCCGGCCAACCGCTCGCCCGACACCGTCTGGGACGAGACGAGCCGGACGGCTCATTGGCGCAACCGTCCGGACAAGTCGCAGCCCTTTTTCGCCGTCTTTAACTACGAGGTGACCCACGAGGGACAGGTCCGCAGTGACGATGCGACCTATGCCAAAAACACCGCGGCGCTCAGGGCTGAAGAGTTCCACGACCCGGCCAAAGCCGCCTTGCCGCCCTACTACCCCGACACGCCCGTCGTGCGCAAAACGTGGGCACGCTATTACGACTTGCTCACCGCGCTCGACTACCAGATCGCCAGGCTGCTGCGCCAGCTTGAAGAGGATGGCCTGGCCGGCAACACCGTCGTCTTCTTCTGGGGCGATCACGGGCGCGGGCTCACGCGCGGCAAACGATGGGTTTACGACTCCGGCATCAAGGTCCCGCTCCTCGTGCGCTGGCCCGGACAGATCGAACCGGGCACCGTGATTGACGAGATGGTCAGCCTGATGGATCTCGGGCCGACAGTCTTGTCGCTGGCGGGCCTGCCCGTGCCGGCGCATATGCAGGCGCAAGCCTTTCTGGGCCCACACAAAAAGACGCGCGAATACATCTTCGCGCATCGCGACCGCATGGATGAAACCTACGACATGATGCGCGCCGTGCGCGACCGGCGTTACAAGTACATCAAGAACTTCTATCCGGGCCGGCCTTACGCGCAATACATCGCCTATATGGAGGAGATGCCGATCCTCAAAGAGATGCGGCGCTTGTACAAAGACCATTTCAATGCGCTCGGCGAGAACTACGGCAAGGCGCTCAACCCGGCGCAACTCCTCTTCTTCCAGCCCGAAAAACCTCCTGAGGAATTGTACGACACCACCGTTGACCCGCACGAGGTCCACAATCTGGCTGCCGCGCCCGAGCACCTGGCGACGCTCCAACGATTGAGGGGCGCGTTGGCGCAGTGGCAGCGCGAAACGAAAGACCTGGGCCTCGTGCCCGAAGCCGAACTGCGAGAGCGCATGCGGCCGGGCGGCGTCTGGCAGCAGGTGGCCGAGCCGGTGGTTGACGAAACAATGGCTCAAGGCCCGGTGCGGGTGAAGCTGGCCTGCCCAACGGAGGGCGCTTCTCTTGCCTACACAACCGAGGAAGGCAAAGATGCGCGCTGGCGATTGTACACGGGCGAACTGACGCTGGCGCGGCCCGCCGTGCTGCGTGTCAAGTCTTGCCGCTTCGGTTATCTGGACAGCCGCGAAACTGCGCGGCGCTACCCGTAAGAGTCCTATGAAGCACTCATCTTTGTCGCGCGCGCTTAAATGGCTTGTCCTGATCTGCGGAACATCCGTTTGCTGGTACACCCTCTTGCCGGGTCGCGCAGGTGCGCAGCAACCGCCGCTCGCGCAGGCGGAACAACTCTTCCTTGAAAAGATCTCCACGACACTCACGGCGAAATGTCAGATTTGTCACGGCGAAGACGGCGCCGCAGCACTCGACTTGCGCTCGCGCGATTCCCTGCTGAAAGGCGGTCAGCGAGGCGCTGCCCTCGTTCCCGGCAACGCGGAAAGGAGCCCGCTTTATCTGGCCTTGCTCGGCCGTGACGGATTCAAGCAGATGCCGCCCGGCAAGCCGCTGCCCCACGATGTGATCGCTGCATTCAAGCAGTGGATCGAGGCGGGAGCGCCCTGGATTGAACCAGGGACGGATGCCGCCGCGCCGGTCGCCGAAGCGAAGTGGGCGTATGCGGAAGACGATGTTTGGGCATTCACACCCGTCAAACGTTACGCCGTTCCTGCTATTACAAACACGCAACGCATTCAAACGCCCGTGGACGCTTTCATCCTGCAGAGGCTGAATGCTAAAGCGATTCAGCCTGCCCCTCAAGCCGGCCGCGTGACGCTGATTCGCCGCGCCACCTTTGATCTGCACGGGCTGCCGCCGACGCCGGAAGAGGTTGCCGCCTTCCTGCGGGATCCGCTGCCAACGGCAGAGGCTTTTGAAAGAGTCGTCGAAAGACTGTTGGCGTCGCCGCGCTACGGCGAACGTTGGGGACGGCATTGGCTTGATGTCGTTCGCTACGCCGACACCGCCGGAGGATCGAACGATTACGAACGTCCCAATGCCTGGCGGTATCGAGATTACGTGGTTCGCAGCTTCAACGAAGACAAGCCCTACGACCGTTTCATCCTCGAACAGATTGCGGGCGACGAACTCGATCCAAATAATGCCGAGAATTTAGTTGCCACGGGCTTTCTGCGGATGGGACCGTGGGAGCACACGTCAATGAGCGTGGAAGCCGTGACGCGACAGGAATGGCTCGACGATGTGACGCATTCGACCGTGACCGCGTTCGCTGGGCTGACCATGGGCTGCGCTAAATGCCACGACCACAAGTTTGACCCGATCTCTGCTAAGGATTATTACAGCGTGCAGGCGGTCTTCGCGACGACCTACTTTGAAGAGCGTCCGGCGGAATTTCTGCAGACTGAGAATGTCAGCCGCGCCGGCGCTCATCGCGCGCAATGGCAGCCGCGCCTCGAACGCGTCGAGCAGAAATACGACGAACTGGCGCTGGCGCTGGGCAAGAAACCACGGCGGAAAGGCGCGGCTCAGGCAACGAATACTGCGCTGGTGGAAGTGCCGCCACAGACGGAACTGAAACGCACCGACCCGAAACAGATTGAGAACCTCGAACTCGAACGGGCGTATTTGAAGCGCTCTGAGATGCTGAACCTTGCGCTGAAACGTTTTGCGCCGCTGGCGTTCAGTGTGGCCAGCACCGCGCAGAACAATGCTGTGGAAGAGACGTTCATTCTCGCGGGCGGCAATTTGAACGCGCGCGGCGAAAGGGTAATGCCGGGAGTGCTGAGCGCGCCCGGAATTGTACCGCGGAGGCTCAACCTGAAAGTCGCGCCCGCGGAGGCTCCCGAACTACCGAGGACGGCTGAAAGGCGGCGTCTGGGTCTGGCGCGCTGGATCGCCAGCCGTGACAACCCGCTGACCAGCCGCGTGATAGTCAACCGTGTCTGGCAATATCATTTCGGCAAAGGCCTGGTCGAGACCAGCAACAATTTCGGCAAGCTTGGGAAGCGTCCCACGCATCCTGAATTGCTCGACTGGCTCGCCGTCAAGTTCGTGGAGAACGGTTGGAGCATCAAGAAGCTGCATCGCTTGCTGATGAGTTCGGCGGCGTACCAACGCGCTTCGCAGTATCCTGAAGCCGAAAAGAACAGGGCCGAACATGCCGGTAAGGCCGATCCCGAGAACCGCCTGCTCGCCCGCTTCGCCCCGCACCGCATTGAAGCCGAAGTCCTGCGCGACAGTTTGCTGATGGTTTCGGGCGAATTGAATTGGGAGATGGGCGGCCCCGGCGGATTCCCCGAGATCAACGCAGATTTGGTAGCGCAGCCACGTTTGATCATGGGCACAGTCGCGCCGGCCTACGAAGCTTCGCTGGCGAAGGCCGACCGCAATCGCCGCACGATCTACACCTTTCAGCAGCGCAGCCTGATCAACCCGCTGGTCGAAGTCTTCAACGGCGCGAATCCGAACGAGTCGTGCGAATTTCGCCGGACCAGCACCATCGCGCCGCAGGTCTTCAGCTTATTCAACAGCCGGTTTTCGGCCGATATCTCGCTGGCCTTTGCAAAACGGCTGGAGACAATGACGGGGGATCGCGCCCAGCAGGTCGAGCTGGCGTTTCAACTCGCATTCCAGCGCACCCCGACCCCGCGAGAGAAACAGCAAAGTCTGGAGCATCTCGCCGCGATGACGGCGCTTCACCTCGCCCGCAACCCCGCGCCATTCGCAACGCGGATGCCTGCCATCGCGGTGGTCAACAGCGAATTCAGCGGCGAGACGTTCCGCTTTACGGAAGATCAGGACTGGAGCCGTTACGAGTACAACCTGCACCCCAGCCAGGTTTCGGCGGAGACGCGGGCGCTGGCCGAAGTCTGCCTGGCGCTGGTCAATGCGAACGAGTTTGTCTACGTCTACTGAACGAGGTCGATGCGATGAAGAAAGAAACGATTGATGAGCAAACTCTCGAATCACGCCGCTGCTTTTTGTTCAGGAGCACAATGGGCTTGGGCGGCATCGCCCTTTCCACGTTGCTGGCCCAGGAAGCTTCTGCCAGCTCCGCTTTGGCCGAATCGCCGCTGGCGCCGAAACTGCCGCATCTGCCCGCCAAGGCCAAAGCCTGCATTTTTCTGCTGATGGATGGCGGCGCTTCCCATATTGACACCTTCGACCCGAAGCCGAAGCTGCGCGAATTGCACATGAAGGAGTTCGTCAAAGAGAGGACGAAGTTCGTCTCGAACATGGAATCAGGGAAGCGGTATTACGTCGCCAGCCCATTCAATTTCATTCGCGCGAAGAATGGCATGGAGATCTGCGAGCATTTCTCACACGTCGCCGGATGCGTGGACGACATCTGCTTTTATCGAGGCGGTCAGGCCGACAGCGTGAATCATCCGACGGCGCTCTATCACCTGAACACCGGCAACATGTTCGGCACTGAACCGGCGGTCGGCGCGTGGGCGACTTATGGGCTGGGCACGATGAATCAAAACCTGCCCGCGTTCGTCGTGCTGCCGGACGTGATCTACCCGCAGGGCGGCGCACCCAACTGGTCAAACGGCTTTTTGCCGCCGCACTTTCAAGGCACGCCGCTACGCGCGACCGGCGCGCCCATCCTTGACCTTGAACCACAGCCCGGCGTGACGAAGGAAACGCAACGGCGCAATCTCGACTTCCTCGGCGCACTCAACCGGCAACATCAGCAGCGACACCGTAACAGGCTGGAACTCGCCGGGCGCATCGAGGCCTACGAACTCGCGTTTCGGATGCAAACCGAAATCCCCGGCATCGTCGAGATCGAGCGGGAGTCCGTCGCGACGAAGCAGCTTTACGGCATCGGCGAAAAGGAGACGGATGCGTTCGGACGCCGGTGTCTATTGGCGCGGCGCCTGGTCGAAAAAGGCGTGCGCTTCGTGCAGGTTTATTCGTCTGGCTGGGATTCGCACGACGACATCGCGACAGCGCATAGAAACCGCATGCGCGCCGTGGACAAACCCATCGCCGGGTTGCTGAAGGATTTGAAGCGGACGGGACTGCTCGAAAGCACGCTGGTGATCTGGGCTGGCGAATTCGGACGGTCGCCCGACAACGGCGTGCGCGGCGGGCTGGTATATGGGCGCGATCACAATCCGAAAGGAATGACGATGTGGTTTGCGGGCGGTGACGTGAAGCCGGGCATCGTTGGCGCAACCGATGAGATCGGCGGCGCCGCCGTCGAGGTTGTCCATCCGTTGCGCGACATCCACGTCACGATGCTACGATTGCTGGGGCTGGATGACGATCGTTTGCGCTACCTGCACAACGGGCGGCAGATGCAATTGAGCCAGTTCGGCGGGCAGGTCATCAAGGGGATTTGCTCCGAGTCACGTCAGGGATGAAGTGTCTCATTGTGAGTTCCGATTTGTCATTGTTCGGCAGGGGGTAAATGTTCGTTGGCATCGACTGGATTGCGGCGACAATGCCGGCTTCAAGACTACGCTACACCCGGCGGATGAGTGCCTGGTTTCCCTCCGCTATCTGAAACGACCGCTCGCGATCCAATGACACGCCGCGGACCGATGAGACGACGAGAACGCCTGTTGAGAAACACTTTTGAGGTCGCATTGCTGACGCTGGCTGGATGCTTGTTGGTGATCTCGGCCTTGCTTTCGGAAACGAATGCGCAATCGGCCTCGCGCCGTCCGAATGTTCTGCTGATCATCACGGACGATCAGGGATATGGCGATCTGGCGCTGCATGGGAACGAACAGATCAGCACGCCAACTCTGGATCGGCTGGGGCGTGAAAGCATCCGCTTTGACCGTTTCTTCGTCAGCCCGCTGTGCGCACCGACGCGCGCGTCCTTGCTGACCGGCCGTTATTCGCTGCGCACCGGCGTCAGCGGCGTCGCCGAAGGCCAGGAGACGATGCGGGCTGAAGAGGTCACGATTGCCGAAGCCCTGGGCACGGCGGGGTATCGCACCGGCCTGTTCGGCAAATGGCATAACGGCGAGCATTACCCCTACACACCGAACGGTCAGGGATTTCAGGAGGCGTTCGGGTTCAACTTGGGCCATTGGAACAACTACTTCGACACCCAGCTCAAACACAACGGGCACAGCATAAAGACAAAGGGCTTTATCACTGACGTGCTGACCGGCGCCGCGCTCGAATTCATTGGCGCAAAGCGGGATCGGCCGTTCTTTTGCTACCTCTCCTACAACGCTCCGCATTCGCCGTTTCAAGTGCCCGACAAATACTTCGACAAATACAAGGCCAAAGGGCTGGACGATTACCTGGCAAGTGTTTACGGGATGGTCGAGAACGTCGATGACAACGTCGCACGCGTGCTGGGACGGCTGGACGAATTGAAGCTCCGCGACAACACCCTCGTGATCTTTCTGACGGATAATGGACCGAATGGCGCCCGATTTAACGGCGGCATGCGCGGCGTGAAGGGCAGCCTGCACGAAGGCGGATCGCGCGTTCCGTTCTTCCTGCGCTGGCCCGCGCGCTTCAAGCAGCCGCGCTTGATCAAACCGATTGCCGCGCACATTGACGTCTTCCCGACGTTGCTGGAACTGTGCGGCGCGCCAATGCCGGCGACACCGCCGCAGGACGGCCGCAGCCTCGTTCCTTTGCTGGAAGGCAAAGAAGGAACCTGGCCGGATCGAATGCTGTTCACGCAGCACGCACTGAATCGAGAGACCGGCGCAGTCCGCACCGGGCGTTACCGGCTGGTCAACGAGGGGCGCGGGTGGGAATTGTTCGACATGCAAAGCGATCCCGGGCAAACGAAGAACATCGCCGCCGAACAGCCGGAGGCGGCAAGGCGATTGACAGCCGCCTACGACCAGTGGTGGCGGGAAGTCCTGCCGCAGACACGGGAATCCCGCGCGCCCATCCTTGTCGGGCACGCGGAAGAGAACCCAGTCGAATTGCCGGTTCCGCAATCGCAGTTTACGGGGGGCTTGCGTTTCAGCGGCAGACATCCGAACAATGCCTGGCTGACCAATTGGACGAATGCCGAAGCGACGGTCGAATGGGAGCTTGATGCAGTGAGAGGCGGCCGTTATGCGGTAAGCCTGCAATACCTCTGTCCTGAAGCCGATGCCGGAGCGCGCGTGCAGATCAGCGTCGCTGGAAGCACAACGGAGGCGACGTTGCGAAAAACCAGCGGCCAACAGATCCAGTCGCCCGACCGCGTGCCACGGACCGAAGTTTACGAGATGGACTGGGCGACCCTCCAGGCCGGAGTCGTCACGCTGCCGCGCGGCAGGGCAAGACTGACCCTGCGCGCATTGACGAAACCCGGCCAAGCAGTCATGGAGCTGAAGTCTGTCGCGTTGAGACGCATTGCCAAATAGTCATAAGGGCTGGTACTACTAGTATTACTCTGTTACGCAGACTCAGGCTGGCGCAGCTATCGGGCCTTTTTGCGATGCCTGCGATCCTCGTCGCACACAGATTCATCGCAACTCAACAAAGTACTACGACCTCCAGGAGAAAGCGTCCAGTGAGACCTTAGCAAACTTATGCTCAAAAGATCGTCGCCTTTCCTGATTGTGTTATCGCTCATGCTGACCGGCATGCCGATCAGGCCCCAATCCGGCGCCGCAACACAGCGCCCGCCGAATATCGTGCTGATTATGATGGACGATATGGGTTATGCGGACATCGGCAGCTTTGGCGCCAAACAGATTCGCACGCCCCACATGGACCGGCTGGCGCGCGAAGGGACGCGCTTCAGGAGCTTCTACGTCTCGCAAGCCGTTTGCACGGCTTCCCGCGCTTCGCTGCTCACGGGCTGCTATTCCAACCGCGTCGGGTTGCAGGGCGCGCTCAACCACACCAGCACGGTCGGATTGCACGCGGATGAGACGACGCTGGCCGAATTGTGTCGCGCACGAGGGTATGCCACTGCAATCTTCGGCAAATGGCATCTCGGAACGCAAGTGGCCTTCAATCCGCTGCGCAACGGGTTCGATGAATTCCTGGGCATCCCGTACTCCAACGACAACAGCCGGTTCCATCCCACCGAGCGCGACATGCCCCCGCTGCCGCTGTACGACGGCGAGCGCGTGGTGGAGACCGATTCCGACCAGAGCGCGTTCACGCGCCGCTTCACCGAACGGGCTGTGGCGTTCATTGAGCGCAACCGCGAGCGGCCGTTCTTCCTCTATGTCCCGCACGTGATGCCGCATGTGCCGATCTTCGCGTCCGACAAGTTTCGCGGAAAGTCGGCGGCGGGGTTGTATGGCGACGTGATCGAAGAGCTGGATGCATCCGTGGGCGAGATGATGGCGGCTCTGCGAAAACACGGGCTGGAGCAGAACACGCTGGTGATGGTCCTGTCGGACAACGGCCCGTTTCTTTCGTATGGCACGCACGCAGGTTCCGCACGCCCCCTGCGTGAAGGGAAACTGACGACGTTTGAAGGCGGTGTCCGCGTGCCGTTCATCGCGCGCTGGCCGGGCCGCATTCCCTCGGGGGGCGTTTCGGATGAGCCGGTGATGACGATTGATCTCTTGCCGACGATTGCCGAGTTGATCGGCGCGCCGCTGCCCGAACGCAAGATTGACGGCGGCAGTCTTCGCGCGCTGCTATTGGGCGAAGCCAAAGCGCGTGGGCCGCACGAGGCGCTGTTCATCTATGCGGGCGAAGAGCTGCAGGCCGTGCGCAGCGGGCGTTGGAAGCTGCATTTCCCGCACCAGTACCTGACCGTGGACGGCGAGCCGGGGCGCGATGGGAAACCAGCGAACTTCGGCAATATTAAACCCGCATCGATCCATCAATCGGGCATCGCCGGCATCGCCACCCGGCACGGGTACAGGGTGGCATCGCTGGAACTGTCGCTTTTCGATCTGAACAACGACATCGGTGAGACGCGCAACATCGCCGCAAAGCATCCCGACATCGTGCAGCATCTGACCAAGCTGGCCGGCCTGATGCGCGAAGAACTCGGCGACACGCTGGCAGGCACGAAGGGGCGCGGTGTGCGGCAGGTCGGGCGGAGCGAATGATGCGGAAGGCGTCAGCCGCTTAGTACACCATTTCATAGACCCAGTGAGGTATTTGGACTGCGCAAGCTTGCGTGCGCGGCGATCCGGAGCGGCTTGCTGAGCCAACGGACTGCGCGCGAAGCGAGTTTCGCGCTACGAAAGCGGCAGCAAGCTCCCGCACTCCAAAATGGGATCGACATACGTTAGCGTATTTATGAACGAGAGCACTTAGCGTGAAGCCGGGAGGTGAAAAAGACTCACTATGAGACGGATGGCTATTTTGCCCGCATTTATCATTTGCGGACTGTTGGCGCTGCCGTGTCATGCGCAGTCGGGAAAGCGCCCGAACATCGTCGTCATCCTCGTGGACGACATGGGCTGGTCGGACATCGCCTCGTACGGCGGGGAAATTCCAACGCCGAACCTGGACGGACTGGCCAAACACAGCGTGCGGTTCACGCAGTTTTACAACACGGCGCGTTGCAGCCCGACGCGCGCTTCGCTGCTCACCGGGCATTATCCGCATCAGGCTGGGATGGGCCATCTGGACAATCTGATTCGCCAGGACTCACTCGGATACCAGGGAAAGATCTCCGACCACTCCGTGACCATGGCCGAAGTGTTGAAGGCGTCAGGTTACTTCACGGCGATGACCGGCAAATGGCATCTCGGCCAGGAGAACGGCACGCCGCCGTGGAAGCGGGGCTTCGACCGCAGCCTCAACATCCGCGCCGGCGGCATCTACTTCCCCAATCAATCCGGCAATCCCAACGATCCTCTGGCGAGCCGCGCCAAGGAACCGTTGTACCTCGACGGCAAAGCGCTTTCGCAGACCGCGCCAGAATTTGGCCAGGACTGGTACTCGACCTATCTATGGACGGACTTCGGCTTGAAGTTCATTGATGAAGCCTTGCGGGCGAAGAAGCCATTCTTCCTCTATCTTGCCCACAATGCGCCGCATTTTCCGCTGATGGCGCCGCGGGAACTGATTGCCAAATACAAGGGCAAGTACATGGCCGGCTGGGACAAGCTGCGCGAAGAGAGGTATCGCCGCCAGCGAAAGATGGGCCTGATCGATCCCAAGTGGCCGCTCAGCCGGCGGGCGGCTGATACGCCAGCGTGGGATTCGCTCTCTTTGGCAGAGAAACAACGCTACGATCATATGATGGCTGTCTACGCGGCAATGATCGAGGCGATTGACCGGAGCGTCGGCACGCTCGTCAAAGGGTTGAGAGAACGCCGGGCGCTCGACAACACGCTGATCCTCTTTCTCTCCGACAATGGCGGCAACGGCGAGGCCGGCCCGAAAGGCCGGTCTGAAGGCAAGGAATTGGGTAGCAAGGATTCCACGGTGTACATCGGCATGAACTGGGCCGGGCTGAACAACACGCCGTTTCGCCGGTTCAAACACTTCACACACGAAGGCGGCGTCTCGACGCCGCTCATCGCGCACTGGCCGGACGGCATTCCCAAAGCGCGCAACGGCAAAATGGAACATCAGCCGGGCCACTTGATTGACCTTATGGCGACCGTCGTCGAGATCAGCGGCGCAACGTACCCAGCCGAGTTCAACGGCAAAGCGATCGTTCCGATGGAAGGCGTGAGCCTGCGCCCCGCATTCAACGGCAAGCCGCTCCAGCGCGCCGAACCGATCTTTTTCGAGCACGAAGGGAATCGGGCGATCCGTTTCGGCAAATGGAAGCTCGTTTCGAAGTACATGGACGGGTGGGAGCTTTATGATCTGGAGGCGGACCGCACGGAGCTCAACAGCCTGGCGGAACGTCACCCGGAGGTTGTGAAAGATTTGTCGGCGCGTTGGGAGGCCTGGGCCAGGCGAACCCACACCGATCAGTGGGAGGGCCCGCGCCGCAATGACTGGGGCGAGGTTCCGCAGCTGGAGAAAAAGACGGAGTGATGAAGCAGAAGGCAGCCTGTGCATAAACGAAAGACCCAGTTCGAAAAGCAGATTTCGCTTGGCCATTCAGCTTGACCACAATGACCCCACCTCGCGTCCATAGCTGGTTTTATGCTTCGCTGTTTCTGTGCCTGTCGCTTTCCGGTGCGATGTTGACGGGCTGCGATCGGGGCACGGTCCGGGCAGCGGCAAAACCCAACGTGCTGATCCTCTATGCCGACGACTGGCGGCACGACACACTCGGCGTCGCGGGCAATCCCGTGGTCCAGACGCCAAACCTCGACCGTCTGGCGGGCCAAGGGTTCCGCTTCACAAATGCCCGCGTCACCACATCCATCTGCGGCGTGAGCCGCGCAACTCTCTTGACCGGCCAGTGGATGTCGCGACATGGAAATCGTGCATTCGATACGTTCCAGACACCGTGGTCAGAAACCTATCCGGGGTTGCTGCGTGTCAACGGGTATTACGTCGGCCACATCGGCAAATGGCACAACGGCAGCTTCCCGGCGGAACAGTTTGATTTCGGTCGCTCCTACAGCGGGCGCCATTTCATCAAAGAGCCGGATGGTTCGACGATCCACATCACGCGGAAGAACGAAAACGACGCCCTGGAGTTCCTGCGCACGGCACCGCGCGCCAAGCCCTTCTGCCTGACGCTGGCGTTTTTCGCCACGCATGCCGAAGACGAGAACTCGAAGCAGTACCTTTACCAGCCGGAGAGCGAACCACTCTATCAGGCGGTTACGATTCCGACGCCGAAGACCGCGACGGAGGAGCATTTCAAGCGACTGCCGCCCTTTATCGCCAACGAGAAGAATGAGGGCCGCAACCGCTGGCATTGGCGTTTTGACACGCCGGAGAAGTATCAGCAATACATGAAGGCGTACTACCGCATGGCGAGCGAAGTGGATGCGACCATTGGCCGACTGCTCGCGGAACTGAAGGCGCGCGGGTTGCTGGACCAGACGCTGGTCATTTTCACCACCGACAACGGCTACTTTCACGGCGAGCACGGACTGGCGGACAAATGGTATCCGTATGAAGAATCCATCCGCGTGCCGCTCATCGTGCTCGACCCGCGCCTGCCGGCCTCGAAGCGAGGCAAAACCAACGATGATTTCGTGCTGAACGTTGATCTCGCTCCGGCGATTCTTGCCTTCGCCGGCCTCGCCGCGCCGACCAGAATGCAGGGGCGCGATTTCGCGCCGCTTTATCTGGCAGCGAAAAAGCCCGCGTGGCGCCAGGAGTTTTTTTACGAGCACCCAACGATTCGCGACACTGACTTCATCCCGTCGTCGGAAGCTCTGGTGCGCAAGGACGTGAAGTACATCTACTGGCCGGACTTTAAGCACGAAGAGTTGTTCGATCTCCAACACGACCCGCTTGAGGAGCGCAACCTGGCACAAGAAGCGGCGCGGGCTAAAACGTTCCCCGCTCTGCGCGCGCGTTTCGCGGAACTGAAAGCGCAGGCGCATTGATCGGTAGCGCTTCTTTCCAGCGCGACGCGGGAGTTTCTACATTTGCGTCCCGGTCGAACTTTGTTTGTCCCCCTTGCCAAGGGAATGGAAGCTTTCAGAAAGCTTCCCCGCGTTCTTTTGCGGCAGGGGGTCTGGACATCGGTTGAGACCCCCTGTAGTCCCCATTGCCAAGACTGGCCAAGGGGGGACAAATGTGAAGGGTCAGACCAGAGGTCTGGCCCAGCGTCGGTCGCAGACCGCCGTTCGAAAGCGCTTGTTTCCAGCGCGACGCGGGTGGGAACTTGACGTGTGACCGCGGGCAGTGAAGGCGCCGCTGATGGCGTTCCACTCTGCCCTCTCAAACCCAATTACCCTCTGGAACACAAACCATGAACATTCAACGCATCCTGTTCAGTCTCTTCTCTCTGATCCTTGCCGTGCAGTCGCCCGCCGACACGGCGCAACCCAAGCCCGTGCAGCCCAACATCCTGTTTTGTTTTGCCGATGACTGGGGTCGTTATGCCAGCATCTATGCAACGCTGGAAAAGCAGCCCTCGCTGAATCAGGTCGTCAAAACCCCCAATATTGACCGCATTGCGCGCGAGGGTGTGCTGTTCCGGCGCGCCTTCGTCAACGCGCCTTCATGCACGCCCTGCCGCAGCGCGTTGCTTTCGGGGCGCTATTTCTTCAACACCGGGCGCGGCGCCATTTTGCAGACCGCGGAATGGGACCCGGCGATTCCAAGCTACCCGCATCTGCTGCGCGACGCCGGTTATCACATCGGCGAAACGTACAAGGTCTGGAGCCCCGGTACTCCTGTGGATGCGCCGTTCGGCGCAGGCAAATACGCCTACGAAAAGGCGGGCACCCTGCCAAATGATTTTTCGGAGAACATGACGAAGATGATGGGCGAAGGCCAATCGCTGAAAGCGGCGCGCGAAAAGATCTTCGATCAGGTACGCGGCAACTTCGATGCGTTTCTGACGGATCGCAAACCTGGACAGCCGTGGCATTACTGGTTCGGCCCGACGACGACGCATCGCCGCTGGATCAAAGGCTCAGGCAAAAAGCTGTGGGGCATTGCACCTGACGCGTTGAAGGGCAGGCTGCCGCCCTTTCTGCCCGATGTGCCCGAAGTCCGCGAAGACCTGGCCGATTACCTGGGCGAAGTGCAGGCCTGGGACGCCTACGTCGGGTTGTTGCTGCAAAAGCTGGAAGCGACCGGCGAGTTTGAGAACACGCTGGTCGTCGTCAGCGGCGATCACGGCATGCCTGGCGTGACCAACGGCAAGTGCAATCTCTATGACTTCGGCACGGGTGTGACGCTGGCGGCCCGTTTGCCCAAGGGCATGGGTGGCGGGCGTGGGCGCGTCGTGGATGATCTGATCAGTCTGCCCGATCTGGCGCCGACGTTTTTGGAGGCAGCCGGTGTGCCCCTGCCGTCGGGGATGAACACGCGCAGCTTTCTGAATGTACTGCGCTCCGACAAAAGCGGTCAGGTGGATGCAAGCCGCAACTGGGTCATCACCGGACGCGAGCGCCACGTTGCATTTGCCAATGAAGACAACCTCCCCTATCCGCAGCGCGCGTTGCGGACGCAGGATTTTCTCTACGTTCGTAATTTCGCGCCGGAGCGCTGGCCGCTTGGTATTCCTTTTGGTGTCACCGCCACTCAGTCGCCCTCGCAGAACGAATTGGAAAGCAACACCTACGTGGCGTTTGCCGACATGGATGCCAGCCCGACCAAAGCCTGGCTGGTGCTGCACCGCAACGACGCGCAATGGAAGCGTTTTTACGACATTGCCTTTGCCAGACGCCCCGGCGAAGAGCTGTACGACTTAGTCAAAGACCCGTATCAGAGCAGAAACGTTGCCGCCGACCCCGCGTATGAAAAGGACCGGGCGAAGCTGGCGGCGCAGCTGATGAAGATTCTGACCGATGCCGGAGATCCGCGCGTGACAGGCGACGGCAGGACATTCGAGCAGCCTCCGTTCACAAATCCGAGTCCGAAGGAGCAGCAAAGAAGAAGGAACTGATGAACAGATCACGAATCCCTTTGATCCCGTTGTGTTGTTTGGCTCTCATGCCGCTGACGTTGTTTGGGCAAACAGCTTCTCGCCCGAATGTCGTCATCATCCTGGCCGACGATATGGGGTGGGGCGATCCGGGGTGCTACAACGCGCGATCCAAAACGCCCACGCCAAATATTGACCGGCTGGCGGCGCAGGGAGTGCGATTCACCGACGCTCACTCGCCGTCGTCGGTCTGCACGCCGACGCGGTATGGCCTGCTCACCGGGCGGTACGCCTGGCGCACATCGCTCAAGAGCGGCGTGCTGCAGGGCTATGATCCGCTGCTAGTCGAGACGGAACGTACGACGGTCGCCTCGCTGCTGAAACAGTCCGGGTACAACACAGGCGCGGTGGGCAAATGGCATCTGGGCTTCGGGACCGAAAAGAGGGTGGACTACGCGAAAGCCCTCGATCCAGGGCCAAACGCGCTGGGCTTCGCTGACTTTTTCGGCATCCCGTCGTCGCTCGATTTCCCGCCATATGTGTACGTCGAGAATAGACGCGCCACAGCCTTGCCGAGCGAAACGGTCGCCGCCAGTGCCCATCAGCGGGACGGCGGCAGAGGGTTCTGGCGGGGCGGCGAGGCGGCGCCCGGCTTCAAACACGAAGAGACACTGCAAGTCCTGGCCGACAAAGCAGTCGCGTTTATCGAGAAGCAGTCGAAGGAGAAGCCGTTCTTTTTCTATTTCGCGCTGACCGCGCCGCATACTCCCTGGCTTCCGTTGAATGGATTCCGCGGGCGCAGCGGCGCGGGTGATTACGGCGATTTCGTCGTGCAGACCGACGCCGTAATCGGGCGCGTGTTGAAGTCGCTGGATGACGTGACGACCGGCGCCGATACGCTCGTCATTTTCACCAGCGACAACGGCGCCCACTGGCTGCCTGATGAAATCGAGAAGTTCGGGCATCGCGCCAATGGCCCCTGGCGCGGGCAGAAGGCGGACATCTGGGAGGGCGGTCATCGCGTGCCCTTCATTGCGCGCTGGCAGGGGCGGATCCAGCCAAACAGCGTCAGTGACGAGGTAATCTGCCTGACCGATCTGACGGCGACGATTGCCGCAATCGTCGGCGCCGGACTGCCGGAAGATGCAGCGGAAGATAGTTACAACATCCTGCCCGCGCTGCTGGGCAGAGACCAGAAGCGCCCGATCCGCGAGGCCATCGTGCATCACTCGTCGGACGGCACGTTCGCCATCCGCCAGGGAGAATGGAAGCTGGCGCTCGGCCTCGGCTCACATGGCTTCAGCGATCCGAAAACGATCAGTCCCAAACCGGGTGAAGCTGCCGGTCAGCTCTACAACCTCAAGGAGGATCCCGGCGAGAAGAACAACCTCTGGCTGCAGAAGCCCGAGCGCGTTGCGCGGTTGACGGCGCTGCTGGAAAAGTACCAGCGTGAAGGACGCAGCGCGCGCCATCGCAACTGAGAGGCATCCGCGCAAACTGAATAGGCAGAAGATCTCGGAAGAAACCAGAATACGATTCACCGGAAGGACAAAAGCCGACTTGATGAGAGACCGATTCCGAGGCTTTGCCGTTTCACGCGGATTGCCGGCTCACCCGGCAGCGAAGGTTGGCTGGCCTCGATTGAGCCTAATGCGGCGCCTGCTTGGCAGTTTGCTTTTCGTAAGCACGCTTCACGCCGCCGAGCCCTTGCTGGTACAAACCGAAGTGTTCCGATCAGGCGAGGCAGGGTATCACACCTATCGCATTCCCTCGTTAATCACAACCCGCAAAGGCACGCTGCTGGCTTTTTGTGAGGGGCGCAAGAACTCCCGCGGCGACAGCGGTGACATCGACCTGCTGTTGAAGCGAAGTTTTGATGGCGGAAAAACCTGGACGCCTTTTCAAGTGGTGGTGAACCAGGAAGGAGACACCATTGGTAATCCCTGCCCCGTGGTGGATCGCAAGAGCGGAACCATCTGGCTGCTTTTAACCAGCAACCCGGGCAACGCGACCGAGAAGGAGATCCTGAACAGCGAAGGTGAGGGGACGCGCAGCGTCTGGCTGACTCACAGTCGTGATGACGGAGCCAGCTGGGCCTCGCCCGTTGAGATCACTCAGTCGGTCAAGTTGGCTGACTGGACATGGTATGCCACCGGGCCCGGCAATGGCATTCAATTGAAGAGTGGCCGAATGGTGATTCCCTGTGATCATGCTCGCAAAGGAACCAAGACGATGCATTCCCACGTCGTCTACAGTGACGATTACGGCAGGAGCTGGAAATTGGGCGGTGTCGTCGGTGAAGGGACCAATGAATGTCAATTGGTCGAGCTGGTGGACGGAACCTTGATGATCAACATGCGGAATTACCTGGGACTCCAACGTCGAGTCATTGCCACCAGCCAGGACGGTGGATTGAGCTGGTCGGAGCTGGAGCCGGATGCAGCGCTCATCGACCCAGTCTGCCAGGCCAGCTTCTTACGATTCACTCTCAAGGGGAAAGCTGGAAAGAGCCGTCTGCTTTTCTCCAATCCTGCTGATATCCGGAGGGTCAACATGACCCTCCAACTTAGTTACGATGAAGGCAAGACCTGGCCAATTGCCAGGCAGTTGCACGAAGGGCCTGCCGCTTACTCTTCGCTCGCCATTTTGAAGGACCAGTCGATTGGCTGTCTGTATGAGCGCGGCGAAACCCATCCCTACGAACGCATCACCTTCGCTCGCTTTAACCTTGAGTGGCTCAGCAACGGACGCGACCACCTGAAGAAGTGAACTCCGATCCGGCTCAGGACTGCTGTGTCAGGCCCACGCCGAATCGTGGCTCGACCTGGCCGGCATGTGGGGTGGCGGAAAGCAGTCATCATTTCCCAAAGGGAAGGACTCGAGTGCAGACGGTGAGCAAAGACCAGGGAATAAAGTGCTTCCAACGCGAAGCCTCAGTGGCGCTAAGCGGATTTCTCAACCTGCGGGTAGTGAGGGAATTCGGCCGGGAAATCGTTCGCTGCTTGAAACCGATGGCTCCTCGCCTCGCAGCAAGAGGAAGAGACTTACGAGAGGAAAGGACAACCGCAGACGCTTAAGCCACTCCAACGAATGTTCCAGCCCGATGAATGGGTCATCGTAATCGATTTCACCAGGCCTCCCGAAACTCATGCGGAGTGATCCAGGATTGCAGGCCGTATCGGAAGCTGGGAGAAGAAGAGGGAGGAGTGTAAGCTAATGCCAGCTCAATGTGTTCGAGTTGGAGTATACGGAGATCGTTCTCGAGCAAGGGCCTCGGATCCAAATCCTCGATGAACGACAAGAATGCAACGCTTGCGGGAGTTTCTGTTCCGAATGGCTTTGTAGACAGCGCGAGGGTTCACAGCTGACGCCGTTCAGTTCGTCGCAGAACCGCTCACCCCCTAAAGGGAAGGCATTTTGAAACCTTCAATTTTGAAACGGGGCAAGGTGAGCAAACACGTTCCACTCACGCCAACCACTATGAAAAGCATTCAACCCGATGCCGGCACGGCCAGAGCACGCAATGTGATTGTCCTGTTGATGCTCGCCTTGAGCGTATTGAGCTATATCGACCGGACAGTCATATCGATCGCGGGTCCGACCCTCATCAAGGAATTTGGCTTCTCAGAAACCGAGATGGGCAGCATTTACTCCGTGTTTATCCTGAGCTACGCGCTGTTCATGTTTCCAGGCGGGTGGCTGGCCGATCGGTTTGGCCCGCGCCTGATACTGGCGCTCACCAGCATGGGGTCGGCGTTATTCACGGCTTTGACGGCTTTCGCCGGGCTCCCGATGCTGAGCGCCACCCTGGGAACGCTTCCTTCGTTCCTATGGGTTCGTTTGGGTTTCGGCCTGTGTACGGCTCCGCTCTATCCGGCTTGCGGCCGGCTCACCGCGAACTGGTTTCCTGTTGTGAGCCGGGCGCGCGTTCAAGGTGTGGTGCTCTCGGGCGCCGCACTGGGTGGCGCCATCACTCCGGTGCTTTTCTCCCGCTTGATCGCCAATCTGGGTTGGAGGGTTTCGCTGGGCCTGGCGGCAACCGCCACGGCAGCCGTTTCCATAATGGCGTATTGGCATGCGCGAGACACTCCGCCTAATCCGGTGCTCGAGGGTGAGGAGGCGCTTCCAGGAGACACGGCGGCCACCGAGGCTTTGCGAAGGCCAGAATGGCGCGAACTGCTTGCCAACCGCAACCTCTTGCTCCTGACCGTTGGATATTTCACGCTCAACTACTTCGAATACATTTTCTTTTACTGGATCTACTACTACTTCGGAGAGGTGCGCGGTCTCGGACGCGATATGAGCGCGATCTATACAACGGTGCTGCTTCTGACCATGATGGTGATGATGCCTCTGGGCGGGTGGCTGGCAGACCGGCTCATTCCCCACTGGGGACCGCAAGTCAGCCGGCGGCGTGTCGCCGTGGCCGGCATGGTGCTGAGCGCTCTTCTGCTTTACCTCGGAATCAACATCACACACACCCTGACGATGGTGGCGCTGCTCTCCCTGGCTCTCGGCCTGGCAGCCAGTTCGGAAGGCCCGTTCTGGGCTTCAGCCATTGATGCGGGTGGCCGCCAGGCAGGTGCAGCCGGCGGTCTCTTGAATAGCGTTGGCAATTTCGGAGGCCTGCTCGCTCCCACGCTCACGCCCTATCTGGCTGAGCGATTCGGCTGGACCTACGGCCTCCACTTTGGAGGCCTCATGGTCTTGTTGGGTGCGGCCTCCTGGTTCTTGATTCAGCCTGTGGAAGATCTCAGCCTGGCTCGCCCCTCCCAGGCTGAGGGCGAGCTTTGATGTTTGGTATCCTCCTTCCAGATCTGCATGCCTTCATGTCTCTCCTTGAGCCGGACTCAGTGGAAAGGGAAGCGGAGCGATGAACTGTGAACTTCAAGTCTTCGTCAGCTCCGTTCAAAGGGAACTCGAAGACGAGCGGCTCATCATTCAGAATCTGCTGAACACCGACCCGTTTCTCTCGGCACACTGCGTTCCGGTGCTTTACGAGTTTGAGCCTGCGTCGCCGGAGAAAGCCTTGGAGGAGTGCCTTAAATCGCTCGACCGTTGTCAGGTTTACCTGCTGATGGTGGCGGTTCAGTACGGCTCGCTGGTGGGTGACATCTCAATCACCCACGCCGAATATCGTCGCGCCAAAGAGAACAAGCTTCCGGTTCTCGCCTTCATCAAGGGAGACCACAGCGTTAAGCGTGAGACCGGCACGGATGGCCTGCTCAAGGAACTGGATGCTGATGGCCCAAAATGCAAACGCTTTGGCAACGTCATCGAGCTTCAGAAGGAGGTCCGTGCAGCTCTCGCGAAGCTGCTCAAAGAGCAATTCGGAACTGTTCCCTCCAGCGACGAGAACGCCATTGCTCAGCAAACGATCGAAGCGACCTCAGTGTTTGAGTCGCAGCCGTTGACAAGGATGCGTTGGCAGGACCTCGATCACGAAGTCGTTCGCCGATTGATGGCGACTGCGGAAGGCAGGAGCGCGAAGAAGATCTCACCGAGGAGCTTGCTTGCCGGAGCCTCCCTCCGCGGGTTGGTCTGGCACGATCCGAAGGCCGGTAGGCACTATGCAACCGCCGCCGGCATCGTCCTGCTGGCCAAGGACCCCTCAGCCGTTTTTCCCCAGTGTCGTCTGCTGGCAGATGCCTATCGCGGAGCGGAGCTTGACGGCAATCCGAGCGACCACGAAGACATTCGGGGTCCCATGCCCCTGGTGATTGACCGGGCCATTGCCTTCGTCGATCGCAACACCCGGCATCCGATGAAAGTGGTGGGGCTGAACCGCGTGCGCCTGGACGAATATCCCGTCGAGGCGCTGCGGGAAGCCTTGGTCAATGCCGTGGCCCACCGTCAGTACGAGGATGCCGGGCGGAAGGTCATGCTTGAAGTCTTTTCCGATCGCGTGGTCATTTCCAGCCCAGGTCTGCCGCCGGCGCCCATCACCCTCGCCAACCTCCGCAAAGGCAAGTATCGTCCTTGCTCGCGCAATCCGGTGCTGGCGCAAAGTCTCTCCTATTTCCACCGCATCGAGGAACGCGGCAGCGGGTTTCGCCGCATGCGCGACCAGATGCTGAATCATGGCCTCGATCAGCCGCTGCTCGGCACCGACACCGGCTATTTCCAAGTCACGTTCCCTGGACCGGGAGAGAACCTTGACCGTCTCCGGATTCCTGTCGGTGCCTCTAGTGTCCTCGTTACACCGGCCATGGAAGCTCAACTTAATGAACGACAGAGGAAGATGGTAGTTCTGCTCATGGAGGGCGAAAAGTTGACGAGTCGCAGGTGCGAGGAGGAGTTCGGTGTTACACGAGACACTGCTGCGCGGGACTTCAAGCTTTTGATGGAGCTGGGAGTAGTCTCCCGGCAGGGCCGTGGTCGATCAACCGGTTACATTCTGGCAACGAAGACTTGAACCTATTCGTCAGATAATCGTCAGGTGAAACCGCAGAATCGTCAGATGCCTCGATAGATGGCTCAAGCCTGGAATCGACCGGTAACCAACCGAAATGAGCGTAGTATTGACCGATGAGAATCGACCTGCTCCAGGCACAGAAGTTTCCGATCCGGTCGACGCGGCAAGTTGCCCGAATCTTCCGATAATCTTCCGGCCGATCGCCGTAATCTATCGATGACCCATCGTCCGATAACCGCTCGACAAATCCGGGGAATCGTCCGATTCATGATTCTGCAAGGCTTTCAAGCGCTCGGCGGGACACGTTCTGGGCACCACTTATCGCCAAAATACCCCAATGACGGGCCGCGAAACCGGCGGGATTAAGGAAGAGCGGGTACCCACCCACGAACAAGTCTCTCTTATACGGATTATGGCCAGCCTGAGAGTAGACTCTATCTCCGGATATAGTAGAATTGTTATACTCGAGGCGCGGGGCATGACAATCGTGGCGGAAAGCAGCGGAAACGTATTTGAGGACCTCAAACTTGCCAGCTCGAAGGAATTGCTGGCAAAGGCAGAGCTGGCCCGTCAGGTCTACCTCATCATCAAGAAACGTGGCCTCACTCAAATGGCTGCGGCACAACTGCTCGGGCTGAAGCAGCCCGATGTCTCCTTACTCATGCGCGGCCGCCTTTCGCGATTTTCCACTGACCGATTGATCCAAATGCTGAACGTGCTGGGTCGCGACGTGGAGATCGTGGTGAAGCGCAAGTCCAGTTCCAAGCGGAAAGCTTCGCTGAAGGTCATTGCAGCATGAAGGCTGATCAGGAGTTTGGGGGTCCGCCCAAGACAAGGTGCAGCCGGAAAGCATTCAAAACTCACTAAAGAGTTGAAATAGTGCAACTAAACTTGTACTACCTGAATCTTGCACGTCAATGGCAGTCTTGTCTCCGAAGGCCATACGAGGAGCGGTACTTCAAGACAACTAGATATCGAAAGCAATCCCCTCCTGGGGAGGGGCAGAAGCCGAAGGCTTCGGGGTGGGTGCAGGCCACGGAGAACCCACCCCGGCGCTGCGGTGAAGGCTTCTCAAGCCTTCACCCCCCTCCCAAGAGGGGATTCGCAGGCCGCCAGCAAACTGATATGCAAAATTCAGGTATTAAGTGATCGCAAGCTCAGCCAGGAGTCGTCCCTGAGACCGTGCTGCCCGGCAGCTTGCTGAGCTGACAACCTCGCAACCAAAATGTCCCAACCATTAAAAAGGCCTATCACCGGTCACGGCGAACACCAGTACGAAGTCATCCACGACTGGGGCAGCCTGCCCTCGAAGTTCGAATATGGCAACACGCACGGCGTCTGTGAGGATTCCCAGGGGCGAATCGTCGTCTTCCATACGGTCGGAGCGGGCAGCCCGTGTGCCGATGCGCTGGTGGTTTTTGATTCGGACGGAAAGTTTGTCAAGTCCTGGGGAAGTGAATTCGCAGGCGGCGCGCATGGCCTCCATCTTCAGAAGGAAGGCTCGGAGGAGTTTCTCTACCTCTGCGACATCCGGCGCTCGCTGGTCGTCAAAACCACCCTCGATGGAGAGGTTGTCCTCACCCTGGGATACCCCGGGGATTCCTCTCAATACCCGTTGGCAGCCGGCGGCGAACCCGCCAAGAAATACATCCCCACAAATGTGGCCGTGGCGCCCAACGGAGACATTTACGTTGCCGACGGCTACGGTTCCAGCTTCATCAATCAGTACAACGCAGCCGGCGAGTTCATCCGAACCTTTGGCGGTACGGGTTCTGCCGCTGGCGAGCTCGACTGCCCGCACGGCCTGATGGTCGACACACGCAGCTCAACGCCGCGTTTGCTGGTGGCAGACCGCAAGAACAACCGGATCCAGTCGTTCTCCCTGGAAGGAGGCCACCTCGGATTCGCCCAGGGAGTCAACCTGCCCTGCCACTTCCATGAGCGCCAGGGAACGCTGGTAGTTCCTGATCTGGCCTCGCGCGTCACCCTGCTGGACCGAGACAACCAGGTCCTTGTTCATCTCGGTGAAGGAGACGCCACTTCTTTTAGAGAGCTTCGCAAACAACCGCGCGACAACTTCCCTGCAGGAAAGTTTGTCGCGCCGCACGGTGCCTGCTTCGATCACGAGGGCAATATCTTTGTTGTCGAGTGGGTCGAAATCGGTCGGGTTACCAAACTGCGCAGGCTCGGCTGAAGGATTCCCAGAGCAAAGATGACTGGCAAGAGGAACAAAGCGGCTCCCAGGGGACACAGGGAGTGGTACTCGCGAGGGTATTTGCCCCATTGTGACCATCCCGATCTGATTCAAATGATCACTTTCAGATTAGCGGATGCGCTGCCGAGTCACCTGCTCGATCAGTGGGAGAAGACCTTAGGGAAAGAGCACGATGCCAGGAAGCGCCAACAGATTGAGGCCGCATTGGATGCCGGGCATGGCAGCTGCGTGCTTCGCGATCCGCGCATTAGTCCCATGCTTGAAGAAACTTTGCTGCACTTTGACGCGGAGCGTTACCGGCTGATCGAGTGGGTGATCATGCCCAACCACGTTCATCTGTTGGCCGAATTCTTTGCTGGGTCTCTTCTTGGGGAAGTTGTGAAATCCTGGAAGTCGTTCTCTGCTCATGAAGCCAATCGCGTCCTGGGAAGCTCGGGGCAGTTCTGGCAGGAGGAATATTTCGATCGCTTTGTCAGGGACGACGTCCATTTTAGAAATGCGCGGCAATATATTCGCGAAAATCCCGTGCGAGCAAACCTGGTGAAGCACCCCGACGAGTGGCCCTATGGAAGCGCTTCCTGGCTCCGTCGCCATCCTGGGAGCGCGGACGTCTCGTCCGCAGATTTAGGCTCTTGGCCCGAGCAGGAACGGTGAACCTCTCCTCGGATTATTGGGCACAGCCAATGTGTGCGCCTATTCAGCCGTAGGCTCTTGGCACCTTTCGAGCCTTAAGCGAATCCGAAAAGGAAAACGCACCCCAATAAGGTTCGTGTTCCATGAGCTCGCGAGATTCTAGAGAAAGCGGACGAGGACGTCCGCGCTCCCGGGGCTTCGTGATATCCGCCTTACGGCCACAGCCGTAGCAAGCACCTCCTGCTCGTGGTAGCCTTAATGACAAATAACAGGGAGGTCCTGTGCCAGGGCATTTGCTTAAAGAAGCTGCTGCAGAGTATCGGCGCCGGTGGCAGGCCGTGCATGAAGCAGAGATAGACGAGATCAGGCAGACGCCACTAACGACCAAGCTTCGCCAGTTGTCCGTGCTGGTCGAATCCAGGAATCTGTTTGCAGCAGAGCCGGATGTCCCTCCACAAGACGCCGAGGTTCTGGATCGCTGGAACCGGATCAGGAGATACTATGGGGACTCCTCCTCCCCCCGCGGCTAATCCGCACCTCTCCAGCGCCCTTCACACCCTGGCTGAATGGCTCACTGGGCAAAGCAAGGGCTTGATGGACAAAATGGACCGGATGGACAAGCGTCGTTGGAACTGAACCCCGATGGAGCCTGAACCCCTGATTCCTAAGCATGGCGGATACCGGAAGCTCAAAAGCTTTCAGGTGGCCCAGCTTGTCTATGACGTCACGGTGCGCTTCTGCGACCGCTACATTGAGAAGCGCAGCCGCACCCACGACCAGATGGTGCAGGCTGCCCGGAGCGGCGTGCAGAACATTGCCGAAGGCAGCAAAGCCAGCGGCACATCAAAGAAGATGGAGCTGAAGCTCACGAACGTGGCCCGCGCCAGCCTGGAAGAACTGCGCCTCGACTATGAGGACTACCTGCGGCAACGCGGGTTGGAACTTTGGGCCAAGGACGACCCACGGCGCAAGAAGCTGGTGGCCCGGCGATGTGCCACAGCAGGCGAGGTGGCGGAGTGGGTGAAGGAGGTGCATCGATCGTATGGACACGATGGACTGGATGGACAAAATGGACCCGAGAAGCGAAGGGCAGTGTCCAAACAGTCCATACCGTCCATAAAGTCAGGTTTTGCTGAGATTGCAGCAAATGCTGCGCTCATTCTGATCGGTGTAGCTTGCGCGCTGCTGGACCGCCAGATCCTGGCTCAGGCGGAAACCTTTGTGGAAGAGGGCGGCTTCACCGAACGGCTGTACCGTGTTCGCACCGCTAGGAGGCGCCACGTTTCTCGATGAATCAACCGTCGAAGACGCCGCCCTGACGTGGTTCGGAGGACAGGTATGCCGGGGACGGCACCCTCGTGTTCGTTCTCCATCACCGTTGGACGCACGTTGAAATTCTGGTAGAACGCAAATCCAGTCTATGGTGAGTCTCCCCCAAGGTATCTATGAAGCACTACTCGATGAAGAGCTGAACTCCATTCTCCAGCGCCATCCAGAGTTGCGCTCGGTTTTTGGAAAACTCGACCCAGAGGAGCAGCCCGCCCGTTACTCAGCGTTTGTCACGACACTTTTGGAGAAGGTTCTCCGGATTGAAGACAGCCCACCTACCCGTTTGCAACTCTGTAACGACATTCTCGAACGAATAGCGCGACATCCGGCAGCCGAGTCAATGCAAAGCAGCCGTCTCATCGCGGCCGACAAACCTGTCCTGCTTGAAATCACGCCCCCACATTACGCGGCAGGAGCGATGCTCCGTCCAGAAACGCCTCTGTCGGAAAGCAGCTTGTTCACTGGTTCTCCTGCCGACCCACAACTTGTCCACGAACTTGGAAGAGAAATGCGGTCTTCAGACTCAGTGGACTTGCTCGTTTCGTTTATCAAATGGTCGGGGCTGCGTCTGTTGATGCCGGCATTTGAAGAAATTGCCGGGCGCGGCGGAAGAGTACGCATCATCACAACATCCTACATGGGTGCCTCAGACGCGGAGGCCGTGGAATGGCTGGCGAGTTTGCCCAACGTCGCGATTCGCGTTTCCTACGACACGGAGCGGACACGTCTCCATGCCAAGGCTTACCATTTCCGTCGGAACAGTGGGTTTTCGACCGCTTACATCGGTTCTGCAAACATGTCGCAAGCGGCGATGACGAGCGGATTGGAATGGAATCTCAAGGTGACTGCGCAGGACATGCCGCACATCTTGGAGAAGTTCCTGGCGGAATTTGAGACCTACTGGAATAGCCACGAGTTCGTCTTGTTCAACCCGGAGGAGCCCTTCGTATTCCGAGAGGCCATCAAACACGCGCGTACGCGACAGGGAATTGCACCGGTATTTTTCGATATTCGGCCGTATCCTTTTCAGGAAAGAATTCTCGATGCTCTCCAATCCGAGCGTCTCGTTCATGGGTATTGGCGTAATCTGGTCGTGGCGGCGACCGGGACGGGAAAGACGGTCGTGGCAGCGTTCGATTTCAAGCGGTTCTTCGAGGAGAACCAGCGGCAAGCACGCCTCTTGTTCGTTGCTCATCGGAAGGAGATCCTCGAACAAGCCGTTGGCACATTCCGGGCTGTGCTTCGTGTTCCTGACTTTGGTGAGCTCTTAGTTGGTCCTCACGTTGCGGCCCGGTTCGACCATCTCTTCTGTTCTGTGGACATGCTCGGAACGCGGCGTTTGTGGAACCAGGTCGGTAGTGAGTTCTACGACTTCATCATCGTGGATGAAGTGCATCACGGCCCGGCGGTAAGCTATCGGGCAATATTTGAGCGGTTCAGCCCGAGAATCCTGTTGGGACTGACCGCCACGCCAGAGCGTATGGATGGCGCCAGCGTGGCGGCAGATTTTGCCAATCGATTCGCCGCAGAAATTCGTTTGTCCGAAGCGCTCGAAGAAAAACTTCTCTGCCCATTCCACTACTTCGGCGTTGCTGACCCTGTATCACTGGCGACTGACAAGTTCTGGCGTGGTGGAAAGTACGACATTGCTGAGTTGGAGAACGTCTACACAGGTGCTCATGCTTTGGCACTTCAAAGGTTGGATGTCGTTGTGAGTTCCTTGCTCCGCTACGAGCCTGACTTGGAACGCGTACTTGGCATCGGGTTCTGCGTTTCCATTAGGCACGCTGAGTTTATGGCGCAGAAGTTCAACGAGCGTGGGATTGTTTCCACCCTGCTCGTGGGCGAGACAGCCAACGATGAACGGACTGCCATGTTAAGCGCTTTCCGGGCTGGGAACATTCGATTCCTATTCACAGTCGACGTTTTGAGTGAGGGTCTCGACATACCTGACGTGAACACGGTCTTGTTTCTGCGCCCCACGCAAAGTCTGACGGTGTTCTTGCAGCAACTCGGTCGCGGGCTACGCCATGCGCCTGAGAAAGATTGCCTTACGGTGCTCGACTTCGTGGGGCAGTCGCATCGCCGTTATCGGATCGACCGAAAGCTGAAAGTCTTGCTTGCGAAACGCCGGTTCAATATTCAGCGAGAAGTTGAGATGGATTTCCCTCATCTCCCGGCCGGTTGCAGCATCCAACTTGACAGGATTGCGCGTGAGCATGTGCTGGCGAACATCCGTGCGAATCTGCGTAACCTAGCCGACCAAGTACCTGACCGCCTAGAATCCTTCGAGCACGAAGCAGGACAGCCGCTGACTTTTGGTAATTTCATCCGCTTCCACGACTACGAGCCGGAAACCCTGCTTTCCCGCAACACGTGGACGCAGTGGAAAGCGAGCGCACGCGTGGCCGAGAACCCTACAGACCCAGACATGAGCCAATTGCAGAACGCTCTCGTGAGCGCTGCACAAACGAGCGGGCCAAGGGAAATTTCGCGACTTCGGAAAGTCGTCTCACACTTGAGGGCTGGAGACGCAACGGCAGCACTCGCTGAAGCTGGAGACTCAGCGCTCGTCGCCCATTACCGCATATGGGGACAACCCGGCCGCAAGTTAGGAATGGCGAACATGGAGGATTCGTATCAGCGAGCAACCCATAATCCAACGCTACTGCGCGACCTCGAAGAAGTCTTGGCTTGGGCTGATGAAGAGTCTCGCGTCGGCAGCACATTGCTGAACCTCCCATTCCCATGCTCGCTAGAACTCCACGCCACGTACGGGAGCGACGAAATCAAAGCGGCGCTCGGTGGAGCATCCTTCGAGTCCGCAGGCGTGACCGGTGTTGGACATCTTCATTTTCCGCAAATCAAAACCGTCGCTTCTTTGGTAACATTCCAGAAAACCGAGAAGGAATTTCCCCCGAGCACGATGTATCATGATTACCCTATCAGTCGTGAACTTCTGCACTGGGAAACTCAAGCACAGACCAGCCAAGCGAGCGACACCGGAAAGAACCTTATCCATCACGTTGAACGTGGCTACACGATGCTGTTCTTCGTGCGTTCTCGCAAAAAGGTGAATGGAGTTACCGTTCCGTTCACGTTCCTGGGCCCAGCTAAGCTCGTGAGTTTCCAATCTGAACGCCCCATCCAGATGGTTTGGCGACTCGACCACTCGATGCCCGTCGAAATGTTCGATGAGAATCGGCGCGGTGGCTAAAGACCCAGATGAGCAGGTCTAAGGAATCACCGTTCAGCCAGCGGGAAACGCGGAATCACCGCTGGATTGACAAGGTGAGCGGGCCAGCGGCCTTGGAGCACCAGGGCGGCGTTGCGTGCGCCTCGAATCTTGGAATCGGCCGTGGACTCCACCGAGCTGCCTGCACAGTGCGGCGTCAACAAGACGTTGTCTAACTCCAGGAGCGGGTGAGTGGGAGGCTGTGATGTTCTTGCTGAAAACACATCCAGCGTGTCAAAGACGTCCAGCGCTGCGCCACCAATGCGATGCTCGCGAAGAACGGCGATTAAGGCCGCTTCATCGACGATGGCGCCTCGCGCCGTGTTGATCAACACCGCCGTAGGCTTCATGCGCACGAGTTGAGCGTGTCCAATCACTCCGCGCGTCTCGTCATTCAGCGGCAAATGAATGGAGACAAAGTCTGCCCGGGTGAGAAGGTCGTTTAATGAGACGAGTTCGACTCCCAAAGACTGCGCCTTGTCCCGGACCTTCCCGGGATGACGTGCCCACGCCAGAAGTTGAACTCCAAAAGCAGAACACCGTTGGGCAACCCCTTGTGCACTGGCGCCAAAGCCCACAAGTCCAACCGTTCTTCCTGCGAGACGATGAACCAGGGGGTGGTGTCTCGCATTCCAGTTGCCTTGTTTCATGGCATCCAGCATGAAGGGTAATTGACGCGCCCAGCCCAGCAGGAGAGCCATTGTGTGCTCGGCTTGTTCATTGACGCAGAAATCCGGAACGTTGGCGACAACGATGCCCCGCTCCGTGGCGGACCGAACGTCAATGCGATCCGTTCCGGCGCCAAGACGTGACAGGACCCGGCAGCGACTCAGCGCTTCTATGACAGGGGC
>Ga0187892_10002077_pt1 | contig 42121 bp, 26 predicted proteins | sample MA1701073metaG_FD_139345 | JGI IMG/M metagenome (GOLD analysis project Ga0187892, IMG submission 139345) | Bio-ooze microbial communities from a basaltic lava cave in the Kipuka Kanohina Cave System on the Island of Hawaii, USA - MA170107-3 metaG ... | reverse complement strand
CCGGCGCGGGCGCGGGCAGGCCCGGCGCGGCGAACGGGCTTTCGTTCGTGTAGACGTAAGAATCGCTGGCGAAGACGCGGCCCACGAGCGAAGCGAGCGGCGTGATGTTCCAGCCGGCGCGCCCCTGCACGCCGGTGTTGCGCGCCTGGTCGTTCAAGTCCACGCCGCGAAACAATCGCATGTTGATCGCGCCCACGCTGTAGACCAGCTTGTCTTCAAAGGCGCCGCCCGACACCGTGCCGCGCGCCCGCGTGAAGCCAAGCCCGCCGCCTTCAAACTGCGCCTGCCCGCGCAGCGGCCCGCCGCCCTGCCCCGAAACGATGTTGATGACGCCGCCCGTGGCGTTCGAGCCGTAGAGCGCCGCGCCAGACCCGCGCAGCACCTCGACGCGGTCGTCGTTGACCAGTTGCAGATCGCTGAAGAAGTTCGTCGCGCTGCCGCCGAAATCCGTGTCCGCGGCGTCGCGGAAGCGCAGGCCGTCCACCGTCACCGCCGTGTCCTGCGGGCGCAGTCCGCGAAAGCTGACTTTGGTGAACTGCCCCGGCCCGCTCAGTTGCACGACGCGAATGCCGGGCGTTGTGCGCAGAGCTTCGGCCAGCAGGTACTCATTGCGCTTCTCGATCTCTTCGGCGGTGATGATGCTAACGGCCTTCGAGACTTCGTCAATGGATTGCACTGTGCCAGAAGCGGTGACGATGACTTCTTCGTTGATGCCCGCGACGCCGAGCGTAAAATTCACGGTTTCAGCGCCGCTGTTGAGGCGCACCAGCTTTGTGGCTTTGGCAAATCCGGTGGCGGTGACTTCGATGAGATGTTCGCCGGGCGTGGCGCGGTCAAAGCGATATACGCCGTCGCCGTTGGTGGCAAGGTTAACGCGATTACGTCCGTCGCGTTCGTACAGGCTCACGGTTGCGCCCGCGACGCCTGCCCCATTGGCATCCACGACGCGCCCACTCAAGGGCAAGGATTGCGCACTGGCAATTGCCGACAACGCCAGCAGCGCCAACACCACTGGCAATTTTCCACTAACTTTCATGATCTCAACTCCTGATTGATAAGCGCAGGCGGGTCTCCCCGCGCGGACACACTTCCACCAGCGAAACCGCCTGGCAGTCTGCCGCTTTTACGCACTGGTTAACTTCTTCGATAAAAACGGTGAGGTTACAAAGGCGCAGTAAAATCGAAGTAGGAAAAAACGCCAAGCATAATTTTATAAACGGCAGGTTTGAGGCGGTGAATGGGTTAAATCAGTCGCTGAGTCAGGATGTCACTCCTCCACAAAGCGCCAGCCCTCAGCGCAAACCGCCAATCACTTGATTTGCCTGAGCAGATTGAGTTCGTGTTCCGGCACGAGTTCCGGGTGAATTGCTTTGACGTAATCCAGCAACTCGATGTGCGGATTGATGAGCGCCTGATCCCACCACGGATTGCGTTTCTCTTTCGTCGGGTTGTAGCTGACAAAGAAATTCCGTGAGGCGCGCAGTTTCTTCAATCTTTCGTCAAAACGCGGCTTGCCGTCGGCGAATTGCGAAGACAAATCCGGCCCGACGATCCAGACATCGGCTTCCGCGCCCCGGTCGTACACGGCTTCAAACGGCATTTCGTAAAGGCTGTGGCGATAGGGCAAATCCTTGAACAGGTAATCGCCGCCCGCATCTTCGATCAATCGCGCAAAGGCGTTCAGCCCGCCATAAACCTGCCAGACGCCGCCGCTGCGATAATTGACCAGCACTTTCGGGCGAGAGCCGACGCGGGCGAGCTTTTCCTGCACTTTGGTTTTGGTCTCGTTGTAACCGCGTTCGATTTCATTGAACTTTTCGTTGGCGATCTTTTCGCGGTTGAAGAAGAGCGCAAAGAATTTGATCCATTCCGATTTCGCCAGCGGCGTCGGTTCGAGATGCTCGGCCATCCCGACGCGATTCAAGCCCAACTCGCGGTCCTTCATCATCGCCAGCGCTTCGCCGCGCGCGCTGTAATAACCCATCGTCGCCTCAATGCGCCTGTCCAGTTGCATCTCGGTCGAATAGGCTTCGGAGGTTTTGCCCGCTTTGATATTGGCGAGAATCGAAGGCGTCGTGATCGAACGCAACCCGCTGACAAGACTGAGTTGTTCCTGCACGCCGAGCAAATCCGCCGCGCCGCCGTACCGCATCGAGCCGAGCGAGATGCGTTCGAGCGGAACTTCAAGGACGTGTGTCAGCGGATGCCTGAGATCAGGCAAATCGGGCGCGGGCGTACCGCGCTGCACCAGCACGTAGCGCACCGTGTCTCCGTTGACATTCGGCGTGAAGGTGACGAGCTTGTAATGCCCGTGATATTCCAGCCTGAGTTGCGTGGCATGACGAAACGCCACCTTGTCGGGAAAGTAATCGAATGTGGCGTCGTAACGGTCTACGCGCCCGTCCAGCACATTCGTCGTCAGATTGGCTACGTTGACAACGTTCGACGAAGCCGCCGCCGTCGCGTTTTTGTAATGGCAGCCGCCGCCCGCCGCCGCTGCGCCAAACAGCAGCCAAATCGCCAAACTGGTTCTTGTCATCCGCGCCTCCATATTCAAAACGTGAGCTTCAATCCCAACTGCAACTGGCGCGGTGTCGTGGTCGCTGCCGATCCCGTCGTGCGTCCGAAGAGCGCCGAACTCAGATCGCTGGTCGGGGCGCGAAAGTTGACCAGGTTGAAGGCATTGAACAGATTCGCTTCAAACACCAGCCGCACTCGCTCGGTCAGCTCAAAACGTTTGAGCAGCGACAGGTCGTAAAAACGAATCATCGGCGCGCGCAGCGCATTGCGCGGAATCTGCGCGAAGGGATCGGTCACATTCGCCGGCACGCCTAACCGCGTGCGCGCATCGGTCGCAGGCAATAAGACCTGCGTCCGTTCGCCGCTACGATTGTAAAGATCGCTCAGATTGCCGCTGAGCAGCGCCGGACGGTCGTTGAATGCGCCGTCGTCGTTGAAGTCCTGCCCGGCGGTCATGTTAAAGCGCGCGCCCGAACGCCGCACGGCGATGCCCGCCAGGTCATAGCCGCCGAACAAAGCATTGACGAATCCGTTCGCATTGCTCAGCCATTTGCGCCCACGCCCGAAGGGCAGTTGCGCCAGATGGCTGATGACGAGGTTGTGGCGAATATCAATTTCCGACGGGCCAAAATCCGCGCGAAACGGGCGGTCGCCAAACGCGCCAAGTTGGAAGCCGGAAGCGGCGGTCGCGCCGAGATTGGTGTTGGTGGGCACGACGCTGAATACCGTGTCGGTCGAAGTGTCATCCTGCAATCGTCCCAGCGTGTACGACACCGTGAAGCTGAAGAGTTATTGCCGCGTTGCCCGCCGACGCCGGGCGCGAGGAAGGTGAGCTTTTGAAAATCCTTGCTGTTGAGCGGCAAATCCTGAAGGCGATGTTCGGTGATGAGTTGCGAAACGTTCGAGGTTTGCGACTGCACGACCTGTCCCTCGGCTTTAATGGTCACAGTATCCGTGACGCCGCCGACTTCGAGCGTGGCGTTCAAGACTGCCGCTTCGTTGACGGTGATCGTCAATGCTTCGCGCTGCGCGCGTTTGAAGCCGTCTTTTTCAATCGTCAGCGTGTACACGCCGGGCGCAAGGCGGGCGAATTGATACTCGCCGTTGCCGTCGGTAACCGCTTTTTGCGCCGTCGCGGTCGCGGTGTTGGTCAAAGTCAAAGTCGCGCCCGCCAGCGCCGCATTGCCTGGATCGCTGACGCGCCCGCGCAAACTGCCGTTGATGCTGACTTGTGCAAAAGCCGTTAATGAAAATAGCAGCACGGCGCAAGCCAATGCCGCGAAATATCGAAATCGCATGAAACTCTCCTTCTCGTTGAGCAAGCAAAAACAGATGGTGTGGATTCGTAAGGCGGGATCGTGGCACGATTTCAGGAATCGCCGCGAGCAGTTTTTAGTCAGTGGCGAAAAAGCGCCGTTGAGTGGCGGAAAGAGCGGCGTGAACAGCGCATTACCTGTTTTGTTTCGAAGAACCTCGACACGGCACGCGCTTCACTCTGCTCGTAAAGCTTCGACGGGATTGATGCGAAGCGCCCGTATCGCGGGAACCAACGCCGCAAGCAGCGCCACCGCCAGCAACACCAACGGCGCAAAAAGGAACGTGACGGGATCCACCGGCGGCGCCCCGTAGAGAAACGATGAGATCAGCCGGGCAAGCGCGAGGGAAATCGCCATTCCAGCCACAATTCCGGGTGCGGTCAGTCTCAGCCCGTGGCCCAGCACCAGTCGCAGTACACTTCCCCTGCTCGCGCCAAGGGCCATCCGAACTCCGATTTCAGCGGTACGCTGGGTCACCCAGTAAGCAAGCAATCCATAGATGCCCAAAGCGGACAGGATGAGAGACAACACAGCAAACCCCGAACCTAGTCTGGCTGCGGTTCGCCGGGCCGAAATCGTATTCCCCAAAAACGTATTGAGAGGAACAACTGCCGGTTGTATGCCACTGTTGTTCTGCTTCCGGATTTCAGCAGCGATGGCCTGCGTCAGCGCGGCATCCGGATTTCCCTGCGTTCGAATCGCCAATGTGGTGATTCCCGTGGATTGTCCTTCGAGCATGTAGAATTCTGGTCCAGGCGGGCGATCAAGGCCTGCCTGGCGAACATCTCCCACAACTCCGATCACTTCAAGGAAGTGTCCACCCGTGTCGAGACGCTTGCCAACGGCATCCCCGTTCGCAAATAGCAACTTCGCGGCGGTGGCATTTAGCAGGGTCTTACCGGTAGTCGGGTTCTCCCACATCTCCTGTTTCGTGGGAAGCCGGCCCGCGATTAGCGGGATGCCCATCGCCTCGAAATAATCTCCCGTGACCCTGTTGTAGTAAACGGTCTGCCGGCTGGGACGATCGGCAGACGACACCGTTTGTGTCACCAGCCTTGCGTGCATCGGAAAGTAGCGCAGACCTCCGACGGCGGCGACGCCGGGTAGCTGAGCAACGCTCTGTGTCAGCGATCTATAGGTAGCCAGTCCCTTCTTGCCCGTGTTTTGGTTGCTGTCTCCAAGGTTGGTTTCGACCAGCAGCACGCGGTCCGGTTTGAAACCGAGATCAACATTCATGAGCATGACAAAACTTCTGGCCAACAGCCCCGACACAATCAGCAGACTGAGCGCCAGAGCAACTTCAGTCGAAACCAGCAGACTTCTGATTCTCTTGTGGCGTGCGCCGGCGGCTCCGGACCGCCCGCCTTCCTTCAGGGCGTCGTAAAGGCCTGCGTTGCTAATGCTCAGCATCACAGGCGCTGTGACCAGAATCGCGGTGACCAGCGCCAGACTCGCGCAGACCAGAACAACCGGCCAGGCGTAAGTGATGTCTGTTCCCAGCGAACGAATGCCCGAATCGAACCGCGCCAGCGCGCCAGTCGTCAGGCGGCCGACAAGCAAACCGGCGCCGGCTCCCACTGTCGTAAGAATCAGGTTGTCGAGAAGCAGGCCTCCGGCAAGATTCGACCGGGATGCCCCCAAAGCGATTCTGATGGCGAATTCACGCGCACGGGCCGCCGAGCGCGCAACAAGCATATTGGCAAGCGATGCGCAGGCCAGCAACAGGAGACATCCAACGGTCGCCGTCATGATGAGTAAAGCCGGACGAAACTCACCCGTCAGAGTGTCTCTCAGCGATGCGATGCGAACCTGGTATCCGCCGAACAGTTCCGGCCGCTCGATTTGCAGCCGCCCTTGAATCACCTTCATTGCGGCCAGAGCCTGTTCTATTCCGGTATCGTTCCTGAGACGGCCAAGAACGCGAATGTAGCGCGCGTTCGTGGTTTGCGTCCGATCCAATTCCTGCTTCATCCTCAGGGGCTGCCAGATGTCCGCCCATCCGATCTGAAGATTGATGGGGCCCGGCGGCATGATCCCAATGATGGGGCTTGGGGGACCCGGTGTCCTTCGGTCCTCAATGATTCGCCCGAGAACACTCGGATCGCCATTAAAATGCTTCTGCCAGTACTCGTAGCTCAAAATCCGCGCCGAGTAACCACCTTGCCGAATCTCCTCGTCGGAGAAGGTTCGGCCAAGCAGAGGCTTCACGCCCAAAACATCGAAGTAGTCCTTACTGGCGGTAACCGTGAGCGCGGGATTGTCGCCTGTGCCCTCCCACCACATGAACGCAGCCATTTTCGCAAACGGTGGGTTGCGGTCGCGCCACTCGAGGAACGCCGTTGGTGAAACCAGACCCGTATCAAACGTGCTGGCCGCTTCCGTGATGACGACCAACTGTTCCGGGTGGCGAAATGGCAGTTCGCGCAGCAGAACCTGATACGCGACCGCGAATACCGCCGCGTTGGCCCCTACACCTAGCGCCGTGATCGCGATCACTGCGAGAGAGAATGCCCGCTGACGGCTGAGCGATCGGATTGACTGACGGATTCGAGATACAAGCTGCATTGCTACCTCCCAGGCGGTAGAAAGAATATCGAAGCGCAACCATTGCACGGCTGAGGAATGGCCGCGACGGAAATTTAACCGGTGGTTGCAGGCCGCCGTTGACTGGCTGAATTTGCCAAAAGAGCCGCACCCCACGGCGAAAGTCTTGCCAAAGTGTTTCCATAACGATCCCCTCTATTCCGCGCGCAGCGCGACCATCGAATCAGTCCTTGCCGCGCGCCACGCCGGAATGACGCTGGCGATGAGCGCGACGAGCTTCAGCAGGCACGCCACGCCCGCGAAGGTCAGAGGGTCGGTCGCCTTCACGCCGTAAAGCAGCCCGGCCAGCGCGCCTCATCTCCGTGAACTCTTTCTGTGCAATGCGAAGGATCATTGGGCGTGCTCATTAAAACGTCAGCTTCAAGCCAAACTGAATCTGTCGCGGGTTGGAGCCGTCGAGCGTGCCCGTGATCTGACCGAAGCGCGCGTTGGTCAATGTCGCGACCGGCGCGGCCAGTTGCGCGCGGTTGAAGATGTTGAAGGCGTTCGCTTCAAAGCCGAGCCGGACGCGCTCCGTCACCGCGAACTGCTTGATGAGCGAGAGGTCGTAGAAGATCACGCGCGGCGCGCGGAAGGCATTGCGCTCGATCTGCGCGAATGGATCGGCGACGCTGGCGGGCGTGTTGAGCAGCGTCAGCGCTTCGACTTGCGGCAGCAGAAACTGCGTGCGCCCGCGGCCGCTCGCGTAAAAATCGCTTAAACGTCCGCTGATGAGCGCGGGGCGATCCGTGCTGACATCGCCGTCGTCGTTGAAGTCAACGCCGCGCGTGACGTTGAACGGCGCGCCAGAACGCAGCACGGCCACGCCCGCCAGCGACCAGCCGCCGATGACGGCGTTGGCGAACCGCCCGTCGCCGTTGAGCAGCGCGCGGCCTTTACCGAAAGGCAATTCGAGCAGATGGCTGACGGTCAGGTTGTGCGTGATGTCAAAGCTCGACAGCCCCCAGTCGCTGCGGCGCGGGCGCGGTACGAACTGCGCGCCGCCGCCCTGAAAGCCCGTCGCGGCCGATGCGCCTTGATTGTTGAGCACGGGCAGATTGTTGAACGCCTCGCTGGAACTGTCGTCGAGCGAGCGCGAGAGCGTGTAGGCGACGGTGAAGTCCACGCCGCGCGCCAGCCGCCGCCGCGCCTGCGCCTGCAAGGATTGGTAACGCGAAGACGATTGCGTGCGGATGATCTGCTGCGTCGAGTAACGCGGGTCGGGGCGCGACGCCTGCGGCACGCCGCCGAAGCCGTTCTCCTGCCCCTGGCTGAACAATCCGTCGCCGCGCGCGGCCACGTAGGCCACTGTCACCGAAGTCGCGCGATCCAGTTGTTGTTCAAAGGCCAGATTGAATCGCTGTGTGCGCGGGTTGCGGATCGTCGGATCAACCGCCGTAATGCGCGGCGTGGCGGCGGCGTTGACGGGGAGCGTCACGCCGAGTTGAAAAGGCACGTTGGCCGCGCTGCTCGCCAGCGAGTTGGGAACATTTGTGACGACGCCCGTGAATTGCAGTTGAATCAGGCGGTCGTAAAAGACGCCGTAACCCGCGCGCACGACCGTCCGCCCGCGCCCGCCGATGTCCCACGCCACGCCGACGCGCGGTTGCAGGTTATTGCGGTCAGGCTGGTAGAAAGGCCGGTCGCCATTCACGATTGCCATCACATTGGCCGTGCGCCCGAACTTGAACGGGTCAACGTCGTCCACAATCTTGCCCGAAGCGTCCACGGCATATAGGTTCGAGACGGCGTTGTTCACTTCACGGTAAACGCCGAAGTAGGAGTAGCGCAGTCCGAGGTTGAGCGTCACATCGCGCCGCGCTTGCCAGTCGGCCTGGGTGAAATATTCCTGCTGCTTGGAACGATAGCCGCGCATCGGCGTTCGCGGCCCGCCATTGACGCCGTACGCGCCGAATGAACCAGTCAGCGCGACGGCCTGTGTTTGCGCGGGCGAAGCGCCGAGGATGCCGTTCGCCCCGACCAGTGTGTTGGCGAAGGTGTAATTCGGGCGGCCCGCGCTGATATTGGCGACGTTGAGGTTGATCTGCCGCAGGTCGAAGCCCGAGCGCAAGGTGAATCGTCCGCGCGTCCAGGTGTGCGTCAGCGCCTCTTGCGGCGTCGTCTGGTTGTCAATGAAGGCGCTGGTCACCGACGCGTCGAACAGCCCCGCGCCGACGCCGATGCCGAACAGATCAGGCACGCCGAGCGCTTGCAGCCTCGGGTCAATGCCGCCTTTCGGTCCTTGCTGGAAGCGGTTGCGTAAGTAGCCTGCGCGGGCTTCCAGCGTCTGCGCGGGCGTCAGCGTGTAGACCAGTTGCGCGATGGCGGACTGGTTCGAGCGCGAGCCGTCGAGCCGGTCAATCGCCACCGCCGAAGCCGCGCCTGTCACCGACGAAGGCGCGAGTTGATAGCGCACGTTCGCGTTGAGCCGGTCGGTCAGTTTGTGGTCGGTGCGAATGAGGATGGATCGCTGATCCACGTTGCGCGGCGGCGCTGTGCTGATGAGCACGGTGCCCGCCTCGCCGTTGCTGACATCCCCGTCAAACAGCGCGCGGTTGAAGCCCGCATTGATGGCTGCGGTTCTGTCCGACGCAGGAAGCAGTTGAAACGCGCCCGCCGGGTTGCCCGTCGCCGGCGCGATGCCGCGGTCAAGGTAGTAGGTCTTCAGATACTTGCCTAAATCGCCCGGCACTAGATTGATGAGCGCCGCATTCGGCACAACGGTCGTCACGGCGGATTGTTCGCGCCGCCGCTGGTAAAGGCCCTCGTAGCTGCCGAAGAAGAAATGCCGGTCGCGCCAGATGCGCCCGCCGAAGGTCCCACCGTAAAGATGCTGTTTGTAAGGCGGGACTTTCGACCGCCCCTGCGCGTCGAAGATCGGCCCGTTGTTGAAGAAGTCGCGCGCGTCAAAGGCCTCGTTGCGCAAATACTCAAAAGCTGAGCCGTGAAATTGATTGCTGCCCGACTTGGTGATGATGTTGATTTGCCCGCCGCTGCCGCGCCCGAAGGTCGCGTCGGCATTCGAGGTGATGATGCGGAATTCCTGAATCGCTTCGGTCGAAACGACGTTCGGCACGCTGTAGCCGAGATCGGTGAACGACCCGTTCTGCAAACCCGCTAGCCCAACCATCAACCGTTCGTCGTTCGCGTTGAGGCCGTCCACGGTGTAGTTGTTGTAGGTCGGTCGGGCGCCGCTGATGGCCGGATTGTTTTCGACCGAACTGCCCGTGCCCCCGACGCCGGGCGCAAGCAGGACGAGGCGCTGGAAGTTGCGCCCGTTGAGCGGCAACTCCTTGACGCGGCGCTCGGTGACGATCTGCGAAATTTCGACGCTCTGTGATTGCACGGCGCTTGCGCCCGATTCCACCGTGACAGTTTCATTTACTTCGCCGATGGTCAGCGCCACGTCGGCCGCCGCCGCTTCATTGACCGCGACAACCAGCCCTTCGCGCAGCGCGCGGCGGCCGGTGATTGTTCGCGAACCTCGATGGGCTTGATTCCAATTCCGGATCTCGGGACGGGCCTTTATCAAGGCCCGCAGGGCAGTCTCTATCCCAATGGCAGCAACACGCGCCCGGCGGCGCACGAAAGCGCGGGAATTCAACAGGCGCTCGCCGTGCGCCCGCTTGATACAAATGGCCAGCCGGACGCGCAGGGACGTGTCGTACTCATCTCGATCGGGATGTCGAACACGACTCAGGAATTCCAGACCTTCAAGGCGGTGGCCGACGCCGATCAGGACAAGAATTCAAGGCTCGTCATTGTTGACGGCGCGCAGGGCGGCGTTGATGCGCTCGGGTGGGCCAGCCCCGACGCCCCGTCCTGGAGCAGGCTCGCCAGCCGCCTCTCTAGCGCTGGCGTGAGCGCGCCTCAGGTACAGGTCGTGTGGCTCAAGGAGCAGCTCAGGGGGGACGACCTCGGCACCTTCCCAGCAGGAGCCGCCCGCCTGCGCGACGCGCTCCGTGACATTTTGCGCATCGCCAGGAGCAAGTACCCGAACCTCCGCCTCGCCTACGTTTCGAGCCGGACCTACGGCGCCTACTCCGGGGGAGGGCGCGGGAGCGGGGCATACGAATCTGGTTTCGCGGTGAAGTGGTTGGTCGAGGATCAAATCAAAGGTGATCCGCTCCTCGCCTACACGGGGAGCGCGGCTCCTGCGCCTTGGATCGCGTGGGGACCTTACCTATGGGCTGATGGCCTCACGCCACGCAGCGACGGGCTGACCTGGGCCTGCTCGGATTTCAATGATGACGGCATCCACCCGGCTCTGAATGGCCGCCAGAAAGTGACGCAGATGCTGCTCAGCTTTTTCAAGAATGACAGCGTCGCGCGGTCGTGGTTTCTCGCGCCCTCGGTTATAGGCAGCCCGGTGACCACTGTTTCGGCGGCCAGCTTCAACGGCGCCACGCTTGCCAGCGAAGCGATAGTCGCCGCCTTCGGCTCCGGCCTGGCGACAGCGACCGCGTCCGCCACAACCGCGCCACTGCCGACCGCGCTGGCCGGCACGAACGTCAAAGTCCGCGACAGCACGGGCGCGGAACGACTCGCGCCGCTGTTTTTCGTTTCTCCGACACAGGTCAATTATCAGATTCCGGCAGGCGTCGCGCCCGGCCCTGCAACGATCACCATCACCTCCAGCGACGGCGCGGTCTCCAGCGGCGCAACGCAAATCGCCCCGGTCGCGCCCGGTCTGTTCTCGGCCAATGCCAGCGGGCAGGGAGCGCCAGCCGCCACAGCGCTGCGCGTCAAAGCCGATGGGTCGCAGAGTTTCGAGCCGGTCGCGCAATTCGACCCGGCGCAAAACAAGTTCGTTGCGATCCCGCTTGATCTTGGGCCTGAGACCGACCAGGTGTTTTTGATTTTGTTCGGCACGGGCATTCGCAATCGCAGCACGCTTTCAGCCGTCAGCGCTAAGTTCGGAGGTGTTGATGGACAGGTGACATTCGCCGACGCGCAGGGCGGCTTTGTCGGACTCGACCAGGTCAACCTGCGTCTGTCGCGAAGTTTGATTGGGCGCGGCGAGGTGGATGTGGCGCTGATAGTGGACGGCCAGGCGGCCAACCCGGTGCGAATTGTCATTCGGTGAGATGGCTTTCCACTTCGATTGGCGTCGCCGAGTCCAGGAAGAGCCAGCAGATGGCGCCCATGAAATAGACCGCGGCGGAGACGTAAAACGTCAGGTCCCAGTTCTTGCCGGTCCAGGCGAGCAGATAGCCGATCACGATGGGCGAGAGCGCGCCGCCGATGCTGCTGAACATATTCATCGCGCCGGAGAGCGTGCCCGCATACTTGCCGCCCATATCCATGCACGCGCCCCAGCTTCCCGGCATCACCAGATCGTTCGAGAAACTGGCCAGTCCAATTACGAACATCGCCAAGAGCGGGTCTTGCAACCAGGTCGAAAGCGCGAGCAGCAGGCTGGCGCAAGCAAATCCGGTCACTGCCATGATGCGCCGGGTTATCTTCACGCTGCCGGTCCACCGCGTCACGCGCGCCGAGGCGAAGCCGCAGAACAGCGAGCCTAGTCCGCCGAGGCCCAGAGGGAGAGTTGACAACCAGGCGCTCTGGCCCATCTCCAGCCCGCGCCCCTCGCGCAGATAAGTCGGCAGCCAGGTGATGTAGAAGTACCAGCCGTAAGCCAGGCAGAAGTATTGGGCGCACAGCAGCCAGACCTGACCCGAGCGCAGGAACTTCGCCCAAGGCACGCGGCCTTCGCTCAGGGTCACGTCATCCGCGCGAGGGAGCAGCGCGCGCTCGGCGGCGTTCAGCCTGGGATTGTCGCGCGGGTGGTCGCGGTACCAGTAGTAGAACGCAACCGCCCACACGACGCCGACCGCCCCGAAGATCTCGAACGTGCGGCGCCAGCTCACGTACTGCAATACCTGATAGACCAGCAGCGGGGTGAAGGCGCCGCCCCAACGCGCGCTCATCCACATGATGCCCTGCGCCCGCTCCCGTTCATCGCGCGGCAGCCAGACGGTGAAGGCTTTGGTCAGATTCGGAAAGCAGCCCGCCTCGCCCGCGCCGAACAGGAAGCGCGTGACGATGAGCGACTGCGAATTCCAGACCCAGCCCGTGGCGGCGGTGAAGAACGACCACCAGATGACGACGCGCATCAGCACGCGCCGCACACCCACCCGGTCGCCCCAGTACCCTCCGGGAATCTCAAAGAGCGCGTAGCCCCAGGCGAAGGCGGCGAAGACGTAGCCCATGGTGATCTCGCTCAGCCCGAGGTCCCGCGCCATCGCCGGCGCGGCCTGCGAGATGCACACGCGGTCAATGTAGGTCACAATCGCGAGGGTGACGGCGAAGACGATGACCCAATACCGCACGCGCGTGGGCCGGTCACCGGCGCGAACTTCGGGGGATAGCTGAGGCGCCATCAGAAGGTCAACTCCAACTGCGCTTCGTGCGCATACCTGGCTATCGCCTCCACATCCATCCTCACGCCCAGCCCCGGAGCGTCGGGGATCGGCAGCATCCCGTCGGCGTCCAACGACCACTTGTCAACCACGATGTCATCAATGAAGGGGGAGCCGGTCAGGTACTCGACCAGGTCCGTCTCCGGGAAGGCCGAGGCCAGTTGCAGATCAGCCGCCAGGCCGACCGCCGTGTTCCAGCCGTGCGGGATGAAGCGCACGTGGTTCTCCCTGGCCATCCAACCGATGCGGCGCTCCTCGCTCAGCCCGCCCACTTTCGTGACATCCGGCTGCACGATGTCGAACGCGCCCGCCTGGAGCCAGGGCTGAAAAGATTGGCGGCGAGTGAGGACTTCGCCGCCGGCGATGGGAACCAATGCGGCCTGACGCAGCAGCACGTAATCGCGCAGGTTGTCGGGCGGCAGGGCCTCTTCAAACCAGGCGACATCGTAATCGGCCAGCATCCGCGCCGTGCGCAGCGCCCATTTGTAATCCTGTCGCCAAAAAGCGTCGCTCGCGCCCGCATCAACCATCAGCATTGACCCCGGCCCCACCGCTTCGCGCGCCGCGCGCACGATGGCTTCGTCCAGCGCGCTGTTGACACGCCCGAAAGGCCCCCAGCCGATCTTGAAGGCGCGAAAGCCCTGCGCCTTGATCGCCAGCAAATGGTCGGTCAATGGTTCAGGCTCCTGCATCAGCAGCGAGGCATAGGGGCGCACGCGCTCGCGGTATCGCCCGCCCAATAACCGCCCGACCGGCTGCCCGGTGGCCTGGCCGAGCAGGTCCCAGAGTGCGATATCAATGCCGCTGATCGTGTGCGTAATCGCGCCGCCGCGTCCGAGCCAGAATGTATGTTGGTGCAACTTCTCGCTCACCCGCTCAGGCTCCAGTGCATTTTCGCCCCGGTAGAGCGGCTCCAGCACGGCGAGCGCGCCGCGCACGAGATGATCGCAGGTGAAGACGCTCCCCCAGCCGGTCAGCCCTTCGTCGGTGTGAACGGCAATCAGCGTGTGGACACAATCGTCGGGCTGCAACTCGTTGCTCCAGCCGCCCTCGGGTGTTTGGCCTCGCAGCCCGACCGCCCTGATTTCGCGTATTTTCATAGCGTGAAGACTCCTGTTTAGTATGGTCGCCGGAAAAGTTTGGCTTTCGCGGCAAATGGAACTTCTTCATCCAGCGGAAAAATCGGACGGGCGCACCGGCGATGACCCAGGCTGCGCAGATTGGCGCTCGACGATCCGGGCGCGTCAACGTTCACCATCCGCTCCGCCCCCTCGACAAAGAAGTGATGCTGGCAGTGCGGCGATTTCACCACCACCAGATCGAATTGCGATGGGTTCTGTCCGTGAGCGAAGAACAGCGAGCGGTCGTACAGGTTCACCGCCCGGCTGGTCACGACCAGCGTGATCGCCCCCGCCTGCAACACTGCCGTCTCGCCTGATTCCCAGACCTGGCCGTGAGACTCGCTGCGAAAATGCCCGTCGGAGAGCAGGCGCACGCGGGCTTCGATCTCGACCGGCTGAAACCTCGTCCGGTCAAGCGCGCCGCCGACCGTCGTTCGAACACCATTGCCGATACCGGCGGCCATGGCCGCTTTGACCGCTTCGGGGTCAACAATCGGAATCAGAGCTTGACGGTCATAGCCGGTTTCCAGCAGTCCCTTCAGGATGGCGTTGCTGTCGCCGGATGCGCCCGAACTGGGCGCGTCGGCGGCGTCAACCAACACGACCGGGCCTGCGGTTTCAGCGGCGATGCGGAGGCTCTCCGCGAGACTCGTCAAAGGAGCCTGCAACCGCTCGCGCACTTGCCAAAAGTCATCGGCCAGCTTGATCGCCTCGCGCTCGGCTCGCTCCGCGTCATCATCGGTCACGACCAGACTGGTCGACCCAAGCTCAGCCACGTCGGTGAATGGGTTGCCGATAAACATCCCGGCCGACAGGCCTCCGGCGCTGTTCTCAATAGTTTGAGCGTCACGGATGGACTTGCCGAACAGACCCGTCTCGGTGATCAGTTCATCACCTCGCACCAGAGCCGGGATGAAGACTTTGGCCGCGACCGGCCTGACTTCCCCCGATAAAATCCTCAGCAGCAGTCGAGCCGCGCGTTGTCCGGTCTCGAAGAAATCAACGTGAGGATAGGTATGATAAGCAACCACCGCGTCGCAGTGTCGCAGCATGCGCTCGGTCGGAATGCCGTGAAGGTCGAGTGAGATGACGATTGGAATCCGTTCGCCGAGAAGCCGGCGGACTTCAGCCAACAGAAATCCTTCCGGGTCGTCTTCGTTTTCGGCTGACATCGCGCCGTGCAACGACAAGTAGACCGCATCCACTTTCGGCGCGCTCCTGATGCTCTCGAGGAACTCACCGGCGAGGCGGTTGAAGTCCTCCGCGGCCAGCGTTCCGCCGTTGGTGATGGCGCGCGCGCTGTAGGTCGGGACGATTTCAATGTCATCCCGGCTCTCGAAGACACTGAGCGCGCCGCCGACCTCCTGGCGCACGCCTCGATGGTAAGACAGGATTTCAGCACCAAAAGAGACGGCGAAGTCCTCGTACCGGCTGGGCACGGGATTGAATGACGAAACCTCCTGGTTGCATTCGCCGATCAAGATTCTCAGCATGATTGCCTCCCTCTACGGATTTCCGCGACGCAACTCTTCAACCAGGTAATCGCAAGCCCGCACGGTCAGCGCCATAATCGTCAGCGTCGGGTTCTCCTGCCCTTGCGAAGGAAACGAGCTGCCGTCGGTCACAAATAGATTCTTCGCCTCGTGGCACTGATTGAAGCGGTTGAGCACGCTCTTTTTCGGGTCAACGCCCATCCGGCAGGTGCCCATCTCGTGGATGTAAGCGCCGGGCGTCGTGATCTTCTTCTCGATCCGGTAATTTTCCACCTTTTGCAGATGAACCATCTCCTCGATGTTGGCCGCCATATCCTTCACCATCGCAACTTCGTTCTCGCCGTTGGCGAATGAGATGTTGAGCGTCGGGATGCCCCAGGCGTCCTTCAGGTCGCGGTTGAGTTCAACCTGATTCGCAAAATTCGGCAAGCGCTCGCCAATCGCCCACATGGAAAATCCATAGGGCGGCTGCTCGCGCACCTTTTGCTTGAAAGCGCCGCCGAACCCGGGGATGCCGAAGGCATGCCCATGCAACTGTGGTTGACGCGCCGAGATTCGCACGTTGTAGCCGCGCAAATACCGGTTGTTCTGTTTCTCGAGGTTCTGCCAGCGCGGAATGAAGACGCTGTTCGGTCGCCCGTCCTGCTCGCGCTCGCTCCGCTTGAGGATGGGCAACGCGCCTCTGGCCGTGACGCCGATGAAATGATCCATCAGGTAATGGCCCAGCACGCCGCTCGAATTAGCCATGCCGGCGGGCCAGCGCCGCGAAGTGGAATTCAGCATAATGCGCGTACTCTCGAGCGCCGAAGCGCAGAGCATAATGACCCGGCCCTCGACTTCGTGATGTTGATGCGTCAGGCGGTCAATAAAGTGAATGCCCTTCGGCTTGCCTTCGCGGTCGGTGGTGATGTGAGAGACGACCGCGTTGGAGCGCAGCGTCAGCCTGCCGGTCTTCAGGGCGGCGGGAATCGTCACCATCAGGCTGCTAAAGTAGGACGCGGTCGAGCAGCCGCGATTGCAATGGTCGCAGTAATGGCACTGCGCGCGGCCACGATGCGCGCGCGTCAGCACCGCCTGGCGACCGATCATCACCCGGCGTTCGGGGAAGCGCGCTTCTATCGCCTTTTTGAATAGTCGTTCGCCGCAGGTCATGTTCATCGGCGGCAGGAACTTTCCGTCCGGGCAATAGGCGACGCCCTCGTGCGAGCCGCTCACCCCGATGAACTCTTCGACCCGGTCGTAGTAAGGCGCCAGTTCCTCGTAAGTCAGCGGCCAATCTTCGCCATACCCGTCGCGGCTCGCGGCCTTGAAATCATAGTCGGAGAGGCGCAGGCTCCAGCGCGCCCAGGCGATGGTCTTGCCGCCGACCTGGCGAATGCGAATCCAGGTGAAAGGCTTGTCGGGCGGCGTCGTGTAGGGCAGTTCATGATCCTTGATGAAAAAATGGCGGTTGTACTCGGTGCAGGCGTAGCAAGTGCTTTGAATAGGCTGCTCGCGCTGAAACGCCCGCTGGTCTCCTTTGCCGCGAAAGGGCAGTTCATAGGGCCAGACGTGCTCGGCGAAATCCCGTTCGGGAATCACCGGCGGCCCGGCTTCAAGCACCATCACGCGCAGCCCGCGTTCGGTCAACTCCTTCGCCGCCCAGCCTCCGCTCGCTCCCGAACCGACAATCACAACATCGTACTTTTTCGCTGGCATCAGACATCTCCCTATTATTGCCGAGGCAGGCCGTGATGGTCGCCGACCACGACATGCAGATGAGCAACAGCTTTGACCTTGTTGCTGCGTTCCACGCGCACCACGAAGTGGCCCGCCTTTTTGTAGCGATGGACCGTCTCGGCATAGCCGTCGGGAGCCATGGGGTTCACGTTGCCGTCCGACTTGACGGTCACCGGCGGGCTGCCGTCTCCGAAGTCCCACGTCTCTTCTCCGTCAGTCGTGCGGAAGGTCCGCACCTTGAAAGTGACCGGGTCGCCGGGTTTGAGGTCGAAGGTGGGCGCGTAGTTGGCGCTGATCGTGGGCGGAAGCTGTTCCGGGGTCTGCCGGTCAATGACCTGCACGACGGCAAAGTCATAATCAATGTTCCCCGCGGCATCCGTGATCTTGAGGATTTCGCTGTAAGAACCTGGTTGTTTGTACAACCGCTCGACCCGCGCCCCTGAAGCCGTCGTCCCGTCGGTAAAAGTCCACTGGTAGCGCAGCCCCTTGCCGTCAGACCGGCTGCCGTCGAGCAGCGCCTTGCGGCCTGACCAGATGAGCTGATGCGGTCGGGCTACGGCCCGGAGCTTGGGCGCGTACTGACGCTGATAAGCCTCCCACAGAAAGGCATAGCCTTCCTGAATGCCCCAACTGCCCGACGGCTGCCGACTGTGGATGTCGAAGTGCAAATGCGACCAGCCGCCGCTACTGCCTTCCTTGCCGAGTACGCCTATCGTCTGCCCCATCTTCACCGTCTGTCCCGGGCGGATGACCGCGTCAATCGTCTTCAGGTGGCTGTAGCGGTAGTACCAGCCCTGCGCGTCGAGCACATAGACGACATCGTAGCGCGCGGCGATGGGCGCGTCGCCGTGTCCGGGCAGCGTGTCTACACCCGCTGAGACCACCAGGCCGTCGGCGGCGGAAACCACCTCGACCTTTCCTTCGCTGCCGCCGATGTCGAGACCGTAGTGATAGTAAAACCTCCGGCGGCCCGGCCTCTCTTCCCCGTCAACGAATGAAAGCTCGTTGGCCATCTGCGTGTTGGTGGCGAACCAGCGCTGGCGCACGGGGTAGACGAACGTACCCGCCGGGAGCCAGGGCGAACCCGCCGGCCAGAGCCGCAGCCGCACGTCTTTGGCCAGCCCCCAGATATTGCCCCGGTTGCTATCCTCGATGTGGCCTCTGGTGACGGGGCAGTCTATCTGCACGCCGGCGACGGTGACCGGCAGGTGGTACGTGGCCGAAGTCAGCGTGATAGTCTGGCCGTTCACCTCGACCTTGACCTGCGCGCGGCGGATCGCCGAACGCAACTCGTCGCGGGTTTCCTCAAAACCCAGCAGCTTAACCTTCGCCGTCTTTCCGTCGCTCAATTCAACCTGCTGTGACTCGCCGACATCGAGTTCGACCGTGCGAAAGAGCGCGCCCTCTGACTGAGCCTTTGGTTGGGATTGTTGGCTGCGAAGGTACGTGATGACGGCGCGGGTGAAATCTTCTTCGGCCTGCTCGGTGAACGGAGAGACTCGCGGCTCGTACCCGCCTTCGGCGAAAGCCTGCTTGGTCGGCAGGTATCCCAGCCAACCGTTGCAGTAGCCGAAAAAGAACGTGTGAGGATAGGGAGATTGATTTCGCACCTTGACGGCAATCTCATTGAACAACTCCAGCGGCGCCGCCCAGATGGCCAGACTATTGTTGATCTTCAGAAAACGAACAGGGATGCGAACCATCGTCGTTCCCTCACTCGTCTCCCGCAGGTAATCTCCCAAATCTTCGGCCCATTTCATCCCTGCCTTGCGCAGCGTCTCGATTACTTGCTCTCCCGTCCAGAGCGTGACTTCCGCGGTGGCGGGACTCATTGACCGGTTGGCGGCCAGGATTCGATCTCCCAGCAAAACATTGAACTCGGTGATGTGGCTGCTTTTGAAATCGGGGTAGACGCTGTAGATGGGAGCGATGTCTCCGGCGGCGCCGTTGATGAACAACATCGGCGCGCCCAGCTTCCGTTCGACGTATTCCGCGACGATGCCGGGCGCGTCCGCGCTGATCTGACGATTCTGCATGCCCAGCACGGTCGCGTGCATCGCGTAGTTCACGATCAAGGCCAGCGGCGAGCCGTCCAATCGCTCCAACCGGATCAGTCCAAGCTGACGATCAACCGGCCCCTCCGGGTTCATCCCCAACAAGACGCGCCCATCGGCGTCGCGCGCGCGCCGGTTGATATTCGCCATTGACATGCCCGTGCCTACGCCGAGGCGCGCAGGCTCCAGCTTTGACCGGGCCTGCTTGATGCCGTCAATCAACGCTCTACTTGCCCACTCGGAATACTCAGGGTTGGGCGGATGCGAATACCTGTCGGGCAGGAAGACCGCGCCCAGGCCTGGAGGACCAACTTCCGGCGCGGAGTGCGTGTGCGTCACCGTCCACCAGACCCGCGCCGTCTTGATGCCGGTCTCCTTCTCCAACTGCCGACAGAATGCGTCGTAATAACCGGGAGAAATAAAACAGAGGTCGCTCGAGACGAGGAAGAACTGCGTCTGGCCATCGTCCAGCGCCACGATGCGATGATACAGCGGATCGTGAACACCCTCCGACTGTCTGGCCGGATAGCCCAACAACCATTGAGGCTTGTCGGGCGTGATGTTCACCTTCACGCAAGCGGCGCGAAAACTCGCGGCTCCTGCCGGAACAACGAATCCTTCAGCAGCGAAGCTGAGAACCGTTAAGCAAAGAAACAATCTCAGGATCATTCTCGATTTCCCCATGGCGCGGATGTACAGCGGGCTGTCCAGTCTGCTGTAGTCTCCGACATTGGCCTAATTGGGAAGACTACAGCAGACTGGACAGTCCGCTGTACATTTTTACTCGTGGATTCAGGTTAGTAACCTGTCCTACCCTTGATTCGCAAGGAATACCTAGCCTCAGAAAAGGATCTTCAGCGCCAGTTGAATCTGCCGCGGAGCCACTGCCGTGGCGCTGATCACGCCGATGTTCGGCGTCCCCACCGTCGCGCCGGGGGCAGCGAATTGCGTCGTGTTCAGCGCATTGAACGCCTCGGCGCGCAACTGGAAGTTGAGCTTGTCCTGAGAGGCGCGGAAGTTCTTGAAGAGCGACAGGTCGAAATTGCGCTGGCCCGGATTGCGCACATCGGGCAGCGTCCGCGACACGTTGCCGAAGGTGAACGGCGGCGCAATGCTGAAGACGCTCGGGTCGAACCACCGCTGGATCCGCTCATCCTTTGTGCCACCCGTGATCTTCGCCGACTTGCCGTTGTTGTTGGGGCGCTGGCTGCTCGTGCCCAGCCCGGTGTTGTTCTGCGCCTGCGTCAGCACGACGGGCGTCCCTGTTTGGAAGGTCACAATCCCGTTGACCTGCCAGCCGCCCAACACCCAATCCACCACGCGCGGCGCGCCCGCCAGGAACTTGCGTCCGTGGCCCAGCGGCAGATCGTAGTTGAAGCTGATGACCAGCCGTGAAGAGACGTCCTGCGTGGAAATAGACCGCTCGGCGCGGCGGTTGTAAAAGTTCTGCTTTAAGGCCGCCTGCCCCAGGAAAGTCACCGCGTTCGACGCGTCGTCAATCAGTTTGCCCCCCGTGTAGGCCAGCAACAGGCTGAGGCCTTGCGAGTACCGCTTCTCCACGCGCAGCGTGAAAGCGTGATAGATCGAGTTGGCTCCCGGCTTGCGGAAGGCGTTCAGCGACGTGTACTGCGGGTACGGCCTCAGCAACTGTGCCCGTGTCACCGTCGGACGGCTCAGCGGCGAAGTCGGGTTGGTGATCACGCCGAAGAACGGGTTGGGGACCAGATCGTTGAGCGCATTTCCGAGCGAGAAGAACGACGCCGGCAATTGGTTGTAGGTCAACTGTCCCCCGCCGTCTATCAAGTGGTTCCCCTTGCTGCCCAGATAACCGGCCTCGACCACCACGCTGCCCGGCAGTTCTCGTTGCAGATTGAGGTTCCACTGCTGGATGACCGGGTTCCGCGTATCAATGAAGAAACCTTCGCTGATGGACAGCCCCAACTGGGTCGAAGGCCCGCTCAGCGGCCCCGCCGCCGCGCCTAGCGGCAGGTTGAAGCCGTTGGGGAAGGGGTTGCTCAAAAAGGCAATCGGCGTCCGCCCATCGAGCGAGCTGATGACCGACGTCAAGCTGTTGAATCCTTCCATCCCCGAAGTCCCCGTGTGGCTCGCTGCCTGCATCGCCGAGCCGGAATACATCAGGGCATAGGCTCCGCGCGCCACCGTCTTCGGGAGGAACTGCCAGGCGAAGCCGAAGCGCGGCCCGAAGTTGTTCCGGTCGGCTGGCGCTTGCCGGCGGTTGTTCTCGTCGGCAAATCGGAAGGCGCCGGTCAGGTTCGGGAAGCCGGGGACTTTGCCGGCGATGGGCGACGGCGCGTCGAGGTCGAAATAGCTGAGCCGGTTGAACCGCTCCGTCCGCGGCACGTCCAGCTCGTAGCGGAGGCCGAGGTTGAGCGTCAAGTTCTGCGACATGCGCCAGTCGTCCTGCACATAGAGTCCCCAGTAGGAGCTTGCCTGGGCCGGCGTCGGCTCGTGCGAGATCGTGCCGCCGGTCGGCACGCCGATGAGCAGCGAGGCCAGGCCGAAGCCCTCAGTTGAACTGGCCCGCACCGGGTCGCGCTGCGTCCACCGCGCGTCGAAGCTGTACTGGCCGGAGGGCTGTCCGAGTTGCAGAAAATTGAGCATCAGCTTCTTGTACTGCATGCCGGTCTTGATGGTGTGCCGCGACAGCACCTTGGTGAAGTCCGCGTGAACGACGTGCGAGTTCGGGACGTAGTGCAGCGAGGTGAACGTCGGCTGCCCCAGCGATGAGAGGCCGAGGATGTCGATGCGCGGGAATTGCGGGACCGTCTTCGCGGCTTCAGCCTGGAGCGAGGCCGGGAAGCCGAGAGTCGTCAGGTCGAAGCCCCGCGAAAACGGCGCGTTGTCGCTGACGAAGCGCCCGAACCCGTAGCGCAGGCTGACCAGCGTCGTCGGGTTGATCGTGATGGTGTGGTCCATCGAGAAACTGTGGTTGGTCGTCTCGGTCGGCCCGCTGCCGGCGGCGGTCGCGAGGTTGCCGTAAAAGTTCACCGGGTCGCTGGTGTTGTGCGCCCGCGAATAGCGCCCGAACATCCGCCACCGCGCCGAGAGGTTGTGATCCAGGCGAATGTCCCAACGGTCATCATTGCTCTTCGACTTGCCCGCCACAAAATAATTGTTGACTTGGGTGAATTGGTTGACCGGCGTTGCGTTCGGGCTGGGGAAGAACTTCATCAGGTTGCGGGCCACCGGATCAATGCGCGAGGCCGGGATGATGTTGTTCGGGAACGGGTCGCGGATAAAGTTCCCCTGCCCGTCTGGTCGGGTCGTCAGCGGATCGTAAATCCGGATCAGTTGGCCCGCGGCGTTACGCAGGTTCGAGAAATCGCCGCGCTTCCACTCCTCCAGCGGCATTGTCCCGGTGAATTCGCTCGCGCTGCGCGTCCGCGTGCCCTGGTAGTCGAAGAAGAAGAAACTGCGGTTGCGCCCGTCGTAAGCAAGCGGCCCGAAAATTTCCTTCGGCATCAGGATCGGTCCGCCCAGCGTGCCGCCGAACTGGTTACGCTGGAAGGCGCCGCGCGGGACCCGGTTGCGATTGCGGAAGAAGCCGTTGGCGTCGAGCTGGCTGTTGCGCAGAAACTCGAAGGCCGACCCGTGCAGGGCATTCGTGCCCTGCTTGGTGGCAACGTTGATGACGCCGCCGCCCGTGCGCCCGTACTCCGCCGCGAGCGAGTTGGTCAGCACGGTGAACTCCGCCACCGCGTCCACGCTCGGCGTGTAGGCCAACTGGTTGAGGCCCACGTTATTGTCGGGCATCGTGATCGAGGTGCCGTCAATGGTGACCTCGCTCGACGCGTTGCGCCCGCCGCTGATCCAGGGCGTTGAGCTGGAGCCGCCCCCGGCGATCACGCCCGGCGTCAGCAGCGCGAGCGCGAACGGATTGCGCCCGTTGAGCGGCAGGTCAACAATGCGCTTGTTCTCAATCACGGTCGCCACGGTCGAGGTGTTGGTTTCCAGCGACGGCGCTGCGCCGGTGACGTTGACGGTTGTGGTCACGTCGCCCACCGTCAGTTCCACGTCAACCGAGAGGTTCTGCTGGACACTCAGCCTGACGCCGCCGCGCGTGAATTTCCTGAAGTCTTGTTTCTCGACCGCCACCTGGTAAGACCCCGGTAATAGAAGCGGCGCGACGTAACGCCCCTCGTCGTTGGTCGCCAATTCATTCTTCACACCGGTCGCCTCGTTGGTGATGGTAACTTGAGCCGCGGAAATAACCGCTCCCGAAGCATCCTTCACCACGCCTTGCAGCGTTCCGGTAGAGGTCTGCGCCAAACTTGTGTTCGGAGACACAGCCCAGGCAAGAAACAAAATCATCGCTAAAGATCGCCGCATACGAGCCTCCTGTCAGGTAGTGACAACACTACCGAGTGCGAGAATCCTGTGGTTGATGTAACTCTCCCGGAGGTTTCTCAGAAATCCCTGGTGAATATTAGAGTTGCTGCGATGTTAAGAATCAACAACTTAGCTATTTTTCAGCTTGATTGCCGCGCAGGGCAAAATTGAAAATTCCGAGCAAACGCGAACATTTTGTTGATTTCCGGCTTTGACCAGAAATCGCTTGAACGTCGGAACCACGGGCTTTTTTTCATCGCAACAACTCTATTGAATTGCCGGTGGAATCGCTTAATGTTACGATGCTCGATGATCGATGATCGATGATCGAGCATCGATCATAGGCTTCCGAATTTGGCCTGTCAAGGGGAATTTCAGTAATCTGGCGACGAACTTAGCTGAAGGAGCATTCAGGCGAATTTAAAAATCGGTCGTATATAATCGCCGCGTGGACAACGATCCGATCAGGGTCTTGATGAACCAAGAAAGGGGACTTTTATGAATACTGTCTTTGGGAGGTTGAACAACTCTTCTTTAAAGCGACGAATGGCAGATGAGATCCGGGAAAACATTCTCAATGGAACGCTACGAGAAGGTGAAAGGCTGGTAGAGCGCAAGCTGGCGGAACAATTCTCAACCAGCCTGACCGCCGTCCGCGAGGCTTTAATTGAACTTGAAGCTCAGGGATTCATCACCAAAAAGCCAAACTTCGCCACCTTTGTCACCAAGTTCCCGCCGGATGCAGTAGATAAGATCTTCGCCTTTCGCCGGGTCATCGAAGTTCACACCGTGGCGGAAGCGGCGCGTGTCGGTACGTCCGAACAAATGGAGAGCTTGAGCCAGGCTTACGAGGAATTGCTGGCCGCCGCCGAGGCTCAGGACACACGACTGTATTTGCAAAAAGATTTGGCGCTGCATGAACTGATCTGGCAGATCTCGAATAATGAGTATTTCGAGATCGCGTTGAAAAGGGTGGTGCGGCCATTTTTCGCTTTCACTGCCATCCGCATGAGTCACGGCGATTCGTACGATCTGGTCGAAGACGCCTCCAACCATCTCGCTTTCGTTGATCCGATCAGGTCGCGGGATGCCGAAGCCGCCGGCAAAGCGTACTTGAGCGCATTAGACGAATGGTACGCCCAGGCTTGCGCCTACGTGTTTACCTGAGTTTTGCGTGACTTCCCCCAAAAGCCGCATAACCTGCATCATCCATCATCGCCATCATCGCCATCATCACCTGCTCTTCCCTATCATAAAGACCGCGCGCGGAAGCGAAGTTCAAAGTATTTCAGACTGGACGCATCGCTCACAAGTCTCAACATTTGTACTGAGGCGCGCGGGCAGCTATGAACGTGTGCTGATGCTTACTCCACTTACCCCCGCCCACGAAGGATGGAAGATCGTGTCTGTAGCGCCCTCAAACCAAAACGCTGGCACTGTGCTGTGCGGCATTGACTGTTTCAATGCCCGTCCGGCGTGAGCCACGGAAGAATCCCAATCTCGTGCTTGTGGACGGAGCGCAGGGCGGACAGGGAGCAGACTTTTGGGTTGATCCGAATGCCTCTACGTGGAGCGTCGTCGCCGATCGCCTCTCCGCCGCCGGCGTGACCGCCAAACAAGTTCAGACAGTCTGGCTCAAGCTGCAGTACAACCAGGACGCCATCGCAACTTTCCCGGCGGACGCCGCCCGCCTGCGCGACTCGCTGCCCACACGCAAGCGGTTGTCTTTGCTGACGAACGCATCGGTTGCGGTGTAATTAATCGCGGCGTTCCAGTTGCTCGTAAGCTGTCCGGTCAGTTCCAACTCGACGCCTTTGCTTTCCTGCTCGCCGGTTTGAATGTTGAAGCGGCGCGTCGGATCGTCAGGGTCGGGCGTCAGCACGTTTTGGCGTTTGAGTTGATAAAGCGCGAGCGTAGCGAACAGGCGATTGTTGATGAGGTTTTGTTTTACACCCACTTCAAACAACTCACCTCTGATTGGCTGGAACGTCTCGCCCGTGCGGCTGCGTCCGCTGCCAAAGGTCGGCAGGAACGAACGCGCGAAACTGAAATACACCGAGGTCGAATCAGTCGGATTCACGACCAGCCCCACGCGCGGCGTTACGGCCTGATCGTTTTGCGCGTTGATCGGACGCGCCGCGACAAGTTCCCACTGCCGCGAATTGACTAGATCGCCGCGCAGTCCGAGTTGTAATTTCACGCGCGGCGCAAGCGTGATTTGATCGAGCACATACAGGCCCAGCGTATTTGAGCGGCTGCGGTCGCCGAAGAAGGGCGTGTAATTCGCGCGGTTCGGCTGCTTCGCGCCGTACACCGGATTATTACGACTGATCGCGGGAAAGCCGTTAAAATCGAAATCAAAGGTGTAAGTGTACACGTACCGCGCCAATTCCAGGCCCGCGACCAATTGATGTTTGATGGCTCCGGTCGAGAAGCGGCCATACAGTTCGTTTTGCGAGCCGTAATTTTCTGAAAACTCATCGGTGATGTACGACACACGATTGACCTGCGTGGCGTTCGCGCCGAAGAAATTCGCATAGAGCGTGTCACTCTGGCTGTTGATCGCGTTAAGTCCAGTGCGCAGGCTCCAGTTGTCGTTGAACTGATGCGTTAAGTTGAGTGTAAGGCTGTTTTGATTGTTGACTACTTTGTTGAATGGCTCGCCGTAAAAACGATTGACGGGCTGGCTCAAAAAGTTCTGATCGCTCGACGGCAAGCCCGAATCGAAGGTGTGGCGATAGCGTTGATACTCAAATTCCGTGCTTAGCGTCGTGCGGCTGTTGAGCTTCCACGTCAAAGCCGGAGCGACAAAAACGCTGCGGTTTTTGCCGAAATCACGGAAGCCGTCGCCGCGCTCATACGCGAAATTCAAACGATAGAGCAGCGATTGTTTTTCGTTGAGCGCGCCCGTGAAATCAAACGTCGGACGCGCCAGCCCGAAACTGCCGAACGACATGCCCACATCATAATGATGATTGCTGAGCGGTTTTTTCGTAATCGTGTTGACCACGCCGCCAACTTCGCCTGAACCATAGAGCAGCGACGCCGGACCTTTCAGAAATTCGACGCGATCAATGTTCTGCACATCGCGCGCGGAAAGAAAGGTGAATTCACGAAACCCGTTGCGCAACGCGCCGTTCGTGAAACCGGGGCGAAAGCCGCGAAAGATATAGCCAATCGAAGACACGCCGCCGTAGCCCGGCAAGGGACGAATGCCCGCCACGTTGTCCGCCGTTTCCGCCAGACGCAGTACCTGCCGGTCGCTGATGAGTTGCGCGGGAATCACGGAAACGGATTGCGGATTGTCGAAGCGTGACAAGTCCAGCTTGCTGCCCGTCGTCGAAGTTTCGACTTGATAATCCACTGTCTCCGCTGTGATGACGATGGTTTCGGTCAGACTGGCGACGCTCAGTTTGATGTTCAGTGCGCGGCTGGCATCGGCGGCGATGGCTTCGGTGTATTGGGCGAATCCGGCAGCGGTCACGATGACCCGCGCGTCGGTGGTTAATTCAGCATTCAAGGTGAAACGCCCTCCCTCATCGGTCGTCGAGGAAGCCAATAAAACCGCATCGCCGCGCAGCGTGACACGCGCGCCTTTGACGGGCGTACCGCTGGGGTCGGTGACCGTTCCCGTAAGTGAACTGGTTTGCGCCAACAGAGCGCACGGCAGCAGGCATAGCAAAAAGGTTGCCGCGCTGAACAAAGAAAAACGAAATCGCATAAGTCTCCTTCTGAGTTAGTGGTTTATCCCACAAAGTGATGGATTGTTTTGAGTAAGGGGAATGGTGACGTGAAATGAAAACACCCGCGACAAGAAATCAATGAGCGGGCGAAAAGAAATGGTGAATGGCTGGAAAATCAGACTGCGGCGAATCGCGCTGGCTCAGCCGCGTCATCGCAGAAAGCGGCGAAACCAGTTGACGATGCGCTGACGGCTTTCGGGTTGATGGCGCGTCAGCGGATGATCGTCGCCGGCGTAGATCACTAATTCGTAGGGCCTCTCCCATTCCTGTAAGCGTTGCGCCAGCTTGAGCGATTGCGTCGGCGACACGCGCCAATCCGCGCCGCCGTGTTGAATCAGCAGCGGTGTTTTCAGTTTGTCCGCCCAGTAATACGCCGAACGATCTTTTAAGAGCCGATCCTTGCGGCGGTCATATTCGGGGATCAATTCACGGTACACATTCGCTTCCATTTCGGGGCGCGTGAGAATTTCAGCCAGCAAATCGGTCGGCCCTGCTACGACTGCCGCCGCGCGCGCAGGCAATCCGCGTTTCAACGCCAGATAGGTCATCATCCCGCCGCGCGAGAACCCGTACATAAACAGATTTTTCGTATCCGCATAACCGAGCGACTCCGCCAGCGGCACGAGGTTCAGCACGTCGTTGACATCCGCGCCGCCCGCTTCTTCCTTGCCTTCGCCGCCTGCGTTCCCGCGATATTCTGAAGCCAGTACGACAAAGCCCGCTTCAGCAATACTGCTGAGTTCAAGCATCGTCCCCAGCGTGATGCGTCCGAATTCCCGATGGCCGCCCCGATTGTAAATAACGACAGGCAACTTGCCGCTGATGGGTTTCGGTTGCACCAGATAGCCCACCACTTGCAAGCCGTCACTCAGATATTGCAGCTTGAAGCATTCGAGGCCTTTGCCTTTTTGCAGTCGCGTGAAAAGCTCCGGCGGATGATTGCGGCGAAAGGTTGATTCATCGAATGCCGTATCCCGCGCATCGGCAGGAGCGCGTTTCCTCAGGCCATCCACCCATTCCTGGTAACTGGCGACGGGCAATTGGTAGGGCGTTTGTGCAATGAGCTTGCCGTTTTGCGCCGCAATGGAAATGGCGCTGACTAGCAGCGTGAAGAAAAGTTGAGCGATTTGTCTGAATTGGTCACGCATATCAAAACCGGAAGTTATAGGACAGCTTGAAAAACAACGTGCGCCGCTGCCGCTTCAAGCCTTTGCCGCCAGCGCCAGCTAATCGCGCTCGACGCGGGAGAAAAACTCTTCCGCCGCGCGCTCGCGGTTGAAAAAGAGCGCGGCGAACTTAATCCATTCGGCGTGACCGAGCGGCGCCGGCTCCAGCCAGGTGTGATGCGCGACGGCGGGCAGGCCGATTCGCCGCGCTTGCTCGACTTTCGACTGCTGCGCACCGATCCAGGAGAGGATGATGAGCAGGTCAGGATTGAGCAGCGTCACGGCTTCCAGATTGACGGCGTGCGCGTGGCCGGTCTGCTGAATCCTGCCGCTGCGATGCCCGGCTTTGATTTCGGGATAGATCGAAGGCCCGCCCGTCGCCACAACACGATCACTCAAGCCCAACGCGCGCAGCATCGCCAGTTCTTCGTTGTTCGTGACGACGACGGTGCGCGCCGGAATCGTGACGATGTGCGCGCCCGCGAGTTGGCCTTCCAGTTTCGGCGCGGGCGTGCCGCGTTCGACCAGCGCGAGCGTCGCCCGCGCCTGCGGCAGGTCTTTGTCCGGCGCGCTGGCGTTGGTGCGGACGATTTTGTAATTGCGCCGGTATTCAACGCTGAAGCCGCGCGCGTGTTTGACCGTCAGCTTGTCGGGGAAGTAATCGCGTTGCGCGTCATACGTCGCATCACGCGTCGTCCATTCAGCTTGTGGCGGCGCACAGGCTGTGAGCCAGCACAAGCTGAAAACCATGAATGGCAGATGGCGCGTGAGATTCTTCATCGCTTCAGAAATTGAATTTCAGCGACGCCTGCAACGAACGCGGCCCGCCGATCTGAAACGCGCCATTCAAACCGGCCAGCCCGGTGTTGAGCATCTGCGTCGTCCTGCCAAAATTCGGATTGGTCAGCACGCCGATCGGATTGGCGAAATTGGCATGGTTGAAGAGATTGAATGCGTCCAGGCGGAATTGCAGGTTGGCGCGCTCCGTCAGGTTGAATTGCCGCCGCAACGCGATGTCGAGTTGCGTGAGGCCGAAACCGCGCAGCACGTTGCGTCCGAACGTCCCTTGTCGCCGGGCGGTGCGTGGCGCATTGACATCAAACGCCGCACGATTGAAAACACGACCACCCGGCGCGGCTTTGTCATCGAGGTAGAGCGGCTGCCCTGGCACAAGGTCAGGCCGCGAGACCGTCGTCAATCCGACGCCGAGAAGATCCTGTCCCGTCACGGCATTGACGGGCGTCGCCGTGCGCGCGCGATAGATCAAATCCAATCCGAAGCCGCCAAAGATTGTCTTGCCTGCGCCATCCGCAAAAGGCGACGGCAGGTCATAACTGACCGAGGCATTGAAGGCGTGGCGCACATCAAAACTGGACGGACCGCGATCATTGGCTGCGTCGTAACTGTTCGAGCGCGCCTGAAAATTGACGAGCGATTCGTCTGATACTGTGTCCAGCGATTTGGCGAATGTATATGACGCCAGCGCCTGCAGTCCCCGCGAAAAACGCCGCTGGAACTGCGCCTGAAGCGAATTGTAATTCGAGACCGAGCCGTTGCTCACCACATCAATGCGGGTGAAGTTCGGCGTCGGATTGCGCAATGATTCCAGCCGTCCCAGCCGTCTGCCCACCGAACCGACATACGCCAGCGAGAAGACATTCGCGCCGATGGGCTGTTCCAGCGTCAGGTTGTATTGCAGCGAGTAAGGCAGTTCGAAATCGGAGACATACGCGAACAATTGCGGGTACGGCGGATTGGCGCTGACGGGCGGCGGCTGTGTATTGAAAACCGCCGCGCTCAATGGCTGCCCCGTCACGGTCAGCCTGCGGGCGAACGGGTAATTGGTCGGCGCGAACGACTGGCTGGCGTAACCGTATCCCAGGTCGTAAAACACGCCGAAACCGCCGCGCAGCATCGTACCGCGCTTGTCCGAAAGCTGATACGCCGCTCCCACACGCGGGGCGAAGTTATTCCAGGTCGTTTCGTAAAAACGTGTCCCGCGCGGGGCGAGGGATGCCGTCGCCAGATTGTTGATGTCGGTTACGACGGGAGGCAGATTGCCGTTCCTCTCGGTCGGCGGCGGATTGACTTCGTAACGCAACCCGTATGTCAAAGTCAGCCGCCGCGCGACGCGCCAGGTGTCCTGCGCAAAGCCGGAGAAGTTGTGATAGATCGGACGTGTCACCAAATCAATCCCGATCACCAACGCGGAAGGATTCCCGCCCGTGACGAGTTGCGTGGGGCTGGTGAAACTGTAATTGCGAAAGAACGCGCCCAGATCATTGATCGCCGCCAGCCGCCGGTAGTCCACGCCGAATTTCAGCGCGTGGTTGCCGCGATTCCATGAAAGGTTGTTGACCAGATTGACCTGCCGCACCCGATTGTCGGAGAGCTTGCCGGCGGTCAGCGTGTTGTCACTCGTTCCCAGACTCATGTTGAAAGTCCCGTTGCCGGGCGCGGCAAACGAGGGATAAAGCGCGGAAGCCGGAGGCGCAATCGCTCCGCCAAAATTATCGAGCGTGTAAAACTGCCCGGCGCGTCCGCGGCTGTAATTGACGCGCAGATCGTTCGTCAGATGCGAAGAAAAGATCATTGTCGCGCCCGTCGTGAGCGTCTTCGTTTCAAAGGGCTGTCTCGCGACGGCGCCGGCGGCGGCGAACGCGGCGCGAATTTTGTTTTCCGACGGCGCGTCGTTGTAACGCGCAAAGACCGTCAGACCATCGCTGAACTTGTGGTCAATGCGAATGCTGGTTGCGTCGAGCGTCGAAAGGTTCGAGAAACCGCCGATGTAAGGCGCTTCGTTCGGCGCGTCGGCAAAGGCCGCTCCGGTCGGCAGCGGGAAGGCGTTGGCAAAATCCCGGACGATCCCGCTCGCGCTTTGCCGCGCCACCAATGACGGCACGCGCGAAGGATTCGAGATGACCGGTTGCGCCAGCCGCAATCCTTCATATGACAAAAAGAAAAACGTGCGGTCACGCGCTTCATAGCCCAGTGGGCCGAAGACTTTCTTCGGCAGCGTCAGCGGGCCGCCCAGCGTGAAACCGAAATCATTTTGCCGGAGCGCCGGTTTCTTCAAGCGATTGGCATTGGCGAAGAAGTTATTAGCATCGAGCGCGTCGTTGCGCAGGTAATTGAAAACGCCGCCGTGATACTGGTTCGTCCCGCTGCGCGTAACGATGGACACTTGCGCGCCCGGTTGCCTGCCGAATTCGGGCGCATAGGTCGAAGTTTGAATGGCGAATTCCTGCACCGCATCCACCGAAGCCAGGCTGCTCGTGCCGCCCTGCGCCGAAAACGAAGGCACGCCGCCGCCCGCGCCTTCGTATAGGCTCTGCGACGGGCCGAGACCGAAATTGGCGCTCACGCCATCCACCTGAAAGTTGTTCGTGCTGGGGCGTTGTCCGTTGACCGAGAACTGTCCCTGCGTGACGACGTTCGCGGGCGTGGCGACAACGCCGGGCGAAAGACCGATCAGCGTCTGGAAACTGCGCCCGTTGAGCGGCAGGTTCTCGACGAACTTGCGATCCACGACGGTGGCGACGGCAGGCGTTTCCTTCACCAGTGGAATGTCAGCCGTGACGGTCACCGTTGCGCTCACTTGTGCGACCTTGAGCAGTACGCGCAACGCCTTTTGATCGCTGGCGTTGAGCGTGACGTTCGGAATCTCTGTCGTCGCAAACCCGTCACGCTGCGCCGTCAGCTTGTAAACGCTGGGCGGCAATTGCGGAAACGTAAAAGCGCCGTTGGAATCGCCTTTCACCTGCCGCTGTTGCCGCGTCGCCGGATTGAGTAAGGTGACAGTCGCTGCGGGCAAAATGTTCCCCTGCTCATCCACCACCGTTCCGCTGAGCGTGGCGGTGGCGGATTGCGCGAAGGCGGGAAAAGCGAATAAGCAGGCAAGACAAAATAAACACAATAGCCGATAAACGTGGATCATCATTTTCTCCTGTTGATTGGTTGTGGTCAGACAGCGCGGTAAAACAGAATAGTTCCATAAGGGCAGAAAACCCGCGAGCGAAAATCAATGAATGGGAGAATGCGGAGTGCGAACGGCTGAGATTGCACAATCAAGGGTGAAAGGAACCACGTTCACCTGACGGAAACTTTATTCATTTGCATGCGTGGCATAACGCGCCACCAAAATAAGCAGCGTGTTCAGCGTTAGGCCAATTAAATATGCGCCCAAAATATCGCTCGGCCAATGTGCTCCCAATGTGACGCGGGCGCAGCCGCCAATCAATAACAGCAGGGCGCAGACAAGCACAAAAATCAGCCGCAAATTGCCGCGCAATTTTTGCCAGGCGAGAATTGCCAACAACCCAAACAGCGAAAAAAATATGAGGCCGAAGCCAGAAGGAAAAGAAAAGCCTGAAGGCGAGCCTGTCACGCGAATCAACTGCGCCGCCGGACGCGGACGCGCGATTAAGGCTTTGAGATGCGGCTCCGCCAACACCACTGCGCCAAAACTGATGAGCGCAATCAATGCGCCGCGCCAGCCTGCCAACCACCACGACAGCGCCGCTGTCACCGCTAATAACAAATAATTCCAGGGGCTGCTGACCAGGCTCGTCACGAAGCGCGCCCAGCCGAGTTGTTCGCCGCTCAACGCTTGAATGATTCGGGCAAGCGCCACATCGCCGGGAAAATACGGCCAGCGCGCCGCGAGAAATGCGACGATCAACGTAAAGAGTAATAAGATACTCCAGCGCAGCCATGACTTTTGCATGATTTCCGTTGTTCCTTTCGACCACGACTATACGAGCGAGTGCGGCGAACAACAATGCCAGATGCAAACCTGGTCTCAAAGCTGAATCAAGGCATCGTCCCGCACACCATCACGCACCGACCTTGACCGCTACTTCGGTGCCTTCATTCAACGCGAACATCGTCGAGCAAAAGCCGTTCGCCGGGTTCCGCAAATACTCGATGTAAGGCCGCATCTGCTCTTTGAAGAGAGCAGCGTTATCCGTAATGACAATGCCTCTCTGCCGAATATATGGGCGCAGCAGCTTGAGTACGTCCAACTGATAAACCGGAAAACCATCATTCAGCAGCAAGTCAATCGGATTGCCGAAATCGCGCAGCGTATCGAGCGCGTTGCCTTCGCGGATTTCAACAAAGTCCGACAAACCTGCTTCCGACAAATGCTGGCGCGCGCGCTCGGCTTTGGCGGGAATCATCTCAGTTCCGATGACTTTGCCGCCGCCGTTGTCGCGCACCGCCGCCGCCAGGTAAATCGTTGAGACGCCAAACGACGTCCCGAATTCCACGATGGATTTCGCATTCAACGCGCGCGCCAGCAAATACAGCAAGTGTCCCTGCGGCGGCGAAATCGCAATGAACTTGTCGCGCATGAAATCAGCTTTGCTGGCTTCCCAATACAGGCCGCGCCCTGAAATCAGCCGGGGCAATTGCGGCAGATAATGCAGCAATTGCCGCCAGACTTGCCGCTCTGCTTGCGCGTGAAGCCGCGCGAGCGCTGCTTCGATTTTCGGATCATTGATTGGATTTGGTGATGTGGTCATTTATGTTTTTCCTTTCGCTTCAGGGCATTTTGCCGTACCGTGAAATTATGCGAGTAATTGCTCGCGTTGACTACTCGCTTTTCCGAAAGGGCATTTTGATGAAGAGGAAAATCAGTCTGAAGCCGCGCCGGACGCCGCAACAGGAACGTTCCGCGCAAATGAAGGAAACCATTTTGGAAGCCGCAACTCGCGTTTTGCGCAAGGCAGGAGCCGCCGGATTCACGACCAATAAGGTCGCTGAAAAGGCCGGCATCAGCATCGGGTCACTGTATCAGTATTATCCAAACAAAGAGGCGCTGCTTTTTCATCTACACGAACGCGAGGCTGAGCTAACGTGGCAGGCGTTGGAAGCGATTCTCGATGACGAAACGCGCAACCCGCGTGAACGATTGCACGCGGCAGTGTTACATTTCTTCGTGACCGAAGCGGAGGAATCCTCCTTGCGTGCCGCGCTGAAATTTGCGGCGGTGTTCTTTCACGAATCGAAAGAGTTTCGCGCGTTGGAAAAGAGAATCTTTCAGAAAGTCCGGCTCTTCCTGCAAAGTGCGCAGCCTGCGTTGGCGGACGAACTCGATTTTCAAACCGAATTTTTTCTCGCGTTGATTTCGAGCGTGGCCGAAAACCTCACGACCCAAAACACCAACCCGGAGATCGTCAAAAAATGGGCTGACACGCTCAGCGCCATGCTTTGCCAGCACCTGAAAATTGATTGAGCGCGCACTCAGGTTCAAAACCGGAAGTTATAGGACAGCTTGAAAAACAAGGTCCGCCGTTGCCGGAGCAAGCCTTCGTCCGTCACTCGCCGTTGCACGAGTGGATCATAGCCATTGAACAGCAGGTCGTTGTAGCCCAGATAAAACGTCGTGTTCGGGCGCATAGCGACGCATCGCCAGATAGGCGCCGTTCGCGCTGAAGGCGAAGGATTCAATGCCATCTACCACCGTTTGCTCGCCGCTCGTTAAGTTGAGTAATCCCAGCTTCCGGTGAATCGGCTTTTTCTCTTTCCTGAGCTTTTCTTCCTGCGCCTCAGCATAGCCAAGGCTGTAGGCTACCCACCGCGAGTCCGATGAGAAAACCGGCTGTGCGCCAAAGGCCGCGACTTTCGGCTCTCCTCCGGCAACACTGGTGATGCGCAGCTCATTATTGCGGTTCGAACGGTTGATGGCATAAGCCAGCCATCGCCCGTCGGGAGACAATCCCATGGAACCGAGCGTTTCCCACTGCCCATAATCTTCGGGCGTCAGGCGCTGCTTTGTCTGTGCATCGTTGGTGCTGGTCAGGCCGAAAAACAAAAGAATGATAGCAATGATCACTCGTCGCATAGAAAACCTCCGGGTAGGTGATTTCAAAGAACAATAGTCGTGACGTGCTGAACGACTAATGTCGTCACTACGTGGCACAAAGCCTTATCGTTGTGATGAACCGGGCGGGGTCGTGGAAGCGGCTGAGCCAGAGGCCGCCTGAGCCTCCTGCAAGCCGTTCAATCGTTTGATCTCTTTGACCAGGAAATCGAAATCGGTGAAGGGGGCGCCGCCATGTCTCGCCCAGTGCACGCGTCCCTGTTTGTCGATGAGGATCGTTGAATGCAATGGGATCTCCTCAAAATCGTCGTAGGATTTGAAGCGGTGGGCGTTCTCAAAACTCACATCCGACAATAACCGCGCTTTCATCTCCCTGGCGAACTCGCCGGCGTTCTCTTCGGGCGGATTGCTGCTGGCCGCGAGGACTTCGACTTCGAGCGCTTTCATCTCCTCGGCTCGCCTGGCCAGATCTTTCAACTGCCCAACGCAGTGTGAGCATTCGCGACCGATATAAAAGATCAGCACGACATTTTTGCCGCGATACTCATCGAGCGTGACCCGCTTATTCTCCGCGTCAACTGCCTCGAGCTTCGGCGCAGCGTAAGCCACCCATTCGCCTGGCCCATAGCTGTCAAGCGAGGTGCGCTTGTAGTTGCGCTGATTACGGGGCGAAGCGTCCCTCAGTGCGGCCTGCAATCCCAGCGCCCTGGCGCGCTCCATCTGCGGCAAGTCGGCATCGGCATCGGACCATACGTGTAAAAGTCGGGCATAGGCGTCGCGAGCTTTCTCTTTCTCGCCTACTGCCAGGTAGGCTTCGGCCAATCCTGACAATGCGAACCCATCGGTGTTCACGACCGTCAACGCCTTTTCAAACGCAGTCACAGCCAAGGCGGGGCTTTTGTGCTCCAGATATGCGCGGCCCAGCACGTTGTAGAGCAGCGTGGGATAGAAAGGCGGATCGTCGAAGGTCTCGTGCAATGCAGCTTCCAGGCGCGCAGCTTCGGACAGGATGCCCAACCCGTTCACCACTTCGCCGTTGACCAGCGCCAGGCGCGCTTTCAATTCTTCCCCCTGCACTTTCCAGGTCTCTTCCAGCCACTTGTTGTCGGGCTTGGCGATCTCGTCTTTCAAGGCCGCGTGAGCGGCGTAGCTCCTGGCGGCTCTTTCTTTGTCGTTCAGCCCCAAATGCGCGATCGCTTCGCTGTATGCGCGGTTCATCTTGTCGCGCGTGACCTCCTGCCAGTTGAAGACACTCTGATTGAGCAACCCACTCCAACGTTCGAACCGGATCAGCGCGCGCATCAGGGCGATCTGTCCCTGATAATGAATGCTGAAGCGACCGGGGCCATTGTATTTGGGATCGAGCGGCGCGGCCAATAATTGCCGCGCGCCGCGAATGGCGGCGTCCGCCATCCCGAGCTGCGTCTGGATGTAGGTCAGATAGTTTTGATTGTGGGCGTAATTCCAGGTGTTGAACGGGAAAGCCATGCGTTTGAGCATGTATTGTCGCTCGGCGCGCGTCGCCGCATCCATCGCGATTCCCGCTTCATGCCACATTCCCAGGTCGGAGTAGATGTGGCCGGGCATGTGATGCGCGTGACCGACAGGCAACGCCAGGCTGCCGTAAATTTCGCAACTGTCAATCGCAAAGCCTCCGTCTTTCCCATCCCAGTTATGGATGCGGTAATGATGTGCGCCGGGATGTCTGGGATCTTTGGCGAGCACCTGCCGCAGCAGCAGTTCGGTTCCCACGCGGTTGTTGGCCAGGTTTTCCAGCGCGAGCAGCGATTTCGCTTCGATGTCATCGGGATACTTCATCACCAGTCGTTCGAGCTTCGCCTTGAATTCGCCGTTGCGTTTGCCGAACGATTCATGGTTGCCGCCTGCAATCTCAGGCAGGTCGGTTTTCAATCGCGCCGCCCAGGCTTCAATATAAAGTCGTTCGCGCTCGCTGACCTGATCTTTGCGCTTGATGGCCTCATGCAGAAAAGCCTCGCTCCGCTTTTGGTCTTCCGCCGCGCGCGCCAATCCCCAATAAGCCATGGCGCAATCGGGATCGAGTTTGAGACACCAGCGGAATGAGCGCTCAGCCTCGTAAAACCAGAACGAATGCAGCAGTGTGATGCCTTGATCGAACCACTTCTGGACCTCTGGATTTTTGGTGGTGATCGGGAAGGGCGTAAGCGTCAGGCCCTGCATCAGCCAGGGCTTTTCGCGCGGCCCTTCATCATAGGCCTCGCCGTGGCGCGAATGGCCGATTTTGTATTTTTCCTCGATGGATGGCGTTGGCTGCTGCGCCAGGGCCGCAGACGACACGCCAAACAAGGCGATCAGCGCCAGAACGGGCAATCTGGACCAGGGTTGCGTTCGCATGAAGACCTCCTCGATTTCTTGAAAACTTCAGGGTTGCTTGCCACCTGGAGATGGAGAAACTAATTCTATCGATTTCAGGGAAAAGTGCTGGACAAAAGGCGCGCCTCGGCAGAAAGCTACAGTCTTGGGCGGCGCCGACAAACCGTGTAACCAGCCGTCCGCGTCACAGGAAGCTGAAGATGGCCGTATTCGCGCCGATGCCCAACGCCAGCGTGACGATCACAATGAACGTGAAGCCGGGCTTTTTCCGCAGGGTTCGCGCGCCGAAACGGATGTCTTGCCAGAGTGTTTCCATCAATCCTCCTACTCAGTTCGCAGCGCAATCATTGGATCAACCTTCGCCGCGCGCCGCGCCGGCAGCCAGCAGGCGACGAGCGCGACCGCGATCAGCAACAAGGCCACGCCCACGTAGGTCAATGGGTCTGACGCCTTCACGCCGTGGAGCAGGCCGCCGATCAAACGGCTCAATCCGAGCGCGGCAATCAAACCGATGGCGACGCCGCCGAGCGCGAGTTTCAAGCCCTGCGCCAACACCATTCGCAAGACTTCGCCGGCTTGAGCGCCGAGCGCCATTCGCACGCCGATCTCGCGCGTTCGCTGCGCCACCGAATACGCCAGCACACCGTAAATCCCGACCGCCGCGAGCACGAGCGCCAGCCCCGCGAAGACCGCGAACATCACGCCCCACAGCCGCCGCTGCCAGAGCGTTTCGCCGATCAACTGCTCCATGGTTTTGACGAAGACGACGGCCGTTTTCGGATCGGCCTGGCTGACTTTCTGTTGGACGCTCTGCGCGAGCTGGGTTGGATCGCCTTGCGCGCGGATCACATAATAGACGTTCCTGACCGGCCACTGCGTGTACGGGTAATAGAGTTCCAGTCCGGTTTCGCTCTCATCGGCCAGATGCCGTACGTTGCCCACCACGCCGACCACCGTGCAGTAGGGGTTCTCCGTTGATTCCGGCCCCCACAGAATCTCTTGCCCGATGGGGTCGCGGTCGGGAAAGAGCTTCTCCACAGCGCGTTCGCTGATGATCACGACCATTGGCGAATCTTTGGTGTCGCGCGCGTCGAACAATCGCCCGCGCACGAGCGGGATGCGCAGCGTCTCGAAGTATCCGGCGCTGACATCGGCCCCGGCCAGCGTCGCCTGATGTTTCAGTTCTTCGCTCGCCCGCCCCTTGACGGCCAGATCGGCTTTGGTGCGTTCGTTCTGCGCGCGGCCATAAGGCAGCCGGTTGGTCACGTTCGCGCCAATCACCCCTGGCAGCGCGCGCAACTCGGCCAGCACTCGTTCGTGATGCAAGGCCAGCGCCGTCGCCTGCTCGGCGCGCAAGCCGCTGTGAAAGTTGGTCGCCTGCGCCACCAGCAGCCGGTCGGGATCGAAGCCGGTGTCGAGCCGCTGCAAGCGCAAAAAGGTCTGGATCATCAATCCCGCGCCGGCCAGCAACAGCAATGACAGCGCGACCTGCGCCACCACCAGCCCGCTGCGAATTTTCGCGCCGCCCGCTGAGCCTTTCGTTCCGTCGCGTAGCGCATCGTTCAGATTGATTCGCGCGGCCATCAAGGCCGGCGTCAATCCGAACAGCAGACTGGTCAGCACGGCGACAATCAGGCTGAAGAGCAGCGCGGGCGGGTCTACTTCGATCCGCATCCAGAACGGCAATGGCACGGGGATCAGCGCCAGCAAGGCTCTCACGCCCGCGTAGGCCAGCGCGACGCCGCACACGCCGCCGAGCAGCGCCAGCAGCAGACTCCGCGTCAGCAATTCGCGGATGATCCGCCCGCGCGAGGCTCCGAGCGCCGCGCGCACGGCAAATTCGCGCCTCTGCGCCGCCGCCTGCGCCAGCATCAAGCTCGCGACATTGGCGCAGCAGATCAGCAGCACGAAACCGACCGCTGCCAGCAGCGTCAGCAGATAGGGGCGGATGTTGCCCACCTCGGCGTCGCGCAGCGGCGTCAGCCGGACGCGCACACCTTCGTTCTCTTTCGGGAATTGCTCTTCGAGCGCGGCGGCGAGGTTGTTCAAATCGGCTTGCGCCTGTTCGACCGTGACGCCGTCTTTGAGCCGCGCAATCGTCTGATACCAGCGGCTGGCGCGCTTGCGATAGACTTCGGCCCCTGGCGACAACGCATACCAACTTTCCATCGGCGCCCAGACATCCGTGTTTTCCGGGAAGCGAATGCCGGGCGGCATCACCCCGACAATGGTGAACGAGCCGAGCGTCATTTGCAGCGTGCGCCCGATGATGTCCGGCGCGCCGCCGAAACGGCGCTGCCACAGCCGGTGGCTGATGACGGCTTTCAAGACATCGCCGCCCTTGCGGTCTTCTTCCGGCAAAAACAAGCGACCGATGACCGGCGCGACGCCAAGGCTCCTGAGCGCGCCGGCGTTGAGTTGCGTCATCCGAACCGGGTCCGAAGGTCCGTCGCCGCGCACGTCGGCGTCGAAGGTCGTGTGCGCGCCCAGGTCGAGGAGCGACTGGTTCATCCGCCGCCAGTCCTCGATGTCGAGCAGCGAGCAGCCGCGCGCCACGTTCGTGGTTTTGGTGTAAACGCTCTCGACCTTGACCAGCCGGTCGGGTTCGCGGTACGGAAAGGGGCGCAGCAGAATGCCGTAAATCAAACTGAAGATTGCGGTGTTGGCGCCGATGCCCAGCGCGAGCGTCAGCGCGACGCCGGCCGTGAAGCCCGGCTTCTTTCGCATCGAGCGCAGCGCGTGGCGTGCGTCCTGCCATAAATTCTGCATGCTGGGGTTCTCCACTGTGGAGCGCAGGGTTCATCAGAAGCTGTAGCCCACGGTCGCCACCGCGTGACGCGGCGCCTGCGGAACGAGGTTCGACGCGCCCTGCGCCAGAAAATACCGCTTATGGAAAGCTCCTTCGATTATGGGTTCGAGTTGAAGTTGGATTCGAAGGCGCATCATTCGGCAAAGCCTGATTGCGGACGAGCGATTTTCAATGAATGGTATGGAAAGCACGACGAACAGGCGATCCGGCTCAGCCAGCCAGCGGGTACCGCCGCAGCGCGCGCAGGCCCAACCAGCCGGCCAGCAGCGCGGGGACGAGCAAACCGATCAACCCGGCCAGCACACGGCGCGCCACTACGCCAGCCGTCTCTTCGCGGAAACTGAAGGTCGGGAATCCGTCGTAATCATCAGCTCTGAGCGTCGCTTTTCGCACGATGCGCGGGTTGAAGTGGGCGCGCCAGCTTTGATGATAATCATCCACCAACGACAGGAAGTGGCGATAGCGCGCCACGCTCGTCCCGGCGATGTCGTTGAGCGCCGCCTGCGTGACGATGGCTGGCGAGAAGAACCGGAAGCGGTCAACCAGCGCCTGTTGCCCGATCACCTGCCGGTCGAAATGTTCGACCACCGGTTGAATCAGTTTTTCGGTCTCGGCCTGGACGGCGATCGAGCGCGTGTAAAAGTCGTTCGGGTCGGCCTGGCCGCCCGCCGTCAGTTCGGGATGGTCTTCAAAGTATTTCGCCAGCAATTGGCTGCCTTTCGCGGTCGCTTCGGCGGAGGCGCGGCGCGTGGCCTGGATCATTTCCACGCGCGACGGCACTGGATACGCCGTCGTCACCGCCACGTTGAGCAGTGAAGGAATCAGGAGAACTAAGACGAGCCAAAGTCCGGCCAGGATGAGCGCGTTCGTCGCCGAGCTTTTCCCGAGGGCGCTGACCGCCACGGCCAGCGCGAACCAGAACGCGCCGTAGCCCGCGACCACGCCGGCCCATAACGCCAGCCGCTGCCACGCGCCTTCCGCGCCGAAGCTTGCCCCACCGAACAAAAAGCCGAGCAGTGAAAAGCCGACAGTGAGCGCCACGATCAGCCCCGCGCGCAAACCGACCTTGCCCGTCACGAAGCTGCGCAAGCTCACCGGCTGCGACAGCATCATTTGCAACGTGCCCTGCTCGCGCTCCTGAGAGATCAGGTTATAACTCAGGGCGAGGATCAACAGCGGGTACAGATAGATGATGACGAAGGCCAGGTCGAAGCGTCCGGCCAGCAGATTGGCCGGGTTCTCGATCTCGTCGTTTGTCGTGAAGGTTTGTTTGCTCTGCGACGTGACCTTGAAATAGTAGGGGTAAAGGTCGCTCTGTCCCACGCTCAGCGCGGCGAGCGGCGCGGGCGGCAAAGCAGCGTAGCGCGGTCCCGTCCGCCCGGCGGCCACCGAAGCGAAACGCGGGTTGGTGAATGCCGAAGCCGGTTGGCCGCCCTGCTCGATGGCGGTGACCTCGGCCTTGGCTTTGGCATGCCGGTCACGCTCTTCCTGTTTCGCGGCCTCCAGCGTCGCTCGTTGAAATTGCGCCCACGACGCTCCGTTGTAAACGCCGTAACCGATGATGACGGCGAACAACGGGACGATTACCCACAGCGTGCGGTCGGCGACCAGCGACCGCCATTCGTGCTTCATGATTTTTGTCAGCAT
>Ga0187892_10002076_pt1 | contig 42166 bp, 43 predicted proteins | sample MA1701073metaG_FD_139345 | JGI IMG/M metagenome (GOLD analysis project Ga0187892, IMG submission 139345) | Bio-ooze microbial communities from a basaltic lava cave in the Kipuka Kanohina Cave System on the Island of Hawaii, USA - MA170107-3 metaG ... | reverse complement strand
CGGGGTGGAACACCCGCCCGCGGGCCCGTTCGGGCCGCCGGCCGGAGCCCACTCCGGCCGGCGGTCGTGGACCGGGATGACCTAGTTGATCGAGTCCGGCGGGAACTCGTTGCCGTTCTGGAATCCGCTGTGGTGGAGCAGGTGGCCGTACTCGAACCCCACCGCCGGCAGGATGCGCTCGACGTAGGCGCCGAGGAGCGGCGGGTCCTGGTTCTGCGGTGTGACCGTGCCCTCCTCGCTCTTCCACTGCGCGCCCGTGACGAGGTTGAACGCGAAGGCGCCGTCGATCTTCGCCCACCCGGTCTGGAGCTCGTTCGAGCTGCCGCCCAGGTTGCGCGTGATCAGCGAGATGTCCGAGAGCTTCACGGTCGTCCAGCAGATGAAGTCGAAGGACCGGCTGAACACGTCCTCCTCGTTGTCATAGAAGAGGAAGTTCACGCTGATCCGGAAATCGCGGCCCAGCATGCTCACGAGGGTCAGCTCGGTCTCGAGCGAGGCGTTCTGCTGGAAGAACCGGTTGAGGTAGAGGACGTCGGGCCAGTAGTCGTACTCGGTGCCGTCGAAATCGACCGCGCCGTTGGCGTTGGTGTCGGTCGTGGTGCGCACGCCACCCAGGCCCTCCTGGAAGGGCGCGATCGCCTTGAAGGGGATCGCGGTGAGGCACCAGGTCCGGTTGCCCTGGACGTCCACGAGGATCTCGTCACCGATCAGGTAGTTGAAGCTGATGGGCACCTCGACCTCGGGGTCCTGGGCGATCACGATCAGAAAGCCGAGCTCGGTCTGAGGGTTGTGGTCCCCGGCGAGCACCGTGAACATGTCGTTGGGGGTCAGCCGCTCGAAGCGGTCGGTGATCTGCCAGTTGTTCCGGCCTTCGATATAGAAGTACTGGATCTGGACGTCGCCGACGCGGAAGTTGTTCTGGCGCACGCGACGGTCGGCCAGCGTGTTGGTCACGGAGATCACCGTTCCCATGCCCTGGCCGAGGCGGGAATCGACGATCGGGTAGAGGAGCACGCTGCCCGGCTCCATCTCGCGCGGCTGGGCCGAAGCGAGGCCTGCCAGGCCGAGGAGCAGGAAGCCCGCCGCCACCTTGCTGAGAACGCGGATCGACATCTCTTCTTCCTCCCACTGGGTCGGGGTCGCCCAAGTTGCCCGACCGCTCTCCCGAGATCACGTCGTCCGGCCCCCACTGCGGGGCACCGGTGCCGACCTCTGGTCTGGATTCTCTGGACCCGCCCTACCGCCCATGGCCGAGGGGTCCGTGGACTCTCCGGGTATCGCAAGCGAGGTGCCGGACCGGGGAGCGGGAAAGTGGCCGGATTCCAAGCGCCGACGGCTTCCGGTCTTGGGCGGAAACGCGCGGGGTCGCGGCCGAGGGCGGGGCGGCGTCGATGTCGAGATCGCGCAACAGTCGCGTCTCGACCCTCGACGCGTTCAGCGCGAGAGGTCGAGGTCCACGACCGTGGAGGTGGCGCGCTCGAAGATCTCGATCGGGCCCGCTCTGCGGCCGCTCACCCGGTCGCGGAGGAGGGCGGGGCCCGGCCGGAGCGATTCGAAGAGATAGAGGAATGGAGGAGCGAGCGGGCGGGGGCCGGGCTCGTGCTCCGCGAGCCAGGGGCCGAGGCGGGACCGCTGCTCGAGCACGAGGGCGAAGTGCAGATCGCGCGGCGGCCGGACGCGCACGATCAGCCGCCGGTCCGGCGCCTCGAGGTCGGGCGGAGAAAAGGGGTCAGGAACCCTTTCCGCTGCGGAGGAATGGGTTCCTGACTCCTTTTCTCCGGGCCGCAGCAGGAGGCGAGGCATCGTCCCCGATCCTTCCGCGAACCCGCGCGCCCGCGCGACGAAGAGGACCGGGACGTCGGGCGGGAGCGAGAAGTGCGTGCGTCCCTCCGGGCTCGTGGGGAGCGCCTCGGCGAGCAGGCGGTGGACGGGGAACGCGGGCGGGCCGACCAGCTCCCAGGCGCTGACGCGCGCGTCCGCGAGGGGCGCCCGGCTCGCTTCGTCGCGTACCTCGACCCACGTCTCGCGCGGCGCGGCCGGCTCGAGGGCGACGCCGGCGGGGTCCGGGAGCCAGGTGGCCGCCCGCGCATATCTGTCCGCCACGAGCTCGAGCGGGCCGGGGGGAAGGCCGGCGAGATGGGTCCACCCTCCGGCCTCGGTGACCGCGGCGCCGACCCAGGGTCCGAGACTCCCCGTGCGGGTGCGGACCAGCGTCCCGGGTCTCGCGAACGCCGCGAGCGCGAGCGCCGGACGGATCACGAACAGGCCGACGTCGCGCGCGTCGTCGTCCGCCCTCAAGGGGACCGTGAGCGCGCCGACCCGCCCGGTCGCGTCGCGGCCGAGGAGCGCGGCGAACCGTCGGAGCCGGTCGGGAGCGGGAAGGGCGAGGGAGAACCGGCCGTCCTCGTGCGCCGTCGTCCGGATCGACCGGCCATCGGGTAGCTGCGCCTCGATCTCGGCCCCGGGCGAGGGGCGACGCGCCTCGTCCACAGCGCGTCCGGTCACGAACACGTCCGCCACCACGAGCAGAGCCGCGAGGATCATGCTTCCTGGACGGGCGGGCCCTGGGTGCCTATTCCCCCAAAGGGGTCAGGACCCGCCGCGGGTCCTCACCCTGCTCACGTCACGGGATTCCGGAGCGTCCCCAGCCCCTCGATGGTCGCCTCCATCACGTCGCCGCTTTGGAGCGGGCCGACCCCCTCGGGCGTGCCCGTGCTCACGATGTCGCCCGGCTCCAGCGTGAGCACGCTCGACATCGCGGCGAGGACCGCCGGGATGCGGTGGACCATCCGGCCCGTGTCGCTCCGCTGGCGCTCCACGCCGTTTACGCTCAGCACGATCGAGAGCGCGTGCGGGTCGGGGACCGCCCACGCGGGAACCACATAGGGCCCGATCGGGCCGAAGGTGTCCATCGACTTCGACCGGAGCCACGGCCGGCCCGCCTCCTGGTCCTCGCGCTGGAGCGCGCGGGCGGTCACGTCGTTCAGGATCGTGTAGCCGGCCACGTGGTCCATCGCCGCGCTCTCGGGGATCTCCCGTCCCCGCCGCCCGATGATCAGCGCCAGCTCGACCTCGTGATCCACGCGCGAGGTCAGCCAGCGGGGGATCACCACTGGCGCCTCGTGCGGGATCAGCGTGTTCGCGAGCTTCGCGAAGAAGACCGGCTCGGTCGGTGCCGCAGCGCCCGTCTCCGCCGCGTGCGCCGTGTAGTTCCGGGCGAGCGCGAGGATCTTGGACGGACGGCGCACGGGGAGCGCCCAACGCCACCCCGCCGGGAGCGCCGCTGTCGGGCCGGCGCGCGCGATCCGGTGCTCCAGGTCGCCGACGCGCTCCACGCCGAACCAGCCCCGCTCGATCGCAGGCACGAGATCCGGGAAGGCGCCGCGCTCGCCCACGAGCGCGCCCAGGTCGGCGGCGGGACGGCCCGCGACCTCGAGGGCGACCGCCGGGCCGCCGGCCGACTCGTACGCGAAGAACCGGAGCTTCACGGCCGGGATTCTACGCGCCGGCCCGACGTCGCCGCGCGCCGGAGTGCCGCCACCTCGCGCGCCTCGAGCGCGCGGCAGCGGCCCGGCGGGAGGTCGCCGAGCACGAGCGGGCCGAAGGCCTCGCGGTGGAGGCGTTCGACCCGCCGTCCCACGGTCCATAGCATCCGGTGGATCTGCCGGTTCAACCCCTCGAACAGCGTGATCCGCGCCTCCCGGGGTCCGAGCGGCTCCCAGCGCGAAGGGCGGGTCATCCGGCCCTCGAGCGGGACGCCCGCGCGCAGCCGTTCGAGGTCCTCGGGCGCGAGCGGCCCGTCCAGGCGGGCGCGGTAGGTCTTCGCCACGCAGGCGCCGGGCGCGAGCAGCGCCGAGGCCGCGCGGGTGTCGTTGGTGAAGAGCAGCAAGCCGGTCGTGTCCGCGTCGAGCCGGCCGACCGGTCCCACGTGGGACGCGCCCGGCGGCAGGAGGTCGTAGACGGTCGGGCGCCCCCCGGGATCGCGGCGCGTGGTGACGCACCCCGCGGGCTTGTGGAGCACGAGCCAGACCGGCGCCGCGCGCCGCACGGGCGCGCCGCCCAGCTCGATCCGGTCCCGCCCCGGATCGACGCGGAGCGCCGGGCTGCGGGCGACGCGGCCGTTCACCCGCACGCGCCCGGCGCGGACGAGCGCCTCCGCCTCCGTGCGCGAGGCGGCGCCCAGCTTCGAGAGCGCGCGCGCCAGCGAGACCTTACGCAGCAAGGAAGCCGATCCCCTTGAGGCGACCGGCTTCGGGCTTACGGACCGGTCGAAGGTGGAGAGTCGAGAGTTGAAAGTCAGAGCCGCACATCCGGACTCCAACTTTCAACTTTCAACTCTCGACTTTCAACCGCCTCGCCACACGAGGGCGGTCCTCAGACGATCACCTCACGAGCCCCACCACGTTCACCTCCTTCACCGGCTCCCACGGATCGTTCGTGACGATCCGCACCAGGCCGGACACCTTCTCGTCCTTCCATCCCTCGCGGAGCCTTGCGGTCACGCGGACGCCGGCCGCCTCGTGCTCGGCGGCGACGTCCACGGCCGGGAGCGTGGTCTCCACGCCCCGGAGCTGGAAGCCGGGCGCTGCGCTCGTGAGGAGCAGCGAGGCCGCGGCCGCGCGACCCCGCTCGACCGCGCCGAAATAGAGGTAGTTGGGGGTCACCGTCAGGTTGCCCGCCACCTCCCCCGTGACGTGGATGGGGAGGGCGCGCCCGTCGAGGAACAGCCGCACCTGCTCCTGGAGCGTTCCCGGAGCGCGCTCCGGCCGGAGCCGGACCGTGATGACGACCTCCGAACCCGCGGCGGCCGGAGGCGCGGCGGCGTCCGCCGCGGGGACCGGCAGCGCCTCGGCCCACGTCGCCTCGATCGCACTCGGGTTCGAGACCTGGAGCCCGGTGACCGCGAGCCGCTGGCCGAGCGCGTGCCGCACCCGCACCTCGACGCTCGCGCCCTGCCCGTGCCGCGCCTGGGTGAAGTAGACGGTCGAGGGGGACACGGTCACGTCCGCGATCACGACCCCGCGGAGCGTAAGCACGACCTCCGGCTCCTGCGGATCGTTCGAGGCCAGCGTGACCGTCACGTTCTGGCGCCCCATCTTGTGGAGCGGGTTGAAGGTCGCCTCCAGCGTCCCCTCCTCGCCCGGCTCGTACTGGAGCTTCGCCAGGGTCCCGACCGTACAGCCGCACGACGGCCGCGGCGCCTGGAGCACGAGCCGCGCGCTGCCGGCGTTCCGGAACCAGAACCGATGGGTGACCTTCTCCTCCTGTCCGACGGTGCCGAATTCGAAGCTCTTCTCGGAGACCACGAGGTCGGGGGCCTGCGCGAGCACGAGCGCGGCGACGAGAACGAGCGGTTCCATGGGGGTTCCTCCTGAAAAAGGGTTCACCCTCCTCCGCGCAGGAAATCGCTGCCGGCTGCAACCCATTCTCGCGCGCCTATAATCGGAGCCCGCCACCCCGGCTCCCGCCGCCATGGATGCCGCCCCGACCCTCCTCCTCCAGGCGCTCTCCCGCGGAGAGCGCGACGCCGCCGACCGCCTGCTCCCGCTCGTCTACGAGGAGCTTCGCGCGGTGGCCGCGAATCTCCTCCGCCGCGAGCGCGCCGACGCGGCCGTGCAGGCCACCGACCTCGCGCACCGGGCCTGGCTCCGGCTCGTCGACCAGAGCCAGGTGGACTGGAAGGGGCGCGCGCACTTCTTCGCGGTGGCCGCCGAGGCGATCCGCCGCCTCCTGATCGACCAGGCGCGGCGTCGGGCCGCGACCCGGCGGGGGGGCGGGGCCTGGCACCGGATCACGCTGGCCGAGGACGTGGCGCTCGACGGGGGGCGCTCGCTCGAGGTGCTCGCGCTCGAGGACGCGCTCGACCGGCTCGCGGCGCTGGACGAGCGGCAGGCCCGGGTGGTGCGCCTCCGCTTCTACGGCGGCCTCTCGGTGGACGAGGTGGCCGCGTGCCTCGAGGTCTCGCCGCGCACGGTCGCGGGCGACTGGCGGATGGCGCGAGCCTGGCTCCACCGCGAGCTCCAGCGATGACGCCCGAGGAGCACCGTCGCGTGCGCGAGCTGTTCCTCGCGGCCGCGGGGCGGCCGGCGGAGGAGCGGCGCGCCTGGCTCGTGGGCGCCTGCGCCGACCCGCGGCTCCGCGACGAGGTCGAGGCGCTGCTCCGCGCCGACGCGGCGGACGACGCGCTCCTCGACGCGCCCGCGCTCGGGCCGGGCTTCTCGATCGGCGCGCTCCCGACCCGCATCGGCGCCTACGAGGTGACCGGCGTGATCGCCCAGGGCGCGATGGGGATCGTCTACCGCGCCGAGCAGGAGCGGCCGCGGCGGACCGTGGCGGTCAAGGTGCTGCGCCCGGAGTGCGCCTCGTCCGAGACGCTCGAGCGCTTCGCGCGCGAGGCGCACCTCCTCGGCCGGCTCTCGCACCCGGGGATCGCGCAGGTCTTCGAGGCCGGCACCGCGGACACCGGGGACGGTGAGCGTCCCTACCTCGCGATGGAGCTGGTGCGCGGCCGCCCGCTCACCGAGCACGCGGCCCGCCTGCCGGTCCCGGAGCGGGTGCGGCTCCTCGCGCGCGTCTGCGACGCGGTCCATCACGCGCACCTCCGGGGCGTGATCCACCGCGACCTGAAGCCCGCCAACATCCTCGTGGACGAGGCGGGGCGCCCGAAGGTGCTCGACTTCGGCGTCGCTCGCGCGACCCAGGCGGACCTCCGCGAGGCGGCGCACCGGACCGACGCGGGCCGGATGATCGGGACGCTCGCCTACATGAGCCCGGAGCAGGTGCGCGCCGACCCGGACGAGATCGACGCGCGCTCGGACGTCTACGCGCTGGGCGTGCTGGCCTGCGAGGTCCTCTCGGGGCGGCTCCCGCACGAGACCGCGGGCCGGACGATGGCCGATCTCGCGCGCGCGATCCTCGAGGACGAGCCGCGGAGGGTCGGGGAGGCGGACCGCGCGCTGCGCGGCGACCTCGAGTGGATCGTAGCCCGCGCGCTCGAGAAGGACCGCGCGCGGCGCTACGACTCCGCCGCGGCGATCGGCGCCGACCTCGAGCGCTGGCTCCGGCACGAGCCGGTCGAGGCGCGGCCGCCCGGCACGCTCTACCAGCTCCGGAAGTTCGCGCGGCGGAACCGCGCGCTGGTCGCGGGCACGGCCGCCGTGCTGGTCGGGCTCGTGGTCGGTGTGGCCGGGCTCGCGGCGGGGCTCCGCCGCGCGCTTGTCGAGAAGGAGGGCGCGGAGACCGCGAGCCGGGCCGCCGAGGCGAGCGCGCGCGAGGCGAAGCACGAGGCGGAGAAGGCGCGGGGGCTGTTCACGTTCTTCGTGGACCGCCTGTTCGGCCCGGGCTCGTGGCGCGGCGGGCGCGAGCGGGGCCTGGTCGGGCTCCTCGAGGCCGCGGAGTCCGATCTCCCGCGGAGCTTCGACGGTCAGCCCGAGATCCGCGGCGCGGTCGAGGCGGCGTTCGGGCGGTTGCTCCGCGCGCTCGGCCGGCCGGACGACGCGGCGCGGCTGCTCGGCCGCGCGTGGAACGACCTCCATCAATGCCGGGGCGAGCGCCATCCCGAGACGCTGTCGGCGCTCGACGACCACGTCGCGGCGCTCATCGCCGCCGGCCGCCTCGGCGAGGCCGAGGGGCTGGCGTGGCGCGCGCCCGCGCTGCATCCGCCCGACGACCCGTTGCTCGCCGACGCGCTCCGGAACCTCGCTGCCGTGCACGCGGCGCGCGGCCGGCTCGTGGACGCGGAGTTGGAGCTGCGCCGCGCGTGGGACCTGCTCCGGCTCGCGCGCGGGCCCGAGCACCCTTCCACCCGCGAGGTCGTCGAGCGGCTGGCCGACGTGCTGCGTGAGCAGCGCCGTCCCGGCGAGGCGCGCGCGCTCCTGGAGGATGCGCTCCGCGCGGCGCGTACCGAACGCGACGCAGAAGGCGCGCTCCGGGTCGCAGCGCGGCTCGGCGTACTGCTCCGCGAGACCGAATGGCCGCGGGCGGCTGAGACGATGCTCCGCGCCGCGCTCGCGGAGGGGCGGGAGGCGCTGGGCCGCGGGCACCCCGCGCTCGGCCCTGCGTCCGAGGCGCTAGCCGGCGCGCTCGAGGAACTGGGCCGGCTCCCCGAGGCGGAGGAGGTGCGCATCGAGGAGCGGCGGGCGCGGGAGGCCGCGGCCGCAAGGCCGGAGGGGACGCTGGGCGACCTGGGCGCCGCGCTGGCGGCGCGCGGCCGGCTCGGGGACGCGGCGCGCGCGCTCCGCGAGCTGCGCCTGGTCGCGCTCCAGGTGCTGGGCGAGCGGCATCCCTCGACGGTCGGGCTGCTGCTCGACCTCTCGCGGATCTCCGAGGCGGAGGGGCGGATGGAGGAGGCGGAGGCGCTGGCGGGCGAGGCGGCGCGCACCGCGCGGGCGGGGAGCGCGGCCGCGGGCGCGGCGCGGCGGCGGCTGGCGGAGTGCCTGCTCCGGCGGGACCGGAGGGACGAGGCCGCCGCGGAGCTGCGCGCAGCCGTGGACGCGCTCGGCGCCGCGCTCGGCGAGGAACATCCCGAGACCCAGGAGGCCCGCCGCGCGCTCGGGGCGATCGGACGGTAGAGTAGGCGCCCGTGAAACGGGCGGTGCTGCGGCGCGAGGTCTTCGGGCTGCTGCTGGCGGCGACGGTCCCGGGATGCGTCTGGTGTAAGCGCGCCACTCCCGCGTCGTTGATCGGCGTCGAGGGGGGGCACTCCATCGACGGCTCCCTCGCGATGCTCCGGAGATTCCACGCGCTGGGCGCCCGCTACATGACGCTGACCCATGACCAGAGCACCGGCTGGGCTGACTCCGCCACGGACGCGCCTCAGGCGCACGGGCTCACGGTGTTCGGGCGCGAGGTCGTGCGCGAGATGAACCGGCTCGGGATGCTCGTGGACCTCTCGCACGTCTCGCGCGAGACCATGCACGCCGCGCTCGACGCGACTGCGGTGCCCGTGATCTTCTCGCACTCCTCGGCGCGCGCGCTGTGCGACCATCCGCGGAATGTCCCGGACGATGTGCTCCGGCGGCTGCGCCGGAACGGAGGGCTCGTGATGATCACTTTCGTCCCCGCCTTTCTCACGGACGCGGCGCGACGTCATCACGAGGAACGAAAGGTCGAGCGCAAGCGGCTCGAGACGGGCGATGGGAGCACGAAGGAATCGGTCGAGCGCGCGCTCGCGGATTGGGACCGCGCCCATCCCGCGCCACGGGCGCGGCTCCAGGACGTCGCCGACCACGTCGAGCACATCCGCCGAGTGGCTGGGGTGGACTTCGTCGGGCTCGGATCGGACTTCGACGGCACGTCGGAGGTGCCGGTGGGGCTCGAGGACCTCTCGCGTTTCCCCGACCTGCTCAGGGAGCTGTATCGGCGCGGTTGGTCGGAGCAGGACCTCGCGAAGCTGACGTGCAGGAACCTGTTGAGGGTGCTGCGTGAAGCCGAGCGCGTGTCGGCCGCGATGGGCGGCGGAGGCAGGACGCCGTGAACGACGCGCTCCCGACGATCGCCGAGCTGCGCGCGCAGGCGCGTCCCTACCTCGAACGGATGGGCGCGGGGGACTTCGTCTACGAGCTCGAGTGGAGCCGCCGGCTGCGCACGCGCGCCGGGGTCGCCAACGAGCCGGACGGGAGGATCACGCTCAACGCCCGGCTGCTCGCGCGTCACCCCGACGAGATCCTCCCGACGCTGGTCCACGAGCTGGCTCATCTCGTCCGCTTCCACCGCTACGGCCCGACCCGCCGCCCGCACGGCGCCCGCTGGCGGCGGCTCATGGTCCAAGCCGGCTTCCCGCCGTCCGCCTGCCACCGGATGGACGTGGGGGACCTGGCCGTCCGGCGTGGGGCCTTCCTCTATCGCTGCGCGTCCTGCGCCCGCGAGTACCGCGTGGGGCCGCTCCGGCACCGCCGCCTGGAGCGGAACGGGCAAGCCTACGGCTGCTCCTGCCGGCGTCCGCTTTCGCGACTCGAGTTCCTGGCCCGGGTTACGGCCGCACCTTGCTGAGCCCTGAGAGCGCCTGTAGCATCCTGCGCCGTCGAGGGCAGCACAGGGCGTTCGATCTGAAAATGGAGTCTCCGGGCAGGGACTTCCCGGGACGTTTGCAGACCCGATCCTCCGGCTCACGCTGAGAGCTTCTCGCCTCCCTCCTGCCAGCGTGGGGTCAAATGTCCAGGTGGCGGTGAGTCGTACAAAATATCTCAGTTATCTGTAAAGACCCAAAGCGGAGGCTCCGATAAACCCTGTCGGGAGCCATATCCACACAGATTTGGAGGGGTGCATTCCATGACGGAAAGAAGCAGCCGGACGTCGTTTCACACAGCCGTGGGCATCGCGGTCCTCCTGGCCGGAGCGGTCTCGGCCCAGGAAGGACGGATCACCAGCGAGCCCTATGACCACCTGCAGCCCGACTGGTCTCCGGACGGGCGGTGGGTCGTCTTCCAGAAGGGATTCGGACCTACCGGCCCCTTCGCGATCTGGAAGATGAACGTGCAGACCGGCGCCCAGGTGCAGCTCTCGAGTGGACCCCAGAACCATCTCTATCCGCGTTGGTCCCCGGACGGGAACTGGATCGTGTACCAGGAGAACGTGACCGGCTCGTTCTTCCAGATCGTGAAGGTGCCGGCGGCCGGCGGGTCCGAGACCGTGCTGATCTCCGACTCGTTCAGCCGCACACGCCCGGAGTGGTCGGCGGATTCGTCGCGGATCATCTACCAGAAGCTCACCTCGACCGGGCGGCTCCACGTGCACTCGATCCCGGCGCTCGGCGGCGCCGAGACGGCGCTCACGACCGGCACCACCGGCGACCGGTTCCAGCCGCGTCCCGGGCCGGACGGCCGGGCCGTGACCTACTACCGGAGCAGCACGACGCCCTATTTCCAGATCGTCCGGGTGCCCGTGCAGGGCGGGACCGAGACGGTGCTCACCTCCGACTCGTTCCAGCACTACTCCCCCGAGTGGTCGCCCGACGGCCAGTGGATCGCCTTCCAGAAGGTGGACGGGACCGGCCGGAACCAGATCTACAAAATGCCGGCGGCGGGCGGGACGCAGACCATGCTCACCTCGTCGAACTACAACCACGAGGGCCCCACCTGGTCGCCCGACGGGAAGTGGCTCCTATACCACCGCTATGATCCGGTGGGGACGAACTACCGCATCCTGCGCGTGTCGGCCGACGGTGGGCCCGAGCTCCCCGTGAGCCTCGATTCGTACAACAGCTACGCGCCGCGCTGGTCCCCGGACGGGACCGCGATCGTCTACAGCAAGGACGACGCGAGCGGCGACACCCACCTCTACCTGGCCTGGACCGGAACGGGCCCGGTCCCCGCCCCGGTGGGGACCTTCCGGGCGGGATCGACGCTCGGCGTCGTGCTGCACTCGCCGCTCGATCCGGGCGCGGGTTACCTGCTCGCGGCCTCGCTCGCGAGCACGCCGGGCTTCGACTACGGGTTGTTCCACATCCCGCTGATGCCCGACCAGGTGTTCATCGTCTCGGTGCTCACCAACCTGCTCTTCGACAGCCCCTACGGCGTCCTCGACGGGAACGGCCGCGCGACGGTCTCGCTCCGCCTTGCCAACGAGCTCTCGTCGAGCGGGGTCCGCTTCCACATGGCGGTCCTCACCTTCGACCTCGCGCCTCCCCAGGGAGTGCGCCGCGTCTCCCAGGCGAGCACCTCCTTCCTGATCCAGTAGACGGATCGAAGAAGAGACAGGGTCAGGACCCGCCGCGGGTCCTGACCCCGTCTCTTTTTTCTTCGCTGCCGCAGCCCCGCCGGGTGTCTATCGTGGCGGACCCACGCGATGGACGATCGCAACCTGGTCGAGCGCACGGGCGCCGGCGACGGGCGGGCCTTCGAGGCCTTCGTCCGCCGGTGGGAGGGGCCGCTCTTCCGGTTCCTCCGGCGTCTGACGGGGTCGGCGTCCAAGGCGGACGAGGCGCGGCAGGCGACGCTGATCCGCGTCTACCGGGGCGCCGCGGCCTTCCGCGGAGGGTCGGTCCCGGTCTGGCTCTTCCGCACCGCGCACCGGGTCGCGAGGAACCTGCGCCGTGAGGCGGTCCGGCCGGAGCCGCCGCCGCACGAGGCGGTCGTCGAGCCGTCCGACCCGGCTCCCCAGCCCGTGGAACAGGCGGCCGGCGCCGAGGAGCAGGCTGCCCTGCACGCCGCCCTGGGGCGCCTCGACGCGGAGGACCGTGCGGCGCTGTGGCTCCGGATCGGCGAGGGGCTGAGCCTCAAGGGGACGGCCCGGGCACTGGGGGTTCCTCCCTCGACGCTCCGCCATCGTCTCCATCGTGCCCTGACCCGCGTCCGTCGTGAAATCCTCCGAGGAGAGCGCCATGGAGTGTCGTGAAGCACGGGACCGCTTCCTCGAGCTGGAGCTCGAGGAGCTGGGGCCGGGGACCGAGGCTCGGGTGCGCGAGCACCTGGAGCAGTGCGCCCAGTGCCGGCGCGCGCGCGACGGGCTGGCGCCCGTGATCGACGCCCTCCGGAGCGAGGCCGCGCTCGAGCGCGCGCGGGCGGCGCCCCCGGCCGATCTCCGCGGGCTCGCGCCCGGGCGCGGCCGGGCGCTCCGTTGGGCGGCGCGCGCCGCTCTGTGGCTGCTCGCCGCCGCCGGCGCCGCCGCGATGCTCGAGCTCAGGATCGAAGGCGGGGACGGACGGCTCGCCTTGGCTTTCCGGCTCCCGGGCGCGCGCGCTCCCTCTCCGGCGGCGGAGCCGGCGGCCGCTTCGCGCCCGGTCGATCCGACGGTGGTGCGGCAGGCGCTCACCCCGGCGCTCCGGGAGTGGGCCGACTGGCAGGTGCTGGTCGAGGAGCGGCGGGCGCGGGACCTCGTGCGGATCGTGGAGTGGCTGGAGGAGCGGCGCCTCGAGGAGGCGCGGGCGCTGGCGGAAGCGCTCTCGGACACGCGCGCGGACCTCCGGTGGACCCGGCAGGCCGTGGTGCAGATGGCGGCGGGGCGCGCGCCCGTCCGCCGGACGGAGGAGAAGGAATGAACCCGAAGATCGCTCTCGTGCTGCTCGCCGGGCTCCTGATGGCTCCCCAGCCCCAGGTCGGGAACGGGACCCGGGACTGGAAGGCCCTCAAGCGCGACCTCGAGGTGATGCGCCGCATCCTGGACCGCGAGGTGCGGTCCCAGGCGTCGCGGGACGTGATCAACATGTTCTCGCTCGCCCGGACCGAGGCGCCCTCGGAGGCCTTCTACGTCCCGGGAGAGGGCGCCCTGTTCCTGATGCGGCTGTCCTCGTGGATCGAGCCGAAACCCCGGCCCGCCACGGATGAAGCGGAGGTGCCGGAAGCGACCCTCTGGAACGAGGTCCGCGCGGAGGTGGAAGGCCGGCCGGCGCCGCAGATCGTCCGGGTGGACGTCCGTCACGGCCCCTCGCTCTCGGCGGCCCAGATCGAGTCGAAGGTGCTCGGGGCGCTCGCGCGCTACGCGGCCAACATCGGTCAGCTCCCGGACGAGGAGCACCTCACCGTGATCGTCCGCGGAGGCGGACGCGCCGAGACCAACCGGGACGAGTTCGGCCACGTGGTCGGCCAGGGAGGCGAGCCGGCCACGATGGTGATCCAGGTCCGTCGGGGCGACGCCGCCGGCGGGAAGCTCACCGCCGAGGAGCTCCGCAAGCGCGCGAAAGTGACGGTGTATTGAAGCGGGACTACGCCACGCTGCCGGCCCAGAGTTCGTCCAGGAACGTCCGCCAGGGCAGGATCTCGACGCCATCCTGCCTGCGAGGAGACCTTTCGAGGCTCACCACCAGACGTCGGCGGACGTTCATCTCCTCCTGGAGGACCGCGAGGGATTGCAGGTCGCCTTCGTGCACCCGGGCTGAGCCCTTGACCTCGATGGCTGCGTCCCGGTCTCCCAGGAGGAAATCGATCTCCTGGCCCTGCGAGGTCCGCCAGAAGCAGACCTCCAGGTCGGGCTTGCGATAACGCCGGTAGTTGAGGATCTCCATGAGGACATACTGCTCGAAGGCCTTGCCGAACTCGGAGCTCCCGAGCAGCGGCCGCCGCCGCGCCAGGTGGTTCGCCACGCCGACGTCGAAGAGATAGAACTTCTCGCTGAGGATCAACCGGCGGCTGCGGGCCCTGCGCCAGGGCGGGAGGCGCAACCCGAGCATCGTGTCCTCGAGGATCTCGAAGTAGCCGCGCACCACCTTCGCGCTGACCCCCGCCTCGCGCGCCACGTTCGTGTAGTTGAGGAGCTCGCTGCTCGTGATTGCGGCGACCCGCAGGAACTCGGAGAAGGCCGGGAGGTTCCGGACCAGTCCCTCGCCGGCGATTTCCTCTTTCAGGTAGTCGCTCACATAGGCACGCAGGTCGATCTCGGGATCGTCGGACAGGAAGTGCGAGGGCAGGAGCCCGGTGCTCATGATCTCCTCGAGGTCCAGGCCCTCCACTTCGAGGGCGGAGAGCGGCCCCATCTCGTAGCGCCGCGCGCGGCCCGCCAGGAGGTTGGCCCCGCCGCGGCGTACCTTTCGGGCGCTCGATCCCGTGAGCAGGAAGGACCCGCGCCGGTTCTCGATGAGCCAGTGGACCTCATCGAGGAGCACCGGCAGCTTCTGGATCTCGTCGATGACCGTGATCTTCCCCTGCCAGCGTTCGCGGAGCAGGGCCGGGCGGGTCGCGTACTCGGCGAAGGTGTCCGTCTGCAGGAGGTCCAGGACCTCCACCCGATCTCCTCGCAGGTGCTCCCGGATCCAGTACGACTTCCCCACGCGTCGTGGTCCCCAGAGGAACGCCGACCGGCCCCTCCCCAGGGGAATGTCGAGCAGCCTCCGGACAATGTGCTTCATGAGGGCAGTTTATCCGGATAAACGTCCCTCTTGGGCTTCCGACCTTGGACCCCTCTCCTTCGAGCAGTAGAGTAGCCGCATACGGAGCCAGAACCGGATGCTCGACTGGGTGGGCGGGTTGGGAGCGGGCGGAATCGGGCTCGTCCGCTACGTCGGCAACCTCGGATCGCTCGCCGCCGCGGCGGGCGGTTCGTTCGCGCTCGCGCCGCTGCGCGGGTCGCGCGTGGTCTACCAGGTCACGCTGGCGCAGCTCTACTTCACCGGCGTCCAGGCGCTCCCGTTCATCGCGATCATGGGGCTCGCGCTCGGCCTCTCGATCGCCTTCCTGGTCCCCTCCGCGACCCTGACCGGCATCCTGATCGCCGCCCAGGTGCGCGAGCTGTGCCCCCTCTTCGCCGCGTTCATCGTGCTCGGCCGCTCGGGCACCGCGGTGGCGGTGGAGCTGGGCGGAATGGTGCTCCGGGGCGAGATCGACTTCCTTCAGGCGAGCGGCGTCGATCCGCTCCGGTTCATCGTGTTCCCGCGCCTCGTGGGGGGGGTGCTCGCCACGCTCGCGCTGACCGTCCACTTCAACCTGTTCGCGGCCCTCGGCGTCGCGCTCGGGTCGCAGCAATCGGTGCTGCTCACCGCGCAGGACCTCCTCTCCCGGCTCGCGGTCCGCGATCTCGGCATCTCGCTCCTCAAGGGCGCGCTCTTCGGCTTCATCATCGCGCTGGTCTCCTGCCACCACGGGCTCTCCATCCAGCCGTATTCCACCGAGGTCCCCAAGGGAGCCATCCGGAGCGTGATGGCCGGCTTCCTGATCTTCAGCGTGGTGAACGCGGCGCTGATCCCGATCTATGCCTGAGGTCCCGCCGCCGCTGGAGCTCGACCGCGCCACGCTCGGGTCGCGGGAGCCGCCGCTCGCGCGGGAGCTCTCGTTCCGGCTCCCGCCGGGCGAGGTGTGGGCCGTGACCGGCCCGCCGCTCAGCGGCAAGAGCACGCTGGTGCGCGCCGCGCTCGGGGTGATCCCGCCGGCCGCGGGCGAGGTGCGGCTCTTCGGCCAGGCGCTCGCGCCGCTCACCGAGGGGGCGCGACTCGGGCTGCGCGCGCAGGTCGGCTACGCTCCGCAGGGAACCGCCTTCCTGGCCAACGTGGGGCTCCAGGCCAACCTCGCGCTCACGCTCCGCTGGCGCGGAGAGCTGTCGGAGCGGGAGATCGGGGACCGGCTCGCGGAGACCTGCGAGCGGTTGGGCGTGACGTTCCCTCGGCCCGGCCAGCTCCCGGCGCACGTGGACGAGCGCACGCGGCGGCTCCTCACGATGGCGCGGGCGCTCGCGCCGGCGGCGGCGCTCACGATCCTCGACGGGGTCACGTCGTGGCTCGAGGACGAGGACCTCGAGCGGGTGCGCGCGGCGCTCCAGGAGCTGCGCGCCGCGGGCGGGGCCGCGCTGGTCGCGACCGGGGACGGCGCGTTCGCCGGGTCGGTGGCCGACCGGGTCCTGCTCCTCGACGGACGCGGGCCCTGGGCGCTCGGACGGCCGGAGGAGCTGTCCGGCTCGACCGATCCGGCGGTGCAGGCGATGCTCAAGCGCGCCAGCCGCGGGCGCACGACGGACCTGGTATGAACGAGGCGAGATGAAGAAGCTCACGACCCCGTTCGAGAAGGCGGTCGGCGCCTTCCTGCTGCTCACGATCCTGGTCCTCGGGCTGTTCGCGCTCGGGCTCGGGCACAAGAGCGGGCTCTTCCGTCCGACCTTCCCCGTCCACTGCCGGCTGGACAAGGCCTACGCGCTCCGAGCGAGCTCGCCGGTCACCTACCGGGATCTCACCGTCGGGTGGGTGCGGTCCTATGTGCTCCAGCCGGACGACCGGCAGCCGGGACGCCCGCTGCTCTTCCACCTCGAGCTGGAGGAGCGCTATCGCCCGGTGCTCCTGAGCCACCTCCGCGCGACCATCCAGCAGAGCCCGCTCGGCGGCATCGTCCCCGACCGGGTGATCATCGAGGAGCCCGCGCCCGAGGAGTACTTCCCGACCGGGCTCACGCTCGCGGACGACGCGATGATCCCGTTCCTGCCGCCGGTCTCGATCCAGGACAAGCTCGCGGTGGTCGCGGACCGGGTCGAGCGCACGACGCTGCCCATGATCAATGAGATCCTGGCGAGCGTGGCCGCGCTGACCCGCGCGCTCACCGATCCCCGGAAGGACGCCGAGGCGCCGATCGCGCGCGCGCTCCAGAGCGCGGCCGCGCTCCTCGAGCGGCTCAACGACCCGGGCGGAGAGGTGCAGGAGATCCTCGCCTCGGCGCGGGCGCTGCTCCGAGGGATCGAGGAGGGGAAGGGGATCGCGGGGATGGCGCTCTCCGATCCGGACGCGAAGCGACGGGTCTCCGAGCTGATCGACCACCTGAAGGAGATCGTGACCGACGCCGAGGCGATGATGGGCGACGTGAGGGAGATCGTGGAGAACGCGCGGATCGCCTCCGCGAGGCTCCCGACGATCGCGCGGCAGACGGAGGAGGGGCTGGGCGGGGCCAACGAGGCGCTCGAGTCGCTCAGGAGCCACTGGCTGCTCCGCGGCTTCATGGGGGGGGCGACCGAGCCGGGCGCCGCCCTCACCACCGAGCCGCGCGCGGGGGGCTACGGAACGCCGCCGCCGGGAGGGGGCAAGTGAGGCGCGCCGCGGCGGTGGCGTGCGCGATCGTCCTCGGCTGCTCGAGCACGCCGGAGCCGGAGCCCGCCTCGGCCGTCCAGGCGCGGCGCTCCGCGCGTGAAGGGAGCGAGGCCTTCGTCCGCGGCGACGTGCCCGCGGCGCGGGCGCACTGGGAGCACGCGCTGGACCGGGCGCGCGCGCTGGACGACCGGCCGGCGGAAGCCGGCGCGCTCACGAACCTGGGGCTCGCCTGGGAGGCGCTGGGGGCGCCCGAGCGCGCGGCGCCGCTCCACGAGCGCGCGGTCGCGATCTTCGCGGCCGAGGGGGACGCGGCGGGGCGGGCGCGCGCGCTCTTCCACCTCGGGAACGCGGAGTGGGGGCTCGGGCGCGTGGACGAGGCGGAGCGTGCCTGGCGGGAGGCCGAAGCGCTCCTCGGGAGCGGCGTGCCCGCGCGCATGCACCCGGGGGTGCAGAACGGGCTCGGCCTGGTGGCGCTGACGCGCGGGGACGCCGGAGAGGCGCGGGGGCGCTTCGAGAAGGCGCTCGCGGAGGCCCGGTCGGCGGGCGAGCCGGCGGCGGAGGCGGCGGCGGAGACCAACCTGGGCGCGCTGGCCGAGCGCGCGGGCGACCGGGCCGGGGCGCGGCGGCGGTACGAGGCGGCGCTGGCGCTGGACCGTCGGGCCGGGAACGCGCGCGGGATCGGCGGCGGGCTCCACTCGCTGGCCGGTCTCGCGGAGGCCGACGGGCGGCTCGAGGAGGCGCTCGATCTCCATCGCCGGGCCCACCAGGTGAACGTGCGCATCCCGGACTACGGCCGCGCCGCGGCGGACCAGCGGCGGATCGCGGCGCTCCTCCGCCGTCTCGACCGCGAGGAGGAGGCGCGCAAGGCCGACGAGGCCGCCGCCTCTGCCGAGAAGCGGCGGCCTTCCTGAATCCGCGGACCGAGGGTCCTACTGCAGGTAGAGCGTGAGGTCGTTGGTGGGGATCAGGGAGGACGCGGACAGCACCACCGCCTGGGCGTGGAAGGGGAAGCACCGGAGCTGGGGGATGTTCGGGATGGCCACGGCGACGTTCCCCACCTGGCCCGACGCATCGAGCGCCAACCGGACAGGGCCGTGACGTAGAGGGCGTTGGGGTAGGCCGGAGCCGGGATGCTCAGACTCCAAGTGGTCGCCGGCCCGGCAAGACTCCAGAGGGGAGAGCGGAGTCCACCCCGAGGCGCAAGCAGGGGGGATCCGGTCAGAGAGCGCAGTCGGCGAGGGATCGAGACCCGCCGCCCTGCGGCGCCTACTTCTCCGGCGCGTCCTTCGCCAGCAACTCCTCGAGCGCCTTCTTCCCCTCGGCCGGCTTGAAGCCGGACGGGCCGGGCCGGCCCTGGTAGGCCACCTTGCCCTCGCGGTCCACGATGTAGATGCGGTCGGGCCAGGCCCTCCAGGTGTCGTCCACCTTGTTGTCCATGCCATCGATCAGCGTGGGGAGGTCGATCTTCAGGCGCTCCACGCAGGTGCGCGCCACCGCGAACCGTTCCTCGGCCGTCTTCGGTTCGAGCACCTTGATCCCCGCCCGCTCGTTCACCGGGAGCTTCCAGCCGTCCTCCGGGTGCGCCTCCGTGATGTAGACGAGGTAGAACGCGGCGCGTTCCTTGAACTCCTTGGCCAGCTTCTCCAGGTTCCCGACCTGGCTGCGAAAAGGCGGTCAGGTGTAGGAGCCGAAGATCAGGACCACCGGCTGCTTCCCCCGGAAGCTCGAGAGCTTCACCTCCCCCTTGCCGTCGAGGTTCTTGAGCGTGAAGTCCGGAGCCGCCGTCCCCACCTTCGGGCCCCCCTCCTGCGGCATCCGCGCCCCCGGCGGCGGCTTCTGCGCCGCGAGCGACCCCGCCAACGCCAGAACCGCAGCCGCCATCACGACCTGCTTCATGGCTCCTGCCTCCAAAGGGTCGCCCAAGTTTCCCCCTCCAACGATCGGAAGGGAAGTGTCGTATACCCTGTGCGTGCTCCGCCCCCACCGAGAGTGGACCGTGTTCTGAGAGGAGGCACCCCCATGCTGAAGACCCGATTCGTCCTCCCGGCCGCCCTGCTGCTGGCGATCGGAGCGCTCCCGGCCCAGGCCTGCCGGGATCAGACCGAGCAGGTGATCAAGAAGCTCAAGAAGGTCGACGTCACCATGAACCAGATGAAGGACCTCTTCGAGCTCCAGAAGAAGCAGCGCGGCGAGATCACCCGGGCGCACACCGAGGGGCTGGGCTGCAAGTACCACGAGGACAAGGAAGTGGACTTCGAGAAGGCCGCCTTCGGCGTGCTCGAGGACGCGCAGTTCGAGAAGCTGATGGGCCGGGAGCGGAACGAGATCGAACGCCTCCGGCACGACAACTACACGCTGGTCAAGGAGATCGAGAAGCTGAAGGCCGAGCTCGAGGCCCTCAAAGCGGCAAAGAAGTAGCGGGCAGATGGGGACGGGCGTCCTCCTCCCCTGGCTCTTGGGGCGGTACGCCTGTCCCCTCTTTCTCGCCGCGGTCACCCTCGCGGCGCGGGACCACCCGGGCCTCGACGTTACGAGGGTCCGGGGCGAGATCGAGCGCCTGGCCGCCCGCTGGCGCGCCCGCGCGGCCCGCGACCCGACCCCCGCCGGCCGGGCCGACGCCTTCCGCGCGGTCCTCTTCGAGGACGGACGGTTCGAGGCGGTGCGCGAGCTGGACACGCCCGAGACGCTCTGCATCGACTCGGTGCTCCGGAACCGGCGCGGCTACTGCCTGTCCCTCTCGCTGGTCGCGCTCCTCGTCGCCGAGCGCGTCGGCGCGCCGCTCCACGGCGTGGCCGCGCCGAACCACTTCCTGGTCCGCTACGACGACGGGCGCTTCCGGCGGAACCTCGAGCTGACCCGGCGCGGCGCGACCGTCGAAGGGGACGTGCTCCGCGAGCTGGTCGGGGAGGCGGCGCCGGGCGCCGCGTACCTCCGGAACCTGAGGCCGCGCGAGGTGCGCGCGGTGCTCCTCCACAACCACGGGTTCGTCGCGCTCCAACAGGGTCGCCGCGAGGCGGCGCGAGCCGATCTAGAGGCGGCGGCGCGGGCTCTCCCCGGCCTCCCCGAGGCGCACCGGAACCTCGGGGTCTGGCTCGGGCTGGCGCGGCGGTGGCCCGAGTCGGTCGCCGCCTTCCGGCGGGCGCTGGCGCTCCATCCCGGCGACCTGGAGGCGCGGATCAACCTCGCGCTCTCGCTCAAGGAGGACGGGCACGCCGAGGAGGCGCTCGCGCAGGTGGACGAGGTGCTGCGCCGGAACCCGGAGCGCGAGCGCGCGCGGCGGCTCCGGGAGGAGTGGGGGCGAGCGGTTGGCGAGCGTCCAGCGGGCGCGCTCCAGCCAGGACTCGTCGGACGCTACTTCCGGGGCACGGGCCACGAGGACCAGGTGACCGAGCGTGTGGACGCCGACCTCGACTTCGAATGGTCGGGGCGGCCGGCGCCGCGCGTCCCCTCCGACGGCTTCAGCGTGCGGTGGGAGGGGTGGCTCTCGCTTCCCGACGCCGGGACGTGGACCTTCTTCGTGATCGCCAACGACGGGGTCCGGATCGCGGTGGACGGGCGGAAGGTGCTCGAGGACTGGGAGGAGCGCGGGCGCGACAGCTTCATGGGCTCGGCCGATGCTGCGCTCGGCTCCGGCTGGCACCGCATCCGCGTGGAGTTCTTCGATGCCGGCGGCCCCGCGCGGCTCTGGGTCCGCGTGGGCCGCGAGGGCGCGGCGCGCCCGCTCCCGCTGGCGGCGCATCTGTTCCACTAGAAAAGGGGTCAGGACCCGCGGCGGGTCCCGACCTTTTCGCCGCCGCGGAATTCCTGCTCGAACGTCTGGTTCTGGTTGACCCACCAGAAGCGCATGCGGCAGCCACGTTACCAGATCCAGCTCGCTAAGCCCCATCTCGCGCGAGACGCCTCCAGGGCCTTGCCTCGCACTACCTGGAAGACCATTCCGTCTTGCTCCTTCGCCCCTTCCCGCCTCACTTGGACCGCCAAGCCGTTGAGCATTCTGGAGTTCCGGAGGGCATCGATTTTTACAGGAATCTCTTTGACAACTTCCATACCCGCGAATACAAAGTTCTCACTCTTCGGTTCCGGCCGGGTATAGGGAGACGTGCAGGGCGCTTTCCGCGCAGTCCTCCTGCCAGTATAGGGAGGGACACCCATGGGGTTCCCGAGCGGTCAGATTCTCCGTAGACGCAACCTCCTTTCCCACCTTTCAACAATCTTCACCTTTGGCGCCATAGCACTCGCCATTAGTGCGCCGGTGTTTGGGCAAATCCCCACTCAGAGCCGAGAAGGGCAGCTGCCTCCTCAGCCTGGCTGGCAGGACTGGGAGCCCGCGCCCTTCTTCCTAGGCCCTGACGTGCGTGGGGGACCTGATGGCCCCGTAGTCGCCACGGGGATGCTCCAGTCTCCCGTTGCGGCCCCGCGCGCTGTCTATCCGTCGCGAGAAGCCCTCCACGTGCCTGTGGCTTTGGGCAACGGGTGTCCTGCTCGCCGAAATGTTCGACAGTTCTGGTGCTCTTCGGTCCAGTAGCCTCCTTGAGGCGCCGTAGTAGCTCTGCCAGACGGGCTTTGGCCGCCTCAAGATCGCGCATGTGCCTTTCCCATTCCTCATAGCCATTTGTGCCCGCCATGCATATTGCGCCCATGAGGAGAGTGTCGGTCAGAACTTTGAGTGGGGTCTTTGGCGGATCTAAAGGTGGAAGACCACCGTCTGGCCGGGGAAGTGCATAGGTGCCCGGGGGTAGGACGTCCGTAGGAAGCAGGTCTCCAGGTCGAATCCAGAAAATGAATAATTGCTCCACCGACAAGAACTCCAATGATTACCAAACCAACGACGGGTATGGGTGCAAATGCTGGCAGTGCAGGGGCAAGGGGGAGCGCAAGCACAAGACCACAAGGAAACGGCTCTGTGGCCGCCTCTGCTGATAGCGATTGGACAGACGCACCGAAAGCGTATTGAAGACGTCGCTGAAGAGCATCCCAGCAGAAGCGCCCAACAGTAGGTCCAGCACCGTCCGCGTAGACATCACTGTCGCCTGAGTCAAGCCCTGTTGGATCTGACAAATTGACAGGGTCATTTCCAGAGTATGTATATCCATTTCCTAGGTTGACAAAGTCTGTCCAGACTCCAATAGGGTCGCGTTGTAAGAAACGTCCTAGGGCCGGTGAATAATGCCGTGCCCGCATATAGTGGAAGCCCGTCTCAATGTCGAAACTGTACTGCTCACCGGATGTTCGCCAATTGTGAGGAGAGAAGGGGCAGAGGAAGTCGCCTCTTCCGGTAGACGAGAAGACCTTCGAAGACCAGGGCCCTCGAGAGGGCCCGACGGAGTCGGACGGAGCGGGAGCGCGGACGGTCGGGCGCGGAGCGGAGCTCGCGGGCCAGGGTGGCGCGGAAGGCCCAGCGATCGGCCGGGGAGATCGGGGTGCGGGCGGACCAGAGGTCGTCGGCGCTGCGGCGGCCGGGGAGCCAACGGCGGGGACGGGCGTTGCCTTCCAGGCGGGCGAACTCCAGGTCCGCACGGGTCCAGTCCTCCGGGCGACCCCGGGCCGCGGCGCGGCGCCCAGTCCGGGTCTTGAGCGGTCCCATGGACGCTTCGACGGCGCCATTTTAGGGAGGGGTGTACGCGGGAGACAAGAGTGGGAAGACGCCGGCCGCGCGAAGGAAGCGTCGGGTGGCCGCGGCGGTGAAGGGGCGGCCGTTGTCGCACTTGAGCACGAGGGGTGGGCCGTACCACAGGAAGAGGAGGGCCAGCAGCGTCCGGACCACGGCGCTGGTCGCCCTTTCGACGGGGAGGGCGAAGAGGTTCGCCCCGCTGCCCAGATCGCGGACCACGAGCACGTAGGGGCAGCGGCCGTCGATGGGGCGGACCGGCTCGGTGAAGTCCAGCGCCCAGACGGTCCCCGCCCGCGTCCAGTGGAGGCGCAGCAGCCGGGCGCGGCGGACCCGGCGGAACAGGCGACCGAAGCGGTGGCGGAAGGCGACCAGCGCGGAGCGGGGCACCTGGGGCCAGCGGCGCTGGAGGCGTTCGAGGGGCACGGCGGGACCGAACCAGGCCAGGTAGGCCAGGAGCGCTTGGCGTACGTTGCGAACGGGGGCGTGGTGCGGTCGGCCCCGGAGCCGGGGCGCGCGAGCGCCGCGGAGCCGGCGGCGGGCCCAGTCGCGGAGCGTCCCGACCGCCAGCCCGAGCGCGGCCGCGGCCTGGGCCTCGGTCCCCCCGTGCCGGCGAGCCCAGCGGAGGAAGACCAGCGCCCGCCGGCGGGCCCGAGCCTTCCGGCCGAGTCCGTGCTGGTGCGATCGCCCGCGACGCCGGGCCTGGGGCCCGGGCGCCGGGGCGGAACGATCGGAGAGGGCATCGAGGAGCGCCTTCAGGTGCCGCTCGTGTCGCCGCGGGGGCGGCGGGGGCGCGTTTTTTTTTCGGGGCCCCGCGGACGCAGGAGGTGCGGGAGGGCCAGCGCAAGCTCCGCGCGAATCTGGAGGGCCTCGTTCTGGAGGCGGAGTTCGTGGAGCCGGCGCTCCAGCTCCTGGTTCCGCGCCTGAAGCGCCGCGGCCTCCTGCGCCGCCTGGGGCGGCCGCCCGGCCGGGCGCCCCTCGGCGGCTTGGACCGTCGCCCCGAGCAGTTCCCGCCGGAGCTCATGGAAGCGCGCCTCGCTGAGCCCGAGCTCCGCGCAGGCCTCCGGGATCGAGATCGCTCCGCTCAAGGTCTCGAGCACGAGCCGCACCCGGGCCCGGGCCTCCGGCGAACCCTCGATCGTGTTCACCAACTTCGCTCCGCTGGTCGGTCGTCCACGAGCCATCGCGATCCTCCTCACCTCCGGGGGCCGGCCCCGGCACCGTCCCGGGTCCGCGAGCCTCCTCCGCTTGGGGGGGTGTCCTGGGTCCACCCCACCCCGAGATCTCAAGGCCTGCGCGTTCCCAGAGGCCTCCGTTTTCGGCGGGCGGCCCCAAACGCCCGTTCGGGCGCTCACGGGGCTCCACCTCCCACCGGGGTCGGGACCGGCCCCGCCGCCGCCGGCGGGGCCGGGGCCGTCCCGGGCGCCGGCTCGGGCCGGCGCAGCCGCACCGCGGCCGGGAGCGCGCGCGCCTGAGGCCGCCGCCGGCGCTTGGCGCCCGCGGCGCCCTTCCCGGGCGTCGGCGGCGGGGTGAGCCCCACGCTCCGGTGCGCGGCCCGGAGCAGCGTCTGGTAGCGACCTACCTCGCGCTCGAGCCGCACACAGCGCCGACGCAGCTCGCCTAGCTAGTGGGTGCAACGGTGACGCTGCTGCTCGATTCCCCCGTTGATCCTGGCGCGAGGGCTCGCGGTTCCTCCGCCAGTGGTTCGCCGACCTCCGACCGAGCGTATCACCTCCGCCGGAGTGGCCGGGGGAGGGAGGGTGCTCGGAACGTACCGTGCCACGTATGTCGCCCCAGCCACGTTCTGAACCGTGATCAGGTCCCTGCCTGGATTCAGGTAGCGGACGAAGATCGACTCGGGCACGACTCCTGTGGGTATGGGATTCACGCTTGGTAGTGCCGAGAATCAGCAGGAGAATCGAGCAGCGCAGGATGCCAGTGCCGACTTGACCAGAGAGAGGCCTCCGTGAGGCACACAGGGGAATCCTCCTGGGAACAGCAGTTCTCGTGGAGAAGTGGAGGAGAAGCAACTATCGGGACTGCTGACGGTCATGTTCCATGGCGTTGCCTCCTATTGCGTTAGGGCGGACCCCACCACGCCGCGAGGTCCCTGGTCAGCGCCGCGAACACGCGCGCGGGCGGCGCGTCCAGCGGGACCTCCATCTCGATCCGGATCAGACCGACGCCGGCCTGCTGCGCCTTCGGGGACATGCCGCCGTCTCCTTTCTCGCCTGTGTCCAGCAACTGCCTGAGCCTCGTGAGCGACGAGGCCCAACGGGCCTGATAGGGGAGCACCCAGCGATCGTGCGCCTCCTGGAGCGGCACGGCGTTCAGGTGATTCCACCGCTAGCGCCCCTCCTTGCGGGCGAGGACCAGCCGGGCCCGGACCAGCACCGTCAGATGCTTCATCACCGCGAACCGCGAGACCGCGAAGAAGCCCGCGAGCTCGCCCGTGGTCCGAGGCCGCTCGCGGAGCAGGTCCAGGATGCGGCGGCGCGTCGGGTCCGAGAGCGCCCGCCACACCCGGTCGTCCGGCCGGCTCCTCGATCGGCCTCTCTGATTCACGTGACGAAATGGTCACATATGTTTCCCGCCTGTCACGTTGGGGAGCGGCGACGTATCCTTTGCCGCCATGAGATCTCTGATGCTGGTGGCGCTCGTCGCGTGTGCCGCGCCCGCGATGGCCGGGGATGCGCTCCTGAGGAACGGCGACTTCGAGAAGGGAGGGAAGGGCGGGTTTCCGGGCTGGGAGCCGGTCTCTCCTCAGGCACCGAAGCGCGCGGCGTTCACCAAGGGCGCGGAGCCGCATGGCGGCCAGGGGTGCGCCACCATCGAGGCCTTCTCCGGCGAGGGCATGTCCTCGCTCTCGCAGACGATCGAGTCTCCGCCCGACGGCGCGACCGTCGTCCGCGTGACCGCGCAGGTCCGCGCCGACGCCCCGAGCACGTTCGCGTGCCTCAACCTGTACTTCTTCGACCCGGGGGACCCCCAGGGCGGGCAGCGGCTCGAGAGCGCGCGCATCACCACTCCGGGTGCCTGGCGCCCGGTCGAGATCGAGGCGGCCGTGCCGCCGGGCACGAAGAAGTGGATGGTCCGCTGCGCCCTCTACGGCGCGGGCCGCGCCTCCTTCGACGACGTGGCGCTCGAGTGGTCGAAGGAGAAGCTGGACGGCGTGGACGTGACGCTGGCGGTCGCGCACGGGCAGTACTTCGTCGTCCCCGCGGGAAAGGGGCCCGAACCGTGGGTGCAGCTCTCGATCCCGTTCCCGTTCGAGGGGCAGACGCCGCTCGGGGTCCGCGTCGAGAGCGAGCCGCCCGACGCCATCCTCCGGCTCGAGGTACGGAAGGAGCGTGAGAACCGGCCGCTCCGTGTGGTGCTGAAGCCCACGGGCTCGAAGGAGCGCATCCGGCTCCGCGTGCACACCGTCACACTGCTCCGCGACCGCCCGCTCGCGGACGGAGCGGGCGTGGCGCTCACCGTCGCGGCACAGCTCCCCAAGGAGGCAAAGGACCAGCTCCAGGCGGCGCCGGGCGTGGACGCGAAGGCGAAGGAGATCGTCGAGGCGGCGCGGCCGTTCCGGCGCACCGATCTCCAGGCGCTGATGACCGATCTCGCGAAGCTCCTCAAGGACAAGGTGGAGTACGGCGCCGGCGCGCCGGGCCAGGGCGCGAAGGAGTGCCTCGCGGCGGGGAAGGCGGTCTGCACCGGCTACGCGAACCTCGCGGCCTCGCTCTGCATCGCGGCCGGGGTGCCGGCGCGCATCCTGGCCTGCACGCAGACCGAGGGGAAGCTCCAGGAGCACTACATCATCGAGGCCTGGACCAAGAAGCTCGGCTGGTCGCGGATGGAGTCCACGATGGCCGCCTTCCCGTGGGCCGACTCGAAGAACCTGATCCTCCGCGTCGTGTATCCGGACTCGCACCGCTCGCCCGCCGACGTGCCGCTCTACGTCGAGACCGGGAACGCGGCGGACGGAGGGTTCGACGGCGGTCCGGGGGACGGGTGCTGGCAGTCGGCCGACACGCTCGGGCGCGCGGTCCTCGACCGGGGCGAGGTGGAGAAGCTCGAAGCCGCCGCGCGCAAGGCGTTCGAGGCGCTGGCGGCGAAGCCGGCCGCGGGGAGCCGCGCGCGGCTCGCGCCCGACGGGAACGGCTTCTCCGAGCGTGCCCGCCGGTTCCTCGGGAAGCTCGAGTAGGAGCCGCCTTGGATCCCGCGATCCAGATCGAGGGGCTCCGCGTGCGGTTCGAGGCGCGGGAGGTGCTCCAGGGGATCGACCTCGTCGTGCCGGCGGGGAAGGTGCTCGGCTACATCGGTCCCAACGGCGCGGGCAAGACCACGACGATCAAGGTGCTGATCGGGATGCTGCCGCGCTTCGTCGGCCGGGTGCGCGTGGCCGGGATCGACGTCCGGGAGGAGCCCACGCTGGTCAAGCGGCGCATCGGCTACGTCCCCGAGACCGGCGCCCTCTACGAATCGCTGACGCCGCTCGAGCACCTGACGCTGATCGGCCACTTGCACGGCCTCCCCGAGGCGCGGACGCGCGCCAAGGCGACCGAGCTGTTCCGGCTGCTCGACCTCCCGCGGCTCCACTCCCGGATGGCGACCTTCTCGAAGGGGATGAAGCAGAAGGTCCTCCTGGTCGCCGGCCTGATCCACAACCCGGAGGTGCTCTTCCTGGACGAGCCGCTCTCGGGTCTCGACGCGAACGCCACGCTGGTCGTGAAGGAGCTGATCGCCGGGCTCGCGCGCGCCGGGCGGACCGTCTTCTACTCGTCGCACCTCATGGACGTGGTCGAGCGCGTCTCGGACCGGATCGTGATCCTGAACGAGGGGCGCATCGTCGCCGACGGGTCCTTCGAGGAGCTGCGGGCGGGTCTGCACGAGTCGTCGCTCGAGCGGATCTTCTCGCAGCTCACCAGCGAGGGGGAGCAGGCCTCCGTGGCCGGACAGCTCCTCCGCGTGATCCAGGAATGATCGTCGTCCGCCTCTGGCTCGGGGTCTGGGACCGGCTGGCGTGGCTGGTCCGCCGGCTGGGGGGCGAAGTCCAGCCCTTCCGCGCGCTGCTCGAGACCCGCCTGACGCTCGACTTCCGCCGGCCGCCGATGGGGGCAGGCCACGGCGTCCAAGGTCTCCGGCTTCGCCCTCAACCTCGGGGTCTTCGCGCTGATCGGGGCCTTCGCCGGCCTCGGGCTCCTCGTCCCCGGCCGGCCGGATCTCGCGCTCGCCATGGTCCAGGCGTTCCTGCTGCTGATGGTCGGGCTCACGTTCCTCGGGGACTTCGCGCCGCTCGTTCTGGACCCGACCGACCTCCAGCTCGTGGGCCCCTGCCCGGTCTCGGGTCGGACTCTGCTGCTCGCCCGCTGGGCGCACCTGGCGTGCTACCTGGTCTCGCTCAGCCTGAGCCTGTCGCTCGGCCCGATGGTGCTGGGCACGGTGCGGGTCGGCCCCTGGTTCGCGCCGCTCTTCCTGGTCACGCTGGCGCTCGGGCTCCTCCTGGTCGTCGGGTGCGCGAGCCTGGCCTATTTCGCCGTGCTCCGCTTCCTGGGGGGCGAGCGGCTCCGGGACGTGCTGGTCTGGTGCCAGCTCGCGCTCTCCGTCTCGTTCGTGGCCGGCCAGCAGCTCTTCCTGAGGCTCCTGGAGGTGGGCGGGCGCCGCGGGGCCGACCAGGCGGACGCCGGCTGGGCCTGGTTCTTCCCGCCGGCGTGGCTCACGGCCCCGCTGCTCCTCGCGATGGGCCGCGAAGGCGCCGCGCTCTGGGGCCAGGCCGCGCTCGGCGTCGTCGTTCCGCTCCTCTCGCTCGCGCTGGTCCAGCGCGTACTCGCGCCGCGCTTCCTGGAGCTCCTGCTGCGCGACGCGCCGCGGGAGGTGGACGAGCGGAGCCGGCGGCCGGGCCGGTTCCGCGCGCTCGCCGCCCGTTGCGCCGCGCGGCAGGGCGAGGAGCGGGTCGGGTTCGACCTCACCTGGAGCGTGGCGTCCAAGGACCGCCAGCTCAAGCTCCGCCTCTATCCGGCGCTGGTCTTTCCGGTTCTCTGGCCGGTGCTTGGCATGTTCACGCACCCCGGCGGGCTCTCGGGGTGGTCGGGCACGATGACCGGCTCCAGCCTGTTCCTCGTCATGCTCTATCTCCCCGCGACCGCTGCGATCGCCGCGGTGGCGCAGTGCGGCTACTCGGAGCAGCACGCGGCCTCCTGGCTCTACGAGGCGCTCCCGCTCCGGCGGCCGGCGCTGGTCGTGCGCGGGATGGCGAAGGCGGTCTTCTTCCGCTTCGCGCTCCCGTTCCAGGTGCTGGCGGGCGCGCCGCTCCTCTACGGGGGGGGCGTCGCCGTTCTCGACGACTGGCTGCTCGCGACCGCGGTCACCGGCTGCGTCACGCTGCTGATGGCGCTTCACGCGTTCGGGCGGCTGCCCTTCTCGGAGAGCCCGCAGGCGATGGCCTCCGGCGGGCAGACGGGCCGGATGGCAGGCGCGATGCTCGCCTTCGCGGTCGTCGGGTTCCTCCACGCGGGGCTGCGCGTCGTGCCCTGGGGCGTGCCGGTCGCGATCGGGGTCGTGACGGCGCTGGCGCTCTGGCTCGGGCGCGTCGGGGTCCCCGCGCGGCTCGCGCCCTGAACGCGGGGCCGTTACGCTCTGGCCCTTATGACGAGCTTCTGGATCGGCCGTCGAGCGGACGGCACCGCGCTCGAGGTGCCACCCGCGTCCCTCCTCCGCCACGCGGTCGCGCTCGGCGCCTCGGGCTCCGGCAAGACGGTCGCGATGAAAGCGCTCTGCGAGGAGGCCGCGCGCTCCGGCGTCCCGGTGATCGCGCTCGACCCGCAGGGGGACCTCGCCTCGCTCGGGCTCATGGGGGACCGCGAGAAGGTCCTGGCCAAGGGCGTCCCGCCCGAGGTCTACGACGGCTTCGCGGAGCGGCGCGAGGTGGTGGTCTGGACGCCGGCCTCGACCGACGGCGTGCCGATCTCGGTCAACCCGCTCCGGGGCCGCTTCGAAGGCGCCGACGCCGAGACCGTGACCAAGGCGCTCTCGGCCCAGGCCGAGGCGATCGCGTCGCTGCTCGAGCTGAGCTCGAAGACCGCGGTCGCCTTCCTGCATCTCGTGCTCGAGTACCTGCACCGCGAGCGCGTGGAGCTCCGCGACTTCGGCGAGCTGGCCCGCTTCATCGACCGGATGCCGCGCAAGCTCCAGGAGGAGGTGCAGGAGCTCGCGACCCCCTCGCTCGTGGAGACCATCGAGCAGCAGCTCCGCGCCGCGACCGTGGGCGCGCGCGGCCTCCTCTTCCACCTCGGGAAGCCGATCGACGTCGATGTGCTGCTCGGGCGTTCCGAGGGGACGCCCGGGAAGACCCGCATCTCGGTCATCTACCTGAACACGCTCGAGACGCAGGAGGAGAAGGACTTCTTCGTCCAGATGCTGGTCACCGCGCTCTACCAGTGGATGCTCAAGCACCCCTCCGACCAGCTCCAGGCGCTCTTCTACGTGGACGAGATCGCGCCCTTCCTGCCGCCGGTGCGGAAGCCCGCCTGCAAGGAGGCGCTCCAGCTCCTGTTCAAGCAGGCACGCAAGTTCGGAATCGGCTGCCTCGCCGCGACCCAGAACCCGGGCGACCTCGACTACAAGGTGCTCTCGCAGGTGAACGCCTGGCACCTCGGGCGGGTGCTCGTGCGGCAGGACCTCAAGAAGGTCGAGAAGTTCTTCCAGGCGATCGCGCCGGTGAACGCGGCGCGGATCATGAAGAAGCTGCCCGCGCTCCAGCAGGGGGAGTTCCAGCTCCTCGCGCCGGACCTGTTCGAGGAGGTGGTGGAGTTCCACGTGCGCTGGCTCTCGAGCGATCACCGGACGCTGGAGGCCTCCGAGCTGGATCGCGTGAACGGGGTCGAGCTGAAGCGGCGGCTCGCGGGGGCGGTGGAGGAGTCGGCTTCCGCGGCGCCGCCGGTCGGGGTGGCGACGGAGGTGGAGCCGGAGACGATCGTGGACGAGGCCGCGCCGCCGGAGGCCGAGGAAGCGGACGAGGTGGTCGAGGCGGTGCGCGGCGCGCTCTCGAAGGGCCCGCGGGCGATGACGCGGCGCGAGCTCTGCGACGAGACCCGGCTCGGCCAGAGCCGGATCGACCGCGCGCTGGAGCGGCTTGAGCGCGACGGTCTCGTCCGCCGCTTCGAGGCGGGGCGGGCGCACAGCTTCGCCTGGCACGCCTTCAAGCTCAGGCCGGACCTCGGGCTCCTCGGTGCCGTCGAGCGCTTTCTGCCGCAGGTCTTCGAGGGGCCGGCGCGGGACCTGGCCGAGGCGGCGCTCGAGACCAGCTTCTTCGTGAAGCAGGAGCGGATCGCCGAGGCGCGCTTCTTCCACTTCCCGCTGGCCAAGGTGCACGTCCGCGCCGAGAAGAAGACCGGCTGGATCTTCCGCGAGAAGCAGGAGGGGACCGAGAACCTGTACCTCCACCCGCGCACGTGCGACATCGTGCATTGCGGCGGCGGGGCGGTGGAGTTCCGGGCGATCGCCGAGGCGAACCCGCTCGACCTCGTGGACCTGGACCACGTGGCCCGGCTCGAGCCGGCGCAGCCGGGGGAGCTGGAGCTGCGCCCGGAGGACTTCGCGCGTCTCCTCCCGTTCGGCGAGATCGCGCAGCGGGCGGCGCGGAAGTTCCCGATGCAGGTGTTGTCGGTGAGCTGGGCCTTCCTCCCGTGCTGGGGCTTCGTGTTCGAGCGGAAGGAGGGCGCGCGGCGAAGGAGCTTCGTGGTGGATGCGGTGCTGGGGCGTGAGGTGAGGCTCTAGGGCGGAGTCGGGGTGGGCGGAAGCTGGAAGCTTGAAGCTGGAAGCCGGAAGAGGAGACGGGCGGACGCGGCGACCCAGGAGCGTGCGTACGGCCCTGGTGTTCGCGCTGGTGGTGGCGGGGGCGGCGGGGCTGTGGTGGTGGGGGAGCGGGCGGTGGGCGACGGAGCCGTGGCTCTGGGCCTGGCTCGGCGCGGTGAATCCGGTGGCGTTCGCCTGCTACGGGATCGACAAGGCGCAGTCGCGGCGGCGCGGCGCCCACGTGCCGGAGGTGACGCTCCACGCGCTGGCGCTCGCCGGGGGGAGCGCGGGTGCCTGGGCCGGAATGCGCGCCTTCCGCCACAAGACCGTGAAGGGACGGTTCCGCGCGGTCTTCTGGTTCATCGTGGGGCTCCAGGCGGCCGTGGTCGGCTGGGTGGTCTGGCGCGGATGGGGAGCGTAGACTCGTTCCGGAACGACTTCCGGGGAAGCGGATGAACCCGCCTCGCCTTCGCGACGTGTAGAAGATTCCGCGCCCGGCGAGGCGCCGGGCGCGGTTCTGGTGCTTGTCTACGGCGCCATGTAGGGGGTCACCGTCGAGAACCGCTCGACCCCGAGCCGGTCCTCGCTCGCGTTCCCGATCAGCACGCCCTGGAGCTGGAGCGTGAACCCCGTGGGCAGCGGGGGCATCACGAAGCTGCCGTTCCCCGACCCGTCCAGCACGCCCTGGTTCCCGAAGATGCCGAGCAGCGAGAGGAAGAAGAGCGGGTCGGGGTCCAGGCCGAAATGCCGCTCGCGGTCGAGGTCGAAGCCGAAGTTGGCCGAGAGCGCCACCGCCAGGATCCAGACCTTGTTCGCGTTCGGCGCCCCGCCCACGAGGTTGATCGTCGTCCCCGCCGGGCTCAGGCTCAGCGGCACCTCGCCGGTGTCCAGGCTCCCGATCGAGGAGGTCCGGCGGCCCGGCGCCTTCATGTAGTGCGGCGCCGCCGACGGCTCGATCATCGACATCCCGCCGACGAAGCCGTCATAGGCGGGGAACGACTGGAGCACCCGCCATCCCATCGTGCCCGCGTTCCACTTCGCCTCGTAGAACTTCGGCGGAAAGTTCGGGATCGTGTTCCCGTCGCCGTTGTCGATCAGGAAGTAGGACTGCGTCGTCGGATCGAAGGCCGCGTAGTTCGGCGCGTCCTGGAACGGCGCGTAGGGTAGGCTCGGCCCGAGCGTCGCGATCACGCTCCACGCGCCTCCCGGGATCAGGTTCACGAGGTAGATCAGCGGCTCCGCCGCGGTGCAGTTGCGCAGACGGAAGTCCATGCACGCCCGGATCACCATCACGCAGCGGTTCGGGCTGGCCGCCTCCCCCGGGATGAAGTCCACGTCCAGCACGCCGTCGGCGTAGTTGATATTCCGCTGCGGCACGTCGATGTTCCCGTTCGGCCGGCAGCTCGCGGGACAGCTCGAGCTGTCGAGGTACCAGATGTTCACAGCGTTCGCCGCGCCCGGCCCGGTCGCGGGTACGCTCGGGTCGATCTCGATGATGTGATCGTCGAACCGCGCCACGTCGCCGTTGAAGTCCACCGCCAGCACCGTGCGCGGACCGTTGAAGCCCATCCGCGAGGGGACGATCCCCACCCCCGTGTAGGCGCCCGATGTCACCGGCGTCCCCGGCGCCGAGATCAGAGCCGCGTCGTAGCAGACGATCGTGGTCGGGATCGCGTGCGGGATCGTCGGGGTCACCGCGAAGAGGCTCGGCTGCGCCGGCGACGCGTTCCGGTTCTGGTCCCCGAACCAGCAGACGCTGCGCGAGCGGTCCCAGGTGGACCCCAGGCTGTCCGGCGTGTGCTGCGGCGCCGGCGGCGGCGGCGCGGGGAAGAAGGGCTGCCCCTGGGTCCCGAGCACCGTGCCCGCGCCCGGGAAGCCGGGCCCGGCCGCGGCCGGCGGCGTGGCGGGCGCGCCTCCCACGTCGCGATAGGCCTGACCCGCCGCCACCGACACCAAGAGCGCCAGAAGGATGAACGCCATCCGGTTCATTGGATGTCCTCCAGAAGAAGCCCGGGCGACCGTCCCGAAGAGTCGGCCCGGCACGGCGGGAATCGTGCTTCCGCACCGGGCCCCTGGCAAGGGGAAATTCCCGTCCCTGGACGCCCGGGCGGGCCGCTCCCTGGATTGAGGGTGAAGTCGAAAAGGTGCGGGAACAAAGAAAGAAAGGAAGTTCCGTCATGCAACCGTCGCGCCTCCCGTCCATCCTGCTCCTGGCGGGCCTCCTGCTCGCTCCTGTCGCGACCGCGCAGACCACGTGGACGCTCTCGACCGGGCCCGCCACGATGAACCACCACACGTTCGCCGGGATCCCGGTCCCGCCGCCCTTCCCGGCCTTCCCGGCGCCCCCGCCGATCGCGCCGTTCTTCCCGCCCTTGCCGATGGGCGGAGACGACGTGAACCGGGCGGCCGGGACGCTCTGGATGACGGACGGCATGATGGTGGTGAACACCACGCCGGCGGGCGCGGTGATCGGCGTGTTCCCGGTTCCGCCCGCGGTGGGCGGCCCGCTGACCGGGATCACGGTCGATCCGTTCACTGGCCTTCTCTGGGTCACGACCCCGGTCACCTACGCGAGCCTGACCCCGTTCGGCGCCCTGATCGCCGTCTTCCCGATCCCGGCCGCCCTCCCGCCGCCCGCGACCGGCATCGCGTTCAACACCTACGTCGCGGGCGGAATCCTCTACATCATCAACGCGCCCGGGTTCATCGCCTCGCTGATCCCCGGCGGCCCGGTCCTCATGGTCACGCCGCCGCCCCTGATCGCGATGCTGCCGCCGCCCTACACCGGGATCGGCTTCGACACCTCGGTGGCGGCGCCGGGACAGCTCAAGATCGCGAGCGGCGCCGCGCCCATGGTGCTCACGCTGCCGCTGCCGCTCGGCGCGCCCCCGATTGCGCCGCCGGTGCCGGTTCCGGCGCCCGGCCCGCTCACGGGCCTCGGAGTGGACGCGCAGCCCGTGACGTTGGGCGTGTCCCCCGCCTGCCCGCTGCTTCCCGGCGCCAACACGATCGGATTCGCGGGAGGCTGGTCGGTGGTTCCCAACCCCGGATTCACCGTCACGCTCACGGGCGCGGCTCCCGGGGTCGCCTGGTTCCTGTTCGTGAGCCCGGGCGTCATCCCCGCGGGCATCCCGCTGGCGGGGGGCGGAGGGTTCCTCTATCTCGCTCCGCCCCTCTTCCTGGCGGGCGGCGTGACCACGGCGGCGGGGGGCGCGGCGGTCCCGCTTCCGATCGCCCCCGGTCTGCCGATCGGCGTCGTCCTCTTCTTCCAGTTCGCCTCGGCGTGCCCGGCCGTGCCCTTCGGCTTCGTAGCCTCGGACTACCTCACGGTCACCCTCTGCGGGATCTGACCGGTCTCTCTCTCACACTCTCTTCTCACTCTCGCGCGCCCGGCCTCCGCGGCCGGGCGCGCTCGGCTGTACCGGTCGAATTGCCCTTCCGCCGGGGCCCTGCTACCGTATCGCCTCCGGTTTCCGGACGATCCCAGGAACAGCCACGAGAGGGACCCCATGAGCGGCACGTACAAGATGATCGATCTGGTCGGCACCTCCGATCAGTCCTTCACCCAGGCGGTCAAGAACGCGGTCGCGGAGGCCTCCCGGACGCTGACGGGACTCTCCTGGTTCGAGGTCGTCGAGAGCCGCGGCCGGATCAAGGAGGGCGGGATCGCGGAGTTCCAGGTGACGGTGCGGCTCGCGTTCAAGATCCTGCGCGGGGAGGCGGCGGGCGGGAACGGCAAGTCGGCCGCGGCGGCCGTGGCCGCGCCCATGGCGGGCGCAGCCGGACGCAAGAAGAGATAGGCGGAGCCCAGGAGAACGACGTGGACATCCTCCTCGACGAGAGCAGCCTGCGCTGGAAGAACCTCGCCCGCGAGGTGGGGGAGCGCGTGGTCCGTCCGCTGTCCTGGAAGTACGACCACCTGCAGGAGTACCCCTGGGAGATCAAGGACGCCCTGGCCGAGGCCGGGCTGATGAAGGTCTGGGTCCCCCGCGAGTACGGCGGCGAGGGCCCGGGCGTCCTCAACCTGTGCCTCGTGGTCGAGGAGCTGTCGCGCTGCTGCGGCGGAGTGGGGGTGCTGTTCGCGGTGAACGCGCTCGGGTCGTTCCCGATCCTGGTCGGGGGGACCGAGGAGCAGAAGCAGCGCTGGCTGCCCCATCTCGCGCGCGGTGAGAAACTGATCTCGTTCGGGCTCTCGGAGAAGGGCGCGGGGTCGGACGCGGGGGGGCTCTCGTGCCGGGCGGAGGTGCGCGGCGACCGGGTGGTTTTGAACGGCCAGAAGAAGTGGAACACGAACGGCGGCGCGGCGGACTACTACGTGGTCTTCTGTGTGACCGATCCCGAGAGCAAGTCGCGGCGGATCAGCGCGGTGATGGTCGAGAAGGGGACGCCGGGGTTCCGGATCGGCAAGGTCGAGAACAAGATGGGCATCCGCTGCGTGCCGGTGGTGGAGCTGGAGTTCGAGAACTGCGAGGTGCCGATCGAGAACCTGATCGGCGGCGCGCCGGGGCTCGGCTTCAAGCACGCGATGCAGACGCTCGATCTGGCGCGGCCGGGGGTGGCGGCGCAGGCGGTGGGATGCGCGCAGGGGGCGCTGGAGTTCGCGGCGGTCTACGCGCAGCAGCGGATCCAGTTCGGGCAGCCGATCATCTCGTTCCAGATGATCCAGCAGATGCTGGCGGATGGCTCGACGAAGGTCGAGGCGGCGCGGCAGCTCGTGCACGCGGCGGCGCGGGCGATCGACAAGGGGGGGCGGGACGTCACGAAGGCGTCGGCGCAGTGCAAGCTGTTCGCGACGGACGTGGCGATGGAGGTCACGACGAACGCGGTGCAGATCTTCGGTGGCTACGGCTACATGCGCGACTACCCGATCGAGAAGTACATGCGTGACGCGAAGATCACGCAGATCTACGAGGGGACGAACCAGGTGCAGCGGATGGTGGTGGCGAGGAACGTGGCGAAAGAGGCCATGAGCTGGAAGCACCTGGAGAAGTACATCCCGCTCCCGCCCGAGGTGCTGCCGGAGGCGGAAAAGAGCTGGGTCGAGGCGCCGCTGACCGAAGGGGTCAGGACCCGCCGCGGGTCCTGACCCCTTCGAGCGTCGGGCCTTACCGGGCCCGCTCGAGTCGGATGTGGTGCTCCGTGATCGCCCCTGCCAGGACAACCACCTCCTGGGCTGAGGTGACCCTCCCCCCGACTTCGGGCAACGTCGATGGGGCAGGACCCGCGGCGGTCCTGCCCCATTCTCTTGTCGAACGACTTGCCCAATCTGGTCCTTCATGACTATCTTGTGGTCATGAAGACCGTGCGTATCGCCGAGCTCAAGGCCCGCCTGAGCGAACATCTCCGTTCCGTGCGCCGGGGCCATTCCCTCACGATCCTGGATCGAGACACGCCGATCGCGCGCATCGTCCCGATCAGCGACGCAAAGGAAGCGGCGCTGACCGTGCGCAGCCCGGCACCCGGGGCGCCCCGTCCAGGACAACTGCGGATACCGCCCCCGCCCCGGCGCGCGAAGCGCGACATCGTGGAGCTCCTCCTGGAGGACCGGAGATCCCGCGGGTGATCGCCTACGTGGACACGTCGGTCCTGCTGCGCATTCTCCTGGACCAACGAGACCGTCTCAGCGAATGGAACGAGCTGGAATCGGCCGTGACCAGTGCGCTCACCGAGGTGGAGTGTTTCCGGACTCTGGACCGCTATCGTCTGCGGGAGGCTGCGAGCGACCAGGAGCTGGCCGCGTTGCGGGAGCAGGTCTTCCGCCTTCTCGAGGTGCTGCGGGTCGTCGACCTGGATCGCGCGGTTCTCGCGCGGGCCGCCCAGTCGACCCCGACGGCCCTGGGCACGCTTGACGCCCTGCACCTCGCTACCGCGCTTCTCTGGCGGGAGCGGATGGGAGGCGAGCTGGTGATGGCGACGCACGACGCCGAGTTGGGGATGGCCGCACGAGCCTCGGGGCTGCGCGTCATCGGGGTACCGGCAACCGCATGAACGAGACCCCCAGAGGGGTCAGGACCCGCGTCGGGTCCTGACCCCTTGGCTCCCCATGGAAACCTGGCGCCGCAACCTCGCCGTCATCTGGGTCGCCAACTTCTTCACGGCGCTCGGGCTCGCCGCCTTCCTCCCGTTCCTCCCCTTCCACGTCGCCCAGCTCGGCGTCACCAGCGACGACGGCATCAAGCTCTGGTCCGGACTCCTCCTCGGCATCGGCACCATCCTCGGCCCCCTCGTCGGCGGAGTGCTCGGCGACCGCTTCGGACACGCCTCCGTCTTCTTCGTCTGCGGCGCCCTCTCGCTCGCCGCCACGCTGCTCGTCGTCGCCTTCGCCTCCGAGGGGGGGGTCCGCGCCGTCCCCACCGACGAGCCCGGCGCCGCGCCGCCGACGCTCGACCGCGGTCCCGAGCGCCCGCGCCCCCTCCTCCAGGGACTCCGCGAGACGCTCCGCGACCCCGGCCTCCAGAGCCTCATGGTCGCGCTCTTCCTGTTCCGCTTCGGCTCCTCCATGGTCACGCCCCTGCTCGCGATCTTCGTGAAGGACCTCCAGGGCGCCACCCCCGGGCGCCTCTCGACGCTCGCCGGCGCGGTCTACGCCGCCGCCGCCGTCACCAACCTCTTCTTCAGCCCGCTCTGGGGCGCTTGGTCCGACCGGCGCGGCCCGCGCGCGATCCTCGCCTGGTCCTCGCTCGGCGTCGTCGTCACGCTCGTCCCCCAGGCTGCCGTCGTCACCGTCGCCCAGCTCTTCGCGCTCCGCCTCCTCCACGGCATCTTCCTCGCCGGACCCATGCCCGCCGGCTACGCGTACGTCAGCGCGCGCGCCGGCCCCGACCGGCGCGGCGAGACCTACGGGCTCGCGTTCTCGGCGCTCCAGCTCGCGTTCGCCCTCGCGCCGGTCGCCGGCGGCGGGATCGCGGCGGCCTGGGGGCTTCGCGAGGCCTTCCTGGTCTCCGGCGCGATCGTGCTCCTCGCCGCCGCGTGGGCGTGGCTCCGGCTCCCCGCGCCGGAGCGGGGCCCGTCGTTGACTGGGGTGGCACCGGGGTAGAAGAATCCCCGCACCATGCGCCCCTGGACCGCGCCGCTCCTCTTCCTCCTCCTCGGCTGCTCGGCCCGCCCGGCGCCCCCCGACCTCTCCGACGCACGCGGCACGGACGGCGCGGTCGCCAGCGCCGAGCCGCACGCCACCGCCGTCGGGCTCGCCGTGCTCGCGCGCGGCGGCAACGCGGTCGATGCGGCCGTGGCCGTGGCGCTCGCGCTCGCGGTCACCTACCCGGCCGCGGGCAACCTCGGCGGCGGCGGCTTCCTTCTCCTCCACCGCGCCGGCGCGCGCGACGAGGTCGCGATCGACTTCCGCGAGACGGCGCCCGCCGCCGCGACCCGCGACATGTACCTCGGGCCGGACGGGAAGCCGGTGGAGGAACGCTCGCTCGTCGGCGCGCTCGCGGCCGCCGTGCCCGGCACCGTGGCCGGCCTCCACCTCGCGCTCACGCGCCACGGCACCATGCGCTGGGAGGAGCTGCTCGAGCCCGCGATCCGGCTCGCCGAGGAGGGATTCGAGGTCGGCCCGCGCCAGGCGCGCGACTTCGAGAAGGAGCGGAAGCTCCTCGACCGCTTCCCGGCCACGCGCCGCGCCTTCCAGCCCGGCGGCCGCTTCCCGCGCGCGGGCGAGCGCCTCGCGCAGCCCGACCTCGCGTCCACGCTCCGCGCTCTCGCCCGCGAGGGCCCGCGCGCCTTCTACGAGGGCGGGATCGCCGCCCGGATCGTCACGGAGATGGAGCGGTCGGGCGGCCTGATCACGCGAGAAGATCTCGCGTCCTACCGGGCCGTCGAGCGCCCGCCGCTCCGCGGGAGCTACCGGGGCCTCGAGGTGGTCTCGATGGGCCCGCCGTCCTCAGGAGGCGTCGCGCTCCTCGAGATGCTGAACCTCTGGGAGGCGGTGGCCGCCGCTCCGGCGCCCGAGCCCGACCCGCATCTCCTCGCCGAGGTGATGCGCCGCGCCTTCGGCGATCGCGCGCGGTTCCTCGGCGACTCCGACTTCGTGGAGGTGCCGGTGGCCCGGCTGACCGACCCGCGCTACGCGGCGGAGCTGGCGCGCGGGATCGACCGCGCGCGCGCCGGGAAGAGCGGCAAGGGAGGGTTCGTCCACGGGCCGGCGGAGAGCGAGCAGACCACGCACTTCTCGGTGGTCGACGGGCGCGGAGACGCGATCGCGTGCACCTACACGTTGAACGACGGCTACGGCTGCGGCCTCGTGGTCGAGGGCGCCGGGTTCCTGCTCAACAACGAGATGGACGACTTCGCGGCGGCGCCGGGGGAGCCGAACCTCTACGGGCTGATCCAGGGGGATGGGAACGCGATCGCGCCGCGCAAGCGCCCGCTCTCGAGCATGACCCCGACGATCGTGAAGCGCGCGGGCGACCCGGTGCTGGTGCTCGGCAGCCCGGGCGGGCCGACGATCATCAACAGCGTGCTCCAGGTGCTGCTCCGGGTGGTGGACGGCGGGGAGCCGCTCGACCGGGCCGTCGCCGCGCCGCGACTGCACCATCAGTGGTTCCCCGACCGGATCGACGTCGAGCGCGGGGCGTTCCCGCCGGCCTTCCTGGCGGCGCTCCTCGATCGGGGTCACGTGCTGCGCGCGCGCGACCCCATGGGCAACGTGCAGGCCATCGCGATCGACGGCCCGCGCCTCCACGCCGTCGCGGACCCGCGCGGCTGGGGACGCGCCGGGGTCGTGCGGCCGGAGCAGGAATGATGGAAAGCCTCCAGGAACGCTATGCGCCGCGGAGCATCTGCTTCGGCTGCGGGCCCGCGAACGAGCAGGGCCTCCGCATCCGGAGCCGCGTCGAGGGGGAGGAGACGGTCGCCGACTGGGCGCCCCAGCCCTGGCACGAGGCGTTTCCGGGGATGCTGAACGGCGGCATCATCGGGACGCTGCTCGATTGCCACTGCAACTGGACGGCGGCCGCGCACCTGATGGCGGGGCAGGGCCTGGACGCGCCGCCCTGCACGGTGACCGCGGAGTACACGGTCAAGCTGCTCCGGCCGACGCCGAGCGGGGTGCCGGTGCGGCTCCGCGCGCGGGTGGTGGAGACGCCGCGCGACGACCGCGCGTGGGTGGAGGGGACGCTGGAGGCGGGCGGGAAGGTTACGGCGACGTGCCGCGGCCTCTTCGTGGCCGTCAAGCCCGGCCACCCCGCCTGGCACCGGTGGTGAGGAAATGGTGCCACTCTTCATTTCCGCCGCGGAAATGAAGAGTGGCACCATTTCCTGAGAGTGGCACCATTCCCTCCGGCGAACGGCCCCGGCGATTCCGCTTGGAACCGCCATGGAGCGACTCATGGAACCACCCCTCGATGAGCTGATGGACCGGCTGGTCGGCGTCTTCGCCGACCGCGTCGCCGCCGGCGAGGAGCCGCGCCGCGAGGAGCTGCTCGCCCAGGTCCCCCCCGAGCACCGCGCTGCCCTCGAGCGCTGCTTCCGCATGATCGAGACGGCGCCCGCCCAGGGCCTGCCGCGCCCCCTCGGCCCGGGGACCACGCTCGCCGGATTCCGCCTCCGCCGACTGCTCGGCCAGGGCGGGATGGCGCAGGTCTGGCTCGCCGAGCAGCTCGACCTGAAGCGCGCGGTCGCGCTCAAGGTGCTCCGCCCCGGCCTCGCCCTCGAGCGCTCCCACGTCGAGCGCTTCCTCCGCGAGGCCCGCGCGGCCGCCTCGCTCCGCCACCCGCATATCGTCCCGATCCACGCCGTCGGCGAGGCCGACGGGCACCACTACATCGCGATGGAGCTGGTGGACGGCCCGAGCCTCGCCCGCGCGCTCGGCTCGCTCCCCCCCGGGCGCGCCTGGACCGCCGCCGACCTCGCGCGCGCGACCGGCGTCCCAGCGCTCGCCGGGCACGCCACCTTCGAGCGCGCGCTCGCCGCGCTGCTCACGCCCGTGGCGCGCGCGGTCGCCGCCGCCCACGAGGCGGGCCTGGTCCACCGCGACCTCAAGCCCTCGAACATCCTGGTCCACCGCGACGGCCGCGCGATGGTGAGCGACTTCGGCTTGGCCCGGGTGGACGCCGATCCCGCGCTCTCGCTCACGGGCGAGCTGCTCGGCACCCCCTACTACATGTCGCCGGAGCAGGTGGCCCAGCGCCAGAGCCCCGTGGACGGACGCACCGACGTCTACAGCCTCGGGGTCACGCTCTACGAGGGGCTCTCGGGCCGCCGTCCCTTCGAGGGGGACTCGGTGCTCGCGGTCCTGGACGCGATCCGCGCCGCCACGGCGCCGCCCCTCCGCGCGGTGGCCCCCGAGCGGACGCGCGACGCCGAGGCGGTGGCCCGGCGCGCGATGGCCCGCTCCGCGGCCG
>Ga0187892_10002075_pt1 | contig 42176 bp, 35 predicted proteins | sample MA1701073metaG_FD_139345 | JGI IMG/M metagenome (GOLD analysis project Ga0187892, IMG submission 139345) | Bio-ooze microbial communities from a basaltic lava cave in the Kipuka Kanohina Cave System on the Island of Hawaii, USA - MA170107-3 metaG ... | reverse complement strand
GGGCCGCAGAACTGACTGGACAACGACTACCGTCGGCGCAACTCGTACTGCCGGACGAACTGCTCACCGTCTGCCGTCTCGTGCAGGCCGAGTATGTAGTTGCGCCCGATCTCAAAAACCGTGAGGTCCGCTGGCACGCGGACCTCTGCTAGCGTGCTCCCTCGTGTACTAAGTGCGCGCAAACGGGTCGTACCCTCGCCAGGGAAAGTGAGCACAACCCACAGCACGTCCCGAGCATCCACGAGAATCCCGCTGAATGGCGGGAGCTGTGCAGGTGGAGCGAGCGCACGCATGGCGGGCCGCAACCGGTCGCGGATCGCTTTGGGGCCGAACGCTACGGCTGATTCAACAGCGCGATTGATCTGTGGTGCCGTGGGCGCAGTCCGGACCACATCCGTACCAATTGCGCCTAACGAAGCACCGTTCGGCGCAAACACAAGTATTTTGGCGGAGTCTCCCGTGGCGACATAGAGCGCAGCCCGAGACATCGCGAGGTGCGTGTATTTGCCGAGCGGGCGAGGTCCGGCGCCGCCGCCAATGATCGCCATCTCGCCGCTCGCGACCGTATCGATTGTCCTTGTCACTGTTGCGCTGCGATCGAGGAGCACGAGCGGCGCGCGGCTTCTGAACACTGGACCATCGGGACGTGGAGGTGAACTCCACGCATGCGCTGCGATGACTCCCGCGCTTGCGGAGCATGCAATCGTGAACGGATTAACGCCCGCGACCGACGGAGTCTGTCGTCCGAGACGAACGGATGCGTCGAGAAAGGTCAAGCGTCGCTGCATGAAGTCCCAAACGACGATGGAATCTCCGCCGCACGGTCCCATCCATCCGATGTACTGGAACTCGCCTGGGCCGCTGCCGCGTCGCCCAACGGTGCGCGAAGGTCGACCGATGCCATCGAACACACGCAGCATGCCAGCCGCGCCATCGGCTACAATGATCTCACCCGAACGGAGTCGGGTCGCGCTGACAGCGTGCTCGAACTGCACGTCACCATTGGAGCTGGTCGCAGGGATTTCGAGAGTCGGTTGTGCGGCAACGGTCCAGCGCTGCTGCGATGGCAGCGAATGAGAGAGGGCGCTGAAAGAGCACATCAACAAAAGGCAGCTTCGAACGGTGTGGTACACGTGCGACCTCCGCGGGCCCTGCTGCCTAACGGCGCAGCAATCTACCTGCAGGAAACGCGTTTTGTTAGGCGGCTTGCCAACCTTTGCGGCATTGTCGTACAGCGGCAAGTCGGGTCGGTGCACGATGGTGCTGCATGACACGTTAGGCGGCACGGCCCCTGTGGGGAGACCGTCAATCGAACCAGAAATACTTCCAGTGCGGATGCGGAGCGTCGTGAACGGCGTAGTGGCCCCGACTCTGTTCCAGGATCAGTTCCTGCGGCGTTAACCGCAGCCTGTCGAACTTGTGGCTCGTCATCGCCTGCTCGTCACGCGGGTTATACATGACGAACTCCCTCGTCCCGAACCTGAGCGTGACCTGCTCGAAAAACAGGTTGTACGCGTCGCCGCTCGGTTCGTAGTGATACTCCTTAATCCCGATGACCCCGGGCAAATAGTCCTCCCACACCGACAACAGCGATGCCGGATAGCGGCCATTCGCCGCACGATACTGCTCGATGTCGGCGATCAGTTGCGCGCTGTTCCGGATCGCGCGATTCCTGCTGAACTCGATCGCCGGAGCGACAGTCGCGATCTGAAGAACCGCCACAGCGACCGGCACGATGAGCAGGTAGAAAGCGACGGCGCTCGTAGGCCGCGGCGTCGCACTCTTCGACAGCTTCAGCCTCGGCAAGATTCTCGAGACTACGTAGATCCAGAGGGCAATGGCGCCAAGGCCAAGCAACAGGCTAGACACGAGCGCCCCAAGCGAGACGATGATCCAGACGAGCGACGACGCGATAAGCGCTGCGATCGCGCTGCCGTATTGCTTCGTTGAAAGCCGGCTCCAAAGCCCGGCCGCCACCCATAGGATGCCTAACGGCACGAGCAAGAGCCCGACCTTGCCGAGGATCTGAGACATCAGCGACAGGGGCCCGGCGAGGCTGTCGTAGTGCCCCGGCAGGAAGGGCAGGAGCGTGCCCAGCATAATCCCGCCGGTCGCTGCAATCATGAGCAGGCCGTGAGTCAAGATTCGCGTCATCATTGCGACATGCTTTGCACCGCCTAGCGCCTAACCATGGTGATTCCCCCGGTCGCTGCCTATCTCGAGGATCCTCGGCTCAGAAGCGCGGGGAGGACATCCCGCGCCATGATCGCTGTCGCGGGCGAATTCGCATTGTAGTTCCCACCTGTCAGCACTGCGACGAGATCGAGCGACGGAACCAGATAGATCTTCTGCCCGCCATTACCGGTGGCGACGATCACGTCGACGCGGCGCGGGCCGCCCGGCATCGACGCGTTGACCCACTGGCGCCACCAGAAGTAGCCGTATTGATGACCGCACGAATGCCGAGCGGTGTGAAGAGATGCGCCTGAGCGAACGCTAACAGCGGTTTGCCCGTGGCATGTTCGACGATGCGGCCAGCAACCAGCACATTTCCGGAGCAGTATCGGCCGCGCGTACCAGGTGGCTCCGCCATCGGCAGATCGAGTACGTACTTGACCCAATCCGCCGACTGATAAACGCGCGCTTCGTTGCCTAACGAGCTGCCATCGCAGTCGTCGCACGCCAGACCGGAGCGCATCGTCAGCAGATCGCGCAGCGTTAGGCGTTCCTTGCGCGGGTCCGGATTCGCGTAGCTCTCGTACGGGAAACGCTTCGTCACAAGCTCACTATCACCGGAGAGCGCCGCTCGATCGATCGCGATGCCGACCAGCGCGGACACGATGCTCTTCGACGCGGATCGCATCTGATGCGCCCGGTCGCGGTCGTACTCGTAGAAGTACTCTTCGACGACAAGCTTCCCCGCTCGATAGATGAGAACTCCGTGCACATCCGGGTAGGTGCCGTCCCCGATGCGATTCATGAAGCGGACAACGCTTGCAGTATCGAATCCAGCCTCGGCAAGCTCGCTCCTTTCAAACCGACAAATCAGTTGAGTTCTTAAGGTCTAGAACAAAAGCACCTGCGGATCAAAATGGACTTTGCGGATTGTTGGATCAGGACTCGTCGACGAAATCGAATACGCACTATCCGTTTTTCATGCGGGAAATCCGTACAGGTTTGCTATTGACCTAAGACAAGACACCCTCTTGTTACGCTACCCGTGCACTGGGACGCACGCCACCTACCATAGCACGGCGACATGCAGCGCGACCTGACGATAAACATTGCCCTCCCATTTGCGCAGGCCGCGAACGCGAAGATCCGCCGCCCACTTGGAGCGCTGCCCGAACAGACCCACCTGAACTGCGGGGCCCACAAAGCCGGGCGCGACGACGACGTTGGATCATCAAGAGTCAGGACCCAGGCACCACCGAGCGTTAGAAATGGCCGGAGCGAGCCCGAGGCAGCGGCATGGAAACGAAGTCCGAGCTGCGGCGCGAGAGCATTGCCGGGCCACCGGAACCAATACACAAGCCGTTGGAAATCACCTCGCAGGAACCCAGCTCCGCCGGCGCCGAGACGCGGGCGAAATCGACGCCGAGTTCGAGGGCGCTTATCGCACTCAGCGTAAGCGAGCGATAGAGGCCAAACGTCCAACCCTCGTCGGCGACGCCCGCCGTAGACTGCTGGAAAAGACCAAGCGCGAAGCGATAACGGAATGGCTCCTGCGCGACAGCAGCAGACGCACTCACTGCACTTGCCGCGCCGATCCCGGCGAGGATGAGACGTAATCTCTTCAACGCTCGTTAGGCTGTCGCCGCAATGGACATGGGCTCACGTCTTGTCCATCATGACGTCCCACGTGAGCGGCCCGGCTACATCATCGGTCAGGGGGCAGCCCGCCAGCTTGAGGGCAAGTTTGATTTGACCGTGGTGATAGCCCTCATGCCACAGCATGTGCTGCAGCAGGAGGATCGGATGGTCGAAGTGCACGTCCATCTCTCGCCCTGTCTCTACTCTGCTCTTGACCGCGTCGCGCACTACCTTGGCGCTCTCCGTCAGCATCTCCGCAATTCGACTACGATCGGACTCGGCCACCCACTCCTTCTCCGGCAGGTCGCCCGCGAACTCGGGGGCATCCTCGAGCACGAACACGAGACGTACATAGTGGATGTGAGTGAACAACTCCGCGATGGACGGGCTCCCCTCCATCGCCCTGACATCCAGCGCGCCCTCCGGCAGCGCGCTGAGCAGGTTGAGCATGATTGTGTTGTTGCGGTCCCACGAGCCCAGCAGCGCCTCGAGCAGGCGCTCGACTGGTGCGTGCGACATGCTATTCCTTGCTGCGGTGCAGTTGACGTTAGGCGGAGCGCACGTGCTTGTTGAAGAACGCGAGCGTCCGTTCCCAGGCCAGCTTGGCTGCTGCCGCATCGTAGCGCGGCGTTGTGTCGTTGTTGAAGCCGTGTTGCGTGCCGGGATAGAGATGCCGTTCATACGAAACCTTCGCCGCCTTGAGCGCCTCTTCGAACGCCGGCCAGCTCGCGTTGATGCGCTGATCAACCTCGGCTGCCTGGATCATCAGAGGAGCTTTGATCTTCGGCACGTCCTCCACGTTAGGCGCGGAGCCGTAGAAGGGCACGCCGGCGGCAAGGTCGCCGCCCAGTCGCGTGGCAAGGAAGTTCACCATGCCACCGCCATAGCAGAAGCCCACCGCGCCGATTCTGCCGCTGCACTCCGGACGCGCCTTCAGAAAGGCTGCCCCGGCGACGAAGTCTTCGCGCGTCCTGGCCTGGTCCAGCTGCGGGAACAGCTCGCGCGCCTTGTCTTCGCCGCCCGGGTAGCCGCCTAACGGAAAGAGCGCGTCGGGCGCGAAGGCGACAAAATTCGCGAGGGCGAGCCGCCGAGCGATATCCTCGATGTGCGGATTGAGCCCGCGGTTCTCGTGGATCACCAGGATACCCGGCAGCTTGCCAGTGGTCGCCTCGGGGCGCACGAAGTACCCACGCGCCTTCCCATAGCCGTTAGGCGAGCTGTATTCGATGTATTCGGGCGCGATCCGTTCATCGTTAGGCCGCACCACCTGGGCCTCGGCAAACTTCGGACTCAACTGTTCGAGGAGCATCGCAGCCGTCACACCACCGACCGCGTATTTGGAGGCCTGTTCCAGAAACCCGCGTCGGTCCAGCGCGCCGTGGACGTAGGCATCGAACAGTATGAGCACTTCCTGATCGAAATCGTGGGCTTTTTTGTGTTCCATTGATGCATCCCCGGAAGACAATTAAAGAACCAGCTGGCTGTAGATCGGCGCGTCCGCCTAACGCCATGCCGTCGAGCAGCGCGATCAACCAAAATCGCGCCTGTTGCGCGCTTCCGCAATTCGCCGTCGATCGCTCAGCTCGGTCCCTGACCCAGCACCTTGGCGATCGCGGTGATTGTATTCCAGTTGCGCGTTGTAACGGGTACTCCAAAAAGCCGGTCCAACGCGCCGAGATAGGTGATGACCTTCATCTGTCGCCGGTACAGCCCCAGGACGAAGCGTTTCTCCCTGGCGAGGATTTTCACCAGCCACCTGCCACGTGATGGAAGGGTCATCGGCGTTGCCGGCAGTGAGCGAGGCAGTTTGGACAGTACGCTCACGAAGCGGACGATATCGGGTCGGACGGGCTGATCCGCAAAGTGATTCTTAGAGATCAGTGCGAGGATCTCTTCGGCTTGGCAGATCACGATCTCGCTAGCAAAGGGAAGTCGGCGCGACAATTCGGCGCGCAGTTGGGGGCGGGTGACATGCTGCCGAATCACGAAGGTCCCTGCCGCGCCGATGTTGACGGCACCGAGGTGCTTCAATTGGCCCGCGAGTGTGGTAGGCCGGAAGGTTCTGTGACCGCCGACGTTGACGCCCCTGAGAAAAACAACGAGAGCACTCGAGAGTCTCGGCCCGGTCGTACGCCGGATTCCATGCATCGTGACCTGCGCCGTTAGTCCTTCCGCGGAACTCCCAAACGATCGCGCCACCACTTTAGCGAAGTACGTCTCCGGATGCGGCACCGGCCCTTACCGTGGTGGTGAGGCATGATATATCAGGGATCGCAATCGACAACGCAGATGAGGAGGCGAGCCATGGCGATGTATCTAACGCGCTTCAGTTACACACCGGAGACATGGGCGCGCTTAATCCAAAACCCTGAAGACCGACGCAAGGCCGCGCGCTCGTACATCGAGTCGGTTGGTGGAAAGCTGCACGGCTTCTGGTACGCCTTCGGTGAGCACGACGGCTGGAGCTTGTGGGAGGCGCCGGACAACGTGTCCATGGCAGCCGTTGCGCTCGCGATCGGTTCGGGAGGCGCGCTCCAATCGATCGAGACGACGGTCCTACTTAGTGTTGAGGAACTGCTGGAGGCTCTCGAGAAGGCGAAGTCGGTCCGGTATCGCGCGCCGGGCGCGTAGACCGGGAACCGTAGTTCAGTGGTGCGGGCTGTGCGTCCTGCCGCCTAGCGGGCCTGGCGTTCAGCTGCGCATGCCTAACGAAAGTTCGGCGGCCTGCCGCAGCGCGTTAGGCGCGACCGCCGTGCGGCTCCGTGTCCTGTGCATCGGGCGTCAACCCTTCTATGTGAGTTGCACCACTGCAAGTAGCGCGCGGTGCAAGACGCGCCTCGAATGCGGGTGAAGCGACCGGTACCCAGGGCGGGCGCCACGGATGTTGGCGATCTCCGGCGGCATGGTCATAGATTCTCGCGGCCTCTGCCTAACGGATCAGCGCATTAGCCGCGGGCCGCGCCCGGCACGGTCCAGAATCATCCCGGACACTTTCGAAACCGTCGGTTGGTCTCGGCGTCGAAGCATGCACGTCATCGCCAACAGTCTACACCCGATCCCGTGTTCAAGCTGCTAAGTGTACGCTCATCCCTGACGGCCCTCGTCCTGCTCGCGACAAATGTCGCGGTTGCCGCCGCGCAGCTGGATCGTGCGGCGCTCGTCACGAAACTCGATTCGCTCGCCGGCTCGGGCGTACTCGAAAATCGAGCCGCGGGCATCGCTGCCGCCGTCGTGAGGGGGAACGACACCTTGCTCCTCAAGGGCTATGGCAAAGCGGACGTCGAGTGGAACGTCGCGATGCCTGCTGACGCGATGTTCGAGATCGGCTCCATCACCAAGCAGTTCACCGCCGTCGCGCTCTTGCAGCTGCGCGACGACGGAAAGCTCTCACTCGATGACGACATCACGAAGTGGCTCCCCGACTACGACACGCGCGGCAACAAGCTCACGCTGCGGCGGCTCCTGGACCACACGTCAGGCATCAAGGGCCTCACCGAGATTCCGGAATTCGGTATCCTGTCCGCGAACAGCCGCTTTCCACGCGATTCGGCCTATGCGCTCATCAAACGTTATCCGTTCGAGTTCGCGACGGGTGAAGCGCAGATCTACAACAACTCGGCGTTCTGGCTTCTTGGGCTTGTAGTCGAAAAAGCGAGCGGCGGGACCTACGAGGATTACGTCGAGAAGAACTTGTTCGAGCCGTTAGGCATGAAGCGCTCGATGTATTGCAACAGCGCGGAGAATGTCGAGCGTCGCGCGCATGGGTACCAGGTCCAGAATGGCGTGGTCCGACGCGCGCCGACGAACGTTCACACGTGGCCGTTCTCCGCAGGCTCCCTGTGCTCGACAGCGGGGGATCTCGTCGCCTGGCTCAAGGCCCTGCACGGCGGGAAGGTTCTCGCCGCGAAGTCGTACGCCGAGATGGTCACGCCGTCGAAGCTCAATGACGGCACGCCGCTGCGATATGGGATGGGGATCGCGGTCGGCAAAGATATCAGGGGTCTCAATTTCATCGGGCACGGCGGCGGGATCGCTGGGTTCACTTCCGAAGCAGTGTGGTATCCCGACGCGCAGGCGGCGATCGTCGTCCTGATGAACAGCAACGGCAACATCGATCCGGGCGCGGTTGCGGGAGAGCTCGCCGCCGAATTGCTGCCGTGGACGCGTCCGACACTCAAGCAATTCACGCGCGACGCAGCGCCGCTTGTCGGACGCTACAAAGGTCCTTCGCGCGGCGGTGAGATGACCGTGGAGGTGACACAAGTTCCACAGGGGATCGCGATGTCGGTCAATGGTTCCCCGGCGCGCCAGGTGCAGTGGGTAGACGCGTGGACGTTCCGGCAAGGAAACACGTTCCTGCATTTTCGACGGACGGGCGATAATGGTGCGGCCGCAGAGCTGCGCTTCGACGCCGGCGGCGGGTACTACATCCTCAAGCGGCAGTAGCGGCATATGGCTTTGTCGCCTAACGCCAAGCTCGCGTTAGGCGGCAGCCACGCCACACAGCGTCACCAGTATGTCGTTCAACGCGTCGCCGGACGCCCGCCGAAGCTGACGATGTAGCCATCGGGGTCTTCGATGTAGAAATCCATGGTGCCCCACTCGGTCGCCATGAGCGGTTTGACGATCCGTACATCGTGCGCTGTACACCGCGCGTAGAACGCCTCGATGCCATCGACGCCGGCCGCGGCGTCGAGATGCTCGTGCTCACGCCGGTGCCGACGCTCAGCGTCATACTTGGGCGCTTCCTTCAGGTGGAGTTCCAGCCCGTCGAGATGGCCGATCGCATAGAACCCGTCCCACGGCTCGCCGAAGGTGAAGCCGAGCTTCTCATAATACGCGATCGAGCGCGCGAGATCGTCGACAAGGAACTGGGGAGCGAAGGATGTCACGCGAGGGCTCGCGTCGGGACTGGTCATCAGGTGTACGTTTCAGGATTAGAGTGTCGCCTAACGCGTCGCTTGAGAGCCGCGCTGCATCGGTGCGGGACGGCCCGCGCTGTGGATGCGGACGCTAACCGATACGCCGACGCGCTGTTGACGCTCGCGCCTAACGCGGTCCGCGACGGCGGATGGTCCAGAGACGCCGGCGGCTCAACTGCACGTTACCTCCACAATGTTCACGTCGGCGGTTACCTCGCCGTTCGCGTTCACCGTCAAGTGAATCGTCATGTGCACGCGCCGATTGTTACCCGGGCCGGGACCGATCAGGAGCACATTGTCGGCGGTCGTTGTCGTGAGCGCAAGTCCCGCCGCGTTGGCCTCGACTTCGTGCGTCACTCCGTTTGCCTGATACACGTCGCCCGTTATCTGACCGACGCCCTTCGCCCACTGCAGTTGATTGTGGGCGAAAAAGCTGACGCTGCCGTTAGGTCCGACCGTAGTGTGCGCGACGACGTGCAACGTTCCGGTAATGTCCACGAACTCGCCCGACCCTCCGTTCGCGCACGTCACGAAGGGCGTCGAGGAGAATGGGATGTGGATGTTGCTATTGGTGACGTTGGCCGAGAGTGTCGCTCGCAGCTCCAGTATTGTCGGCGATACGATGGCGTCGTCGCAGGCAGCCATGACGAGCACGGCGAGAGTGGGAACGATAAAGCGCCGCATGATCTCCCCTCACGGAACTGTTGTCCGTGGAACCGCGGTGGCAGAAGGCACCTGCTAGCGTACGACGCACCGCACGCTGTCGCAAGCGCAGATCGTCTGACGGCAATCCCGCCGCGATACCCTCCAGCATCCACGGCCGACTGAAGTTGAGGCCGGCGCTTGCTGTATGCGCGCAGGCGCAGTGGCGAGGGTCACAGTCAACAGCGCTACGGTCACGATGGATTTCATTGCGGCATACAGGGATCGAGTCATGGGTCGTGCGCCAGCACCGCCTAACGCTCCAACTCGAACCCCGCATCCACAGCCGGCCGCTTCGGTGCATTTGCAACGTACCATCCCGTGAGGTACATCCACTGCGACATTCGCGTGAGCTTGGCGTAGTCGATCCGCTCGGGGATGTCGCCCGCGGTGTGATAGTCGTCGTGCAAGTTGGTGGAGTACATGAGCGAAGGAACGCCGAGCCGTGCGTAGGGCAGGTGGTCGCTGCGAAAGAACCATCCCTCGGGATGGGTCGGTCGGTCCCATAGCGTGTCTATCACGAAGCGACTTGTCGCCGCATTGGCCTCGAGGGCCATGTCCACCAGTTCGCTGGAGCTGCGATGCGGCCGCTGCGCGCCGAGCAGCGCTGCGGTGTCGGGATGGTTGCGGCCGATCATGTCGCCATTGAGCACTGCAACGATCTGTGAAAGCGGCACGACAGGATGCGCCGAGTGGTAACGCGAACCCAATAGGCCGCGCTCCTCGGCCCCGTGATGCACGAATAGGAGCGAGCGTTTGGGGCGCTCGGCGACGAACGCACGCGCCGCCGCAAACTCGGCGACGCTTACCGAAGCATTGTCGTCGGCGCCCGCGAGGACCGAGTCGTTAGGCACGAGCAGGCGCACACCATTGGCGTCCTGGTGCGAGCTGTACAGCACGTATTCGTTGCGCAGGACTGGATCGGTGCCGCGCAGCACGCCGATGATGTTCACCGAAGGCGTCTCGAATCGTTCGAGACGAGTGGCGAGGACGGCCTCGGGCCCCGCCTGCAGGACGGCGGCCTTGTCGGCGCGCACGAGCAACGCCGCCGTTAGGCCGGCGCCGAGTGCCGGCGGCGGCGATATGCGGTCCGACTGTCCGGCGGCGCGCGGCGTCGCGCGGTCCACGTCGTAGTCGCCACGTATTCGCATCACCGCGACGGCCGCGAAGTTGCTGTCCACGGGCGCGTTGGCCACGAGCAGGATGGCCGCGGCTCCACGTCTCGTTAGGCTCGCCAGGCTCCCGGCGATGGCGGCGTTCGCGTAGCGGACACCCAGGGGATAGCTGGTGGGACGGATGGAACCCGGCGCCGGCTCACGCAGGAGGGTCGCAACAATTCGCCCGCGCACGTCGCTCGTGGTGTCGGCAGGATCGGCAAGCCAGAGCACTCTCCCCGTCGCCTCCACCGGCACGGCGCTGAGCGGGATGATATCGCCGAACGGCGTCATGGACTGACCGCCGATCGTTGCGCGGCTCGAGGTCAGCGACACGCGTGTGCGGACGATGTTGAACCACTGGAACCAGGTTCCATCATCGCCGGCAGGCGTTAGGCCGATGCGCCGGTACTGCTCCGCGACCCACATCGAGGCGCGCATCTCGTCGAGCGTGCCGCCCTCGCGGCCACGCATCGCCGGCGACGCCATGGCGAAGAGATCCCGCCGGATATCGGCTTCTCTGATCTCGCGGATCGCGCGCGGGATGCTCGGAGTAGGCTGCGCAGGAACGGCGATCGGCGAGGCGAGCAGGATCGTGAAAAGTGTCCGCATTCTATTGCGCACTAGCTGGTCGAGGTACGGCTACACGCGCCGCTATCGTCAACAGCGCTTGACACCAAACAACGCTCGTCAGTATCCTTGCGGCTATACCTAGCTAGATAGGTAAGAACTTTGGCGCGTACGAAGAACGATATCCTGCAAGGCACTCTCGCCTTGCTCGTACTCCGAACGCTCGACGTAGCCGGACCCATGCACGGTTATGCGATCACATCCCACATCCAAGTGGTCTCGGCGGAGCTCCTTCGGGTCGAGGAAGGCTCGCTCTACCCAGCCCTACATCGCATGGAGCAAGACGGCTGGGTGCGGTCGACGTGGGGCGTGACGGAAAAGAATCGCGAGGCTCGTTTCTACAACATCACAGCGAAGGGCCGCAAGCAACTAGCGGAGGAAGAAGCGAGCTGGCAGCGGCTGACCGAAGGTGTCTCCCGCGTCTTGAGCTATGCGTAATCAATAACTCTGAAGGTTTGCTCCATGGCGTGGCATCACCGCATCCTCAACATCTTTCGCTCCAACCGCATCTCGCGTGAGATCCGGCGCGAGATCGACTTCCACATTGCAGAGCGCGTGGACTCTCTCGTCGCCGGCGGTATGAGTGCCGCAGATGCCCGACTCGTCGCCCGACGGCAGTTCGGCAATGTGGGTGCACAACACGAGCAGACGCGCCGCATGGACATCGCCGAGTGGGTGCAGTCGGTCGTTGGTGACGTTCGTTATGCAATCCGTGCGATGCTCCACAGCCCCGTCTTCACCGTTGTCACGATCGCATCGTTAGGGCTCGGTATCGGCGCGAACACAACGATCTTTACATTGCTCGATGCCATCGTCTTGCGCCCGCTCGCCGTAGATCGACCGTCGGAGCTGGCTTATATCGCCATCGACTCGCTCGGCGCGCCCGAGTCTGCAACAGGCGCTAGCGTCTGGTTCACTAATCCGCTTTGGGAACAGGTGCGCGATCGGCAAACCGCCTTCAGCGCGATTGGCGCGTTTGGCAAGACCTCGTGGGATCTGGCCGAGGGCGGCGAGGCTCGTCGTGTGGCCGGTGCATATGTGGGCGGCGATTTTTTCAGAACGTTCGAGGGAACCCCCGCCGCGGGACGACTTATTGCGAAGACCGACGATTACCGCGGTTGCCAGGGCATGGCCGTTCTGGGCTACAGGTTCTGGGAGCGCGAATACGGCTCGGCGCCTAACGTGGTCGGCCAGACCATTCGCCTCAACGGTCGCGCCGTCGACATCGCGGGCATTTCGGAGTCGTCGTTCCGCGGTCCGGATGTTGGATGGGAAGCGGACGTATACCTGCCACTCTGTGCGCTGCCGCTCATGCGCGAAGGCTCACGCGACCTCGATGCGCGCAGTAACTGGTGGCTGAGAGTGATCGGTCGTCACGCACCACGTGTAGACGTTAGGCAGGCTCGTGTGCGCATGGCCGCCATTGCGCGCGCAACATTTGAGGAGACGATCCCGCAGCACTGGCGAATCGAGGACCAACAGTCATATGTCAAACAGACGCTCCTGGTTGGCTCGGCGGAGCGAGGCTTCTCAGGCGTGCGCGCCGACTACAGCAAAGCGCTCGTCGCGCTGATGGCCGGTGTGGTGCTCATCCTGCTCATCGCGTGCGCCAACGTCGCGAATCTGCTGCTTTCGCGGGCCGAGGCACGGCATCGTGAGCTGGCGATCCGCCTCGCGATCGGAGCCGGCCACGGACGCATCCTGAGGCAGCTCATGACGGAGAGCTTGGTGCTCGCAGTCGCGGGAGCTTTGGTTGGTTTGTTCGTGGCGCGGGCCGGGTCGTCCGCGCTGGTCGCGATGCTCCCGACAGGCGATCTAAGCAACACTGTTTCGCTCGACCTGGCGCTCAACTGGCGACTGCTTGCGTTCACGGCTCTTGTCGCAGCCGTCACAGTCGCGTTATGCGGATTGTACCCCGCGTGGCGTGCCACGCGAGTGAGCGCTCAGTCGGCGATGAAGGCACAGGCTCGCGGCGTTGTCGAAGGTCACACACGGTTCCGTCTTGGGAAGTCGTTGGTTGTCGCGCAGGTCGCGCTGTCACTCGTGCTCGTCGTGTCAGCAGGCTTCCTTGTGCGCACGCTGAGCAACCTGTCGCGGCTGGATCCAGGGTTCACGGCGGACGGGGTACTACTCGCGGCAATAGACCTCCGTCGTGCCGAGATCCCGGCGGAGGCCGTGAGCGGCGTGCAGCGGCAGATACTGGCGCGGCTCCGCCTAACGCCACGTGTCGTGGGAGCCAGCAGCTCCGAACTCACGCCCTTGGGAGGCTCGTACTGGAACGAGCAGATAGTAGTCGACGGCTTCACGACCACGTCGATCCGGCACGTTCTCTTTAACGAGGTGAGCGACGGTTTTTTCACCACACTCGGGACACGGCTGCTTGCCGGACGGGATTTCGTGGCCACGGACGTGCCGGGCTCGGAAAAAGTCGCAATTGTCAATGACGCGCTGGCGCGTCACTTCTTCGGCAACCAGTCGCCGTTAGGCAAGCAGTTCCGGATTCGTGACAACAAGTTGGTGAAGGGTCCATATACGATTGTGGGGCTCGTGGAGAATTCCAAGTATGTAACGCTGCGTGACACAGCCGAGGCGATCACCTATCTCCCCAAATCGCAGAACGCGCAGGACAGCCCGCGTGGCGTCCTGGAGGTACGGACGCGCGGGCCAGCCACCTCACTGATTCCGGCTGTTAGGCAGGCCCTCCGCGACGTCAACCCACGGATCATCGTGGACTTCCAGACGTTGTCGCGACAGCTCGAAACGTCGCTGCAGCGCGAGCGCATGCTCGCTGTGTTGTCAGCGCTGTTTGGCTCGGTCGCGCTCGCGCTGGCCGTGTTGGGCTTGTATGGCGTGATGGCCTACTCGGTCGTGCGGCGGCGCCAGGAGCTCGGCGTGCGCATCGCGTTAGGCGCCTTGCGCGGGCGCGTGGTCCGTCTTGTATTGAGTGAAGTGGGCACCGTTGTTGTGATCGGACTGGCGCTCGGCGCGATTGGAGCACGCCTGGCGTCCACGCAGGTGGCGCCGTTCCTCTACGGCACCGCACCGGCAGATCCGATGGTGTACGTCGTCGCAGCGTTGCTCCTGACCGCTGTCGCCTTCTTCGCCGGGTTCATTCCGGCTTGGCGCGCGGCGTGCGTGGACCCGATCGAGGCGCTTCGCGAGCAGTAAAACGCCGACGAAACACGCGCGCCGCATAAACGACGCGCGTTTGGGAACGCACCGTTAGGCGGGCGCTACTGCGTCGCCCTCGCCAGCTTTTTGATCGCCTCCGACATCGCCTTGATGCGGGCCGGATCCTTCGCTCCAATCGCGTCGCGATCCACGTTCCGGGCCAGCGTATTCAGCGCATCGCGACGCGCCTTGCCGCGCTGAGCCTGGGCGCTATCGAGCGCACTCGCAATCGCACTGGTTCTGTCCGCGGCGAGACCTTGATTGCGCACGAGCTGGTCGAGGTACGAGCGAATAACGGGGAACGCCGCCGGCCACTCGATCTTGGGCTGGCTCTGCGGATTGTATTCCGTGAACCTAACGAGCTTCGCTGCCTCGATCTCATTCTTCGACAGCTTGTCGCTTGGCGTCAGCTCGAGGATGTCAAAGCCGCGGTCCAGTTCCGACGAATAGATCATGCCGTTCCAGTAATACGCGCCCCAGGAACCACCGATCGTTCCGCGGTTGCCGCGTCCACCGGGATTACCCGTCACGGGCACGTCTACGCCGGGTGGTGGATCGATCGAACCGCGATCGAAATACGCCAGCTCCTCCGGTTTGTCGGAGTTGCTGAAATCCATCACGCTCACGCCGCCCTGGTACCATCCCTGGACCATGATGTCGCGTCCGGGCACTGGAATGAGCCCACCGTTATGCGAGACGCAATTCTCTTCCGCGGTCTGCGCCGAGGGAATCTTGAAGTAGGCGTGCTGCGTGTACTTCTTCTGCTTGTCGACGCTGAGAATTGTGTTGCCGCCCATCTCCATCATGGAGTTGGCCTGACACATCGGCGACGTCCCGCCGCCCCATTCATCAGTGAACACAACCTTCTTGCCGTCGTTGCTGAAGACGGCGGTGTGCCATAACGAGAAGTTCGTATCTGCCTTCGCATCGAGTCGCTTCGGTCTCTCCGGATTGGAGATGTCGACGAGCAAGCCGTAGCTCCCGCAGGCACCGGCGAGCAGCTTCGCGGCTGGATAAGCCGTCACGTCGTGACAATTGCGTGGACCTGTCGTTCGAAACGCTTGCGGCGGCCGAGTGGTGTCGCGGCTGCGTTCAGCGACGGCTGCCTGACGAGCGGACGAGAGCGGGGCGGGATCGAGACCGGTAAAGATGCGTGCCCCAGTTACGACTTCAGCCTTCTCGGGCTGCCTAACGTCAACCTTGATGACGTCGAGCCGGAAAAGCGAATTGGTCTCGTCCGCCGGGTCGTCCCCGTTTTTGCAACCCGCGACTATCGAGTCCGGACGCGCAGCTTGGCTGCCGGACACGTAGATGTAGATGATGTTCTTGTCCTTGTAGTGCGGGACGATCGTGTGCGTATGCGATCCTTTGCACGTCTGCACGTTTTTCACCAGTCGCGGATTCGCGGGGTCAGACACGTCGTAAATGCGGACGCCCGCCATATGGTCCTTGAGGTCTTTCACGCCCCCCTTCGCGCAGTCGTTTCGGTTGCCGCCGCCCTCCGCTGAGAGGAAGAGCAGGTTGCCCCAAATGGATGGATCGCCCTGTGACGCCACACAGGAGACCGCTGACACGATCTTCGGCTTGGCCGGATCTCCTACGTCCCAGATCGTGAAGCCGGCGAAGTTCCCTTGATACACGTATTTGTCTTTGAATGCGAGATCGGAATTGATGAACGTTAGGCCCCGCGCACTGTCGAAGATCGCAGGTTTCTGCGAGAACGACACGAGGCGCATGTTCTTCGTGACCGTGTCGGCGTCCAGGCGACCAGGCTGGAGCAGGCTGCGCGGATCTTTGGTATCGGGATATGTCTGCGCCGCGATGATCGACGGAAGCGTTAGGGCAGCGACGAGCGCGAAGACCCTGCTGGAGTGGTGCATCTGATAGGCTCCGGGTGGACGCTTAATTGTTACGCAGTTGTACGAGCATCTGGCGCATCGCGCCGATTTCGGCGGTTTGCACGGTGACGACGTCGTTGGCAAAGACGTTGACGTCGACTTCCTGACCAGCGCCAGGCGTGGCAAGCAGGACCTCTACCATCTGCAAGGCGCCTTCGTGGTGCGTGATCATGAGCTCCAGGAACAAGCGATCAAACTCGACACCGGTGGCAGCGTCGAGTTTCTTGAGCTGCGCGTCCGTAAGCATTCCGGGCATCGTCATCGTACGCCAGGATGACGTGTCCGGCGCGGACTGACCGTTATTCAGCAGCCATTGCTGCATGATGCGGATCTCCGCGACCTGCGACTGGTCAATCTTGACCGCGAGCTTTAGGAGGCGCGGGTTCGCCTTGTGCGCCTCTGCCATGCGGGACATGTGGATAGCCTGGGCGTGGTGCGCGATCATCCCCTGCATGAATTCGACGTCGGCGACTGTATAGATGGCGCCCGCGGGGATCTTGATCTGCCCGTGTCCGGCGTGTTGACCGCGCGCAAGGCTCGGGAAGCCCAACACCGCGCTGAACGCGACGCTGAGGGCGATAGCGGATCGACTTGAGGCGTTCACAGAAGCTGGTTGGGTCGATGCGAATGGGTACACGACATACGCTACATCGTTGCACTGCGTTGTGGCACGTCGCGCAGGCATGCTCTGGTCATTATCGGCCCTGGGGATCGCTCGTTAGGTGTTCCGTTGACGACGGCCCGCGGCGGCCGCAGCCAGCAAATCCGCCATCCGCTCGTCGTGCGACCCGTAACGCGCCCATCCCTCGGCGTTCGAATGATATCGGTAATCCTTGATTGTCAGATCGGCACCGTGATCGATGAGAAACCTCACGGCGTCCTCGTTCCGCTGTATGGCCGCTTCATGAAGGATGCTCGCCGGCTCGTGCGTGGCCCAGTTGGTGTTGATGTCGGCGCCCCGCTCAAGCAGGAACGAGGCGATCGAAAAGTGGTGATTCAGCACGGCCCACGCGAGCGCTATGTCCAGGACCTGCTGCGTCGTCGGGGGTCCCCAATGCAGGTCGGCGCGGGGGAATTGCGGATCGCTGTGAGGGTAGTGGTGTGGCAGCGATCCCAATCTGGGCTCGCCGGTTTCGTCGAACCAACGCGCCACCGCGCTGGCATTCCCGGTACCAGCCGCATGCGGCAAGTCGTTAGGCAGCGGCCACATGCGTGTCAGCAATGGAATGAGATGCGCGTTTCCGTATGAGAGCGCCTGGACGATGGACGAAGAAGCGGGCGGAGGATCGGCATGGAGAAGCGCTGGATCACGCTCGAGCAGCGCCTCGATGAACGCTTCGCGATCCTTCTGATAGCAGGCCGGCATGATCAACCCAGCCGTGACGTCAATGAACGAGGGTTGGAGCACCCACGGTTCTTCGTCGAGCCAGCGGAGGAACGCGGGGAGATCGCCGTGATTGCGGGAGTTAGAGAGCTGCTGGATCACGAATGCCTCCCACGGCGTGCGCTTCGCTTCCTGCCACAAGGCTGGATGCTGGATGAAGAACTCGACGAACGCCTGGCGGCCCTGCCAGCGATCTATCCGGCGCCCCAGATCCGGATCGAGGGTGATCGAGCGCCCGAGAAGTCTCAGCGCCACACCCGCGTGTTTGAAACGACATGCGCTAAGCAGCGCGCGGCCGATGGCGATCGGATCATCAATCGATTCGTCGAGTCGAGCGCGAACCGCTTCATCGTCGCCTAACGCGGCGAGCACGAAAAGGGTGCGTGGCAACACATTCTTGCGCGCGAGCAAGTTGAGCATTCCCGCTGCGCCCGGGTTGATCACGTTCACCAACGTGGCCTGCTCGACCGTCGCGCCCGCGTCGATCAGCATCTCGGCAGCAACCGGTCGGGTGTAGAGGCGCTCGCGCTGCGGGTCCGAACAGTCCATCGCGTAGGACGTTGTGGAGTCGAGCAACGCCTGATTGCCTTCGCCGCGCCACGAGACAAGCGCCGGGTATTCAGCCAAGAGCGTTCGCAGCCGCTCGTGGTCCTCGTTATGGATCGCGACCTTGGCCTGCGAGGCAGCCCACTCGAGCACATTGCCTAAGCGTTTCTGTACCTCGGCTGTCAGATCCGGCCAACCGGCAAATCCGTATTCGCGCGAGATGACGAGCTGCGCATCGCGGTTCGAGATTGGGAGCGTCGCCCGCGGCAACTGCGCGTGGACGCGAGCGACGGCTACGCCGCTTCCGGCGGCCGCATCGCGAGCGAGTTTCTTCGCTTGCTTGCGAAGGGAGTCGAGCGACGGACGGGCGGGGAGATCTCTACCAGCGGACATGGCGCCTCCTTTCAAAATCGCCTGTACCCGCTGATATCAGGCTGAAAGAAGGTGCAACGCACCGCGCTTCAGACCATAACAGGTGGGAATGCTTCCCTTGCCGCGGGTGGTGGCGCCCTGTCAGGCGCGCTGGAGGCAAGATTACGGGAACGAGCGCACATGTCAAACGGCCCGATTCTCCGGGACGCCGTCGTAGGCGCCAGCCAGGTCCAAGCGTTTTGCCATCCATGGGAGTTAGACAAAGCCGCCGATTCGCTGAATCATCACACAGGGGATCTGGCCGGTTGACAGCGCTCCCGCGGCTCATACTTTGTATCGCAAAGGACTTTTTGGACATTGGACCCAGACAATCTACCGACAGTTAGAGAGGCCCAGTGGCACACAGATCCCAACCGCACCGCGCGTCCATGCTCAACCACCTATTCCGCGCGAGCGGCCTTGTCATAGTCAGCGCCGTGATGGCGACGGCGCAGTCCGGCGCTCCCCAGTCGCAAAGACTCGACTCAATCGCCGGATCGGGCGTCGCGCGCCAACTCGTTGTCGGCAGCGTGGTCGCTGTGGTCAAAGGCAACGACACGGTCCTTTTCAAGGCATACGGGAAGGCCGACGTCGAGTGGAACGTGCCGATGTCGACCGATGCGATGTTCGAGATCGGCTCGATAGCCAAACAGTTCACCGCCGCCGCCATCCTGCAGCTGCGCGACGCAGGAAAGCTGAGCCTCGATGACGAGATCACGAAGTGGCTCCCCGATTTTGAGACGCATGGAAACAAGGTCACGCTGCGCAACCTCCTCAATCACACCTCGGGCATCCACGATTTCACGGAGACGCGAGAATTCCCAGTGCTCGTCTCCAACCGCGTCTTCCCGCGCGATTCCGCCTACGCGCTCATCAAGAAATACCCGTTCGATTTCCCGAGCGGCTCGGCGCAGCTCTACAGCAATTCGGGGTTCTGGCTCCTCGGACTGGTCATAGAGAAGGCGAGCGGCATGAGCTACGAAGATTACGCCGAGAAGAAGATCTTCGAGCCGTTAGGCATGAAACGATCGACGTATTGCGATAGTTATGCGAACATCGAGCGTCGCGCACATGGCTACCGCACTCGCAACGGACAAACCATGCGCGCGCCGACAAGCGTCCACACCTGGGGATTCGCAGCAGGATCACTCTGTTCGACCGCCGGAGACATGGTGACCTGGCTTAAGGCGCTTCACGGCGGCAAGGTGCTGTCGCCCGCGTCGTACGCCGAGATGACGACGCCGGCGAAGTTGACCGAGTGGGCAACGCTGCGCTATGGAATGGGACTCGGTGTCTACAAGGACTTCAATGGACTCCAGCTCTTCGAACACGGCGGCATAAACGCCGGATTCTGGACGCAAGCGAATTGGTATCCTGAGTCGCAGACGGGGATCGTCCTGCTTACAAACAGCCCAGGCAGTCTCGATCCCGAGGAAGTTGCGGAAGCCCTCGCGTGGACGCTGCTGCTCGACGGCAGGCGACCAGCCGTTAGGCAGTTCACTGGCGATCCGGCGCCACTTGTCGGCCGATACAAGGGTCGTGGAAGGAACGGAGAGTTGACTATCGAAGTGACGCAGGGACCGCAGGGCCCGATGGTCTCAGCCAACAGCTCGCCGCCGCGGCCATTGATTTGGCTCGACGGCTCGACGTTCCGTTTCCAAGGCATCGTCCTAACGTTTCATCACAGCGGCAACTCGGGGCCGGCCACCGAGTTGGGCTTCAACCCGGCGAAGGGCATGTACTCCATCTTCAAGCGGCAGTAACCGCGTGGAACTTGTCGAGTGGTGACGTTGACGCGCTGAGGGGCCCCGGAGCGCACTGCTTTTGATGAAAGTGACGAAGCCGGGCCATCTTGCCGTTGTCGAATTCATCTTTATGATGTAAAGTACTTGATGCTAAATCGACCAGTTCGCGACATCGCGTTCGCGTGTGCGCTGCTACTGGGCCTGCTTGCCGATCAGCTCGTGCGCGTCCCAGGCCGGCCCGGGCTTAACGTCGCGCTGTGGGCGGTTGCCGGGACGGCGGTGATCTGGCTACTGTCGCGAAGCCGAGAGACGCCGGTCTCGCGGGAGACGTGGTGGCTAATCGGTGGCGCCGTCGTTTTTGCTGGTCTGCTCGTGCTCCGAGATGCCGAGGCGCTCGCCGTTTTCTGCGTGTTCTCGGGCCTCGTGCTGATCGGCCACGCTGCTGGCCGCGGCGCGCTCGCGTGGGCGACGCAAGCGAACATCGTGGACGTCGCCGCCGCAGCCGCGCGTGTAGCGACGCTGATCTTGATCGGCCCGCTCGGCTGGAGCGTCGGTCCGGCGCGTCGAGCGGACGTCCCAACGTCCACTGTCGGGCGCTCGAGGCCGCGGTATCTCCGGATGGTTGCGCGCGGCATCGCTCTGGCGCTGCTGCCGCTGCTCGTGCTCACCGCGCTGCTCGCGTCGGCGGACCCCATGTTCGAGCGCGGGCTACAGGCGCTGTTCGGCGGCATTGTGCCACTGCTGCAGCACCTCGCGTTCGCCGCGTTGATCGCGTGGTGCACGAGCGGGTATCTACGCGCGTTTTCAGCGGACGACGAAGCGGTCATGGAAGGCGTGCGGATCCCGCGGCCTGCGCTGGCGCCGTCCGAAATCGCCATCGCGCTGTCGCTGCTCAACGTCCTGTTTCTCGTCTTCCTGGCCGTGCAGGTGCGCTATCTGTTCGGCGGTGCCGGGTTCGTGGATGTCGCGGAGGGTCTGACCTACGCCGAGTACGCGCGCCGTGGCTTCTTCGAGCTCGTGGCGGCCGCTGCTCTCGTCGTGCCGGTGCTTCTAGTCGCGGATTGGGCTGCCGCGGAGGACGACGCACGCGCGCGGCGCGTACTGCGCGCGACGTCGACGCTGCTCGTCGTGCTGCTCGCAGGCGTGCTCGCATCGGCCGCGTATCGGATGAAACTGTACCAGGACGCGTATGGCCTGACCGAGCAGCGGCTGTACGTGAGCGTCTTCATGGTCTGGCTGACTGGCGTGATCGGCTGGCTCGCGGCCACGGTGCTGCGCGGCCGGCGACGCGGCTTCGCATTCGGCGCCATCGTTGGTGGCCTCGCTTGCATCGCTTTGCTGCACGTGCTCAACCCGCACGCGTTGATCGCGCGCGTCAATATCAGCCGCGCTGCCTCCGGTGCCGAATTCGATGGCGGCTACCTGCGCACGCTGAGCGCCGACGCCGTGCCTACGATGGTCGCGCAGCTGCTCGCGCTGCCTAACGAGGAGCGCTGCCGTGTCGCGGCCATGCTCAAGGAGCGTTGGTCCGGTGAGCGGCGCGGCGGCTGGCGGGCGTGGAACCTCGGCGACGCGCGGGCGCGCAGGCTGGTGGCGCAGTTCTCGACACCAGCAGATTGCCCTGCGGCAGCGACGCCGACTGTGAGGTAGCAAAGCAGTGCCGAAGTGGTTGAAACGCATTCGTGGTGCTTTCGGGATGGGCCTCATCTGGGCGATGGCTTGGGCGCCCGTTGGTTTGCTCATTGGCTGGATCGTGGACCGGGATGGGTCCATGGATGAACCGTGGATCGCGGCTGGGACGTTCCCCGGCTTCCTTGGCGGCGTGATCTTTTCCATCGTGCTTGGGATTACAGCGCGCCGTCGCAGATTCGATCAGTTGTCGCTTGCCCGATTCGGCGCCTGGGGTGCGGTCGCCGGTCTGCTCGTGGGCATGCTTCCATTTGTTCTGGGGTCCGCGAATCCCGCACTCCCGACGTGGCTGCCATTCGTAATCGTCGGTTCTATCAGTGGAATGAGCGCAGTCTCGGCAACGGGTTCGCTGGCGCTGGCCAGATTGGCGGAGAGGCGCGCGTTGCCCGTTAGTGAAGACTTGGCCGAAGTGCGGCATGCCGAGAGCGAGGCGCAGAGGCTGGCCGAACGCAGATAATGCTCACCTAACGAGTCTGCAGCGACTGCTGCAACGCCGTGGCCGTTAGGCAGCGCCGTGGGCGCCAGCTAGTCCAACTCATAGTTCAGCATGAACGGGTGTTCGGTACCGTGCCCGACGGCGGAGCCGCCATCGGCCTTAAGGCCCTGCAGTTCCCGCGTCGCCGAGCCAGGGATGACGGAGTAGGACTCTTTCGCCACACCGCTCTCGAAGACCCCAATGCGCTGGAGTACAAAAGTCCCAGTCTTGTCAGCGATTCGTCCAACGAATCGCTCGAGCCCGAGGAAGCTAGCCGAGCCGTCGGTGCGGTACATCATTAGATACTCGACGTACCCTTCCCCCTCGATATCCCCGGTGTAAGCCTTGCTGACGCTGGCCCTGGTAAGCCTCGGCATGTCCGCGCCCTCGCTATACGGCTTTTCGTCCCAGCTCGTGATGGCGAAGCGAGCACTTGCGGTCTTGTTCATATGTCTTTGTCCGGAAATCGAGAGGGATTTTCTGGCGCTCCCAAAGGGTAGTAGTGCAAAGAGCCCATGACTCTGCCTAACGTGCGCGTTTCAGCCGCGGCGACCCATCCCATGGCCACGAGCTCATCGATTCGGGACTTACCGCGCGACTGCTGAGTCCCCGTTGTCTCCGACATCTAAACGGTGAGATATAAGAAGGACGAAAGTCAGACACGGAGAAACACAATGTTCCGCACAGCCATCATTGCCGCACCGCTGCTTCTGATTAGTTCGGTCGTTGCAAATGCCCAGGCAACAGGTCACCGCGTCAACGTGCGCGGCATGCAGATGTACTATGAGGTGTCCGGCAGTGGCGATCCGCTCGTCGTGCTACACGGTGCGTACATGAACATCCCGTCTATGGGTGAGATCATCCCCATGCTCGCCAAAACCCACAAGGTGTACGCCGTCGAGCTCCAGGGACACGGCCGTACGACGGACATCGAGCGGCCGATCACGTACCCCAACATGGCCGACGACGTGGCCGCGTTCATGGATGCCGTGCGCCTAACAAACGCAGACGTGTTCGGTTATTCCATGGGCTCCATTGTTGGACTGCAACTCGCTATGCGTCATCCAACAAAAGTGAAGAAGCTCGTCGCCGCTTCGGTTGCATACGATCTCAGGGGGTGGCAGCCGGAGTTCACTGCTGCGATCCCGCAGATGACCGTGGAGATGATCGTCCAGATGCCGTTCGCTGAGGAGTATAAGAAGCTCGCTCCGAACCCCAATGGGTTCCCAGAGTTGGCGAGGAAGCTCATCGCCCTGGAGAAAGAACCGATGGCGTGGGGCGAGCAAGTGAAGGCTGTGAAGACGCCGGTTCTCATCATCGCCGGCGATGCCGACGTTGCGACGCTCGAACACTCGGTCGCGATGTTCCGGCTGCTCGGGGGCGGCGTCATGGGAGACATGGGGAAGCCGCTGCCAGCTTCGCGCCTCGCAGTCATGCCGGCGACGGCTCACACGGCGGTCATCACTCAGCCCGACCTACTGCACGCGTTCATTGAGCCATTCCTGAAAGGAATAACGCCGAAGGGAATGTTCGAGACGTCACGTTAGGCGGCATCGGCAGAGGGTCGTCACGCCGTAGAAACTATCGGGAGAGGGGCGGGAACTCGTTAGGTGGGAGTACAAACTGGTCCTCCGCGCAGCCAAAGACTCGGAGCGTCGTCAAAAGACGATCCCGCCGCCGACGGTGATCACCTGTCCAGAGATGTAGTTGGACTCGGGGGAGCAGAAGAGATACACCCCGTCAGCGGCCTCCTCCGGCGTACCGAGGCGGCCCAGCGGAATGAAGTCTCGCTCGAGCTTCTCGATCAGATCCGGCGGCACGCCGACTTTCTTGTCTCCGGTTGAGCTGAGTGGCTGCGTCATCGCGGTGTGGATGAATCCAAACGCGACGCAGTTGACGTTCACTTTGTACCGTCCCCATTCCTTCGCAAGCGTCTTCGTCATTCCGATCACAGCGGCCTTCGCGCTCGCGTAGTTCACCTGGCCGGCGTTTCCTCCAGTGCCAACCACCGACGAAATGTTCACGACTTTGCGGAACACTTCACGTCCTTCGGACGCTTCTTGCTTGGCGAACTTTCGGAACGGCTCGCTGGCCGCGCGCAGAATCCTGAACGGCGCGGTGACGTGGACGTCCATGATCGCCTGAAACTGCTCGTCGGACATCTTTTGGATCACGCTGTCCCATGTGTATCCCGCGTTGTTGACTACGACATCGAGTCCGCCGAATTCATCGAGCGCTGTTTTCACGAAGCGCTCGCCAAAGTCAACGTCGGTCACGCTGCCTACGCAGATCGCGGAGCGGCTGCCCGCCTTCGCAATGCTAACAGCGGTGTCGCGCGTCGGCGCTTCATCGCGATCGTTTACGACCACCGCCGCTCCCTCGCGCGCGAGCTTGAGCGCAACCGCGCGCCCGATCCCACGTCCCGCTCCGGTGACGATGGCGACTTTGCCGTCAAGCTTGGGAACAGCAGACATCAGATCTGGACTGTGCGACCCGCCCAATATTCGTCGCGCATCACGCGCTTCAACGTCTTACCCGCCGCGTTGCGCGGAAACTCGGTTTTGATCGCGACCTCGCATACCTGCTGGAATCGGGCCCCCACACGGCTGTTGATCCAGGCGCGCAGCTCTTCCGGCGAGACGCTCTCGCCGGCCTTGAGTACGACGGCGGCCAGCGGCGCCTCCCCCCACTTCTCGTTAGGAATTCCGAACACCGCCGCCTCCTGCACCGCGGGGTGTGCAACCACGACTTCCTCGATGTCGCGCGGATAGACATTCACACCCCCGGAAACGATCAGGTCCTTCATGCGATCGACGAGATATAGATATCCATCCTCGTCCAGGTATCCCATGTCGCCGCTGTGCATCCAGCCGTTTCGGACTGCCTGCGCGGTCAGATCCGGCCGCTTGTAGTAGCCAGGCATGAGCAACGGCCCGCGTCCGATGATCTCGCCCACTTCGCCCGGCCTCGTGTCGTTTCCTTGTTCATCAACCACGCGCATCTCGAAGAACGGCTGCGAGCACCCGACGGACTTGGCCTTCGCCGCGACGTCGTGTCTGTCCAGGATTGTGATGACGCCCTCGGTGAGACCGTACAGCTCGTAGAATACGTTAGGCAGCGTCGCGATCAGACGCTCCTTGTGCTCTATGTGCAGCGGCGCGCCGACTGTGCACAGCATCTCAACAGAGGTGAAGGATTTCGCGCCAAACGCCGGTGCGTTCATGATGGCGAGGATCTGCGAGGGGACGAGAATCATGTGCGTCGCTCGCTCACGCTCGACCAACGCAACAAACTCGGCGGCGTTGAATCTCTTCTGCAACACGTACGTCGCGCCGAGGAAGAGCCAGGGTAGGAGCGTCACGAACGCGCCGTTGAACACCAATGAGCCGGCGTGGATTACCACGCTCTCCGGCGTCATGCGGAAAGTGCTCGCGAAGTGCGTGCAGTAGTTGGCGCGGATGTAGTGCGTGTGCACGATCCCTTTGGGAAGACCCGTCGTGCCGCTCGAATACACGATGTTGAAGAGATCGTCGTCGGAGATCTCTACCGCCGGCGGCGCCGCGTCAGGCGCGCCGCGAACCATCTCATGGTAGTCCATATAGCCGAGCGCCGTGCTGCCGCCGAGCTGGATGAATCCGTTCGCTCGAATGCCGGGCAGCGCGTCGCGCACGTGCTCAAGCTCGGGGAGAATCTCCGGGCATACCACAATCGCCGCTGTGTCGGAGTCCTGCAGTAGCGACTCGAGCGCCGACGCGCGTAGCAGGGGACTGAGAGGCACAAGCACATACCCCATCCGCGCGCCCGCAAGAATGACTTCCAGCACTTCGACGGCGTTAGGCAGCACGTAGGCGAGCTTGTCGCCCTTGCGGAGGCCGAGCGCATGCAGCGCGTTCGTTAGGCGGTTTACACGAGTTTCGAGGTCGCGCCAGGTGAGCCGATCGTCGCCGCAGACTACCGCGATCCGATCGCCGCGAGACCGCGCCTGGCGCGGAAGCAGACCTCCGACGTTCACGTCCGAAGCTGGGTGGCCGGCGTCGCGCTCGCCAGCGACGGTCTTGTACCCGCCAAGGCGCGGAGGAAATCCAGCGCCACGCGATTGAAATCGGCGGGACGCTCCACAGGGAGCAGGTGCCGCGAATCCGGCACGACGACTAGTCTCGCACCGGGGATTTTTGCGGTGTACTCCTCCTTGAACGGCACGGGCGAGTAGTCCTGATCGGCGGTGAGCACCAGCGTCGGCGCAGCGATGGAGCCGAGGGCAGGGGCGACTGACCAGCCGATAAGTGCGCGCAGCGAGCGGAGGTACGCGCTCGGATCGTTGCGCGACCAGCGCTCGACAAACGTGTCTCGCGCCGCAGCGTGCTCTGGTCCGAGAAGGAGTTTGTTGGCGAGCACCTCGCCCATCTTTCGCATCCCCATCAAACGCACGATGGCGAAACGAGAATAGATCGCGAGACGCTGCCGCCAAGTGCGCAGAACCAACTCAGGGCCAGAGTTTACGACGGTAAGCGACTTCACGGCCGTCGGATGATCGACTGCGAGCTGGAAGGCGATCATTCCGCCCATCGAGATCCCAAGAATGTGCGCCGGTCCGACTTCTAGGTGCCGAAGCAGCGCGAGCGCGTCGTCTGCGAACTGCTGCACGCTATATGGCCCGCGCGGCTTACTCGTTAGGCCGTGCCCGCGCACGTCGTAGGTAATGACTCGAAAGTGGAGCGCGAGGTCGGCGATCTGCGGCTCCCAATCCTCTGTGCTCGAGCCGAGCCCGTGTATCAGTAGTAGAGGCTCGCCCTGGCCGTGCGTTTCGTAATGGACGTCGATGTCGCGAATGCGGGCTCTCACTTCCAGCGAAGCTCCCATTCGCAAAAGAGGTCGCCCTCGAGGCTACATCGGCTGTGCACGCACTGCACGGATCGGCCACCAGCGATCGTCAGCGCCGCGGGCCAGCCACCGCTCAAACGCCGACAGAAGAGGGGATCGCCGGGCTCGAAGCCGACCAGACGCACCACGGCGCGCCCGGACGACTCCTCGACGAGCACCATGTCGCCCGGCCGGTAGTACAGATGGAAGAGCGACGTCTGTTGCGTCAGAAACTCGATCGGTGACGGCTTCTTGATCAAGCCGCTGTACAACCGCATTCCTGTCTGCTCGATGGCCCACGCGCCACTGGCCTCGATCCACTGCGGATGCGTCTCCCGAATCGCTGCGTCCACGATGCGCCACAAGTGCACTAGCATCGAGTAACGTAGCTCGGTCGTATCCCGCGCGGAGGTTAGCTGCTTCAGTTCCGCGACGGTGAGCTGGTCGAGCACCCGATCCACCAGTCGGCTGTCGACCCGCTCGCGCAAATATTCGATGGTGCCGCGGGCGGTTGACCCGCGCGCGAACATCTCCTCTTTTGTTGATGTCGAACGCACGCGCGCCTCGGGTCCGGGTCCCACGGTGGGGCGCCAGCTCGCCCGCCGTCGTCGAAGGTCACCAGCTCGCGACCACGGCAACATGGCCGCGCTCACAGTCGTGTCAATCACGCTCATCGGATGTCCCAACGCACGCCGGCGAGGACGGTCGGACCCAGCTCCGGCATGTTGATGATCTCCCTGTGCTTCTGGCCGAAGCCGCACTTCCGCCCCTTGGCGTACGTCGCCGACACGGCGCTGCTGACGCCCGTCACTGGCGCCGTCGTGGTGCCGCCGATGCATGCATACAGGTTCGTCGCCTGGAGCATGAGCGCGGCGTCATCGCGCAAGCGGTAGTTCGCACCGACGTCGACGGTGCTGAAGGCAGGGAGCGTCCCAAAGTGGATCCCCGAACGGAAGTCGTACTTGCTCACGTAGCGCGCTGTCCACGACGCGGTGAGCTTCGGCGCGATAGCGGCGAAGTCCATCCCCGCCGTGACACGCACAGACGGGCTATTGAACGACGTCGCCTCGAGCGGATCAGTCGCGCTCCGCTTGATCGAATCGAGCGAGATCAGACTCGTGTTGGCGGACATCGAGATCCGGTCCGTCATGATGAATTTGAAACCGGCGTCGATGCCGCGCATCCACGCCTTGCCGACGTTGAAGTACGTGAGCGCGATCTGATTTCCACCGGTCTCCGACGTGATGAGCGCGCCGGTCTTTGCATTGAACGCGAACGTCGGGGCGGCCGCGAACGGATTCGCGATGATCACGAGCGGGCTCTGGAAGCCAGTGAACCGTGTGCGATATCCGGTGAGGTCGACGTACAGCCGGTCCTTGAGAATCCCCTTGTAGCCGACTTCCCAAGTGTCGTTCAATTCCGGTCGGATCGCTTCGATCGTCCGGACCACTGGCGACGTCGCTGTACTGCCACGGCGAATGACGAATCCGTCGAAGTTGCCGAAGACGCCGATGTTCGGCTGGAAGTTCGGGAAGAAAAAGTCCGTCTGTAGGATCGAAGGGGACTTAAATGCCCGGTTGAACGAAACTCGGAACGTCTGGTCCTCCCAAGGCGTGATCATCACCGCTGCCTTGGGTGAGAACTGTGCCTCGTACTTGTCGTGTTTGTCGTAGCGGCCTGCCGTTACGAGTTTCACCATCGAGTGAACCGGCATTTCGATCTGGGCGTAGACGCCATTCTGCTCGTTGACGATGTCATCGCCCGTGCGGCGGTCGCTGAGCCACTTGCGATCCGAGCTGACTTGGTCGCGGCGGACCTGCACGCCGTATGTGATCAGCGTATTGTCGATCGCCGGCATGCCGGTTTGCAGCAGCATCGCGATCGAGAAGTTGTTCTGCACTTCGGCTGCGTAGACGCGTCCTTCACCCGGGAATGCGGAAAGCTTCTTCACTGAGTCAGCCGATATCGTCGGGAAGCGTCTGCGATTCTGCGCGAATCCGTTGAGCTGATACGTGCCGCCCGGGAGCGAGTTGGTCATATACGCCTGTGCGAACCAGCGCGGGCTGACGTACTGCAGCTGATAGTTGCGGAAGCCGTAGTCCACTAGCTGGTTGCGGCCAACGTTCGTCATGCCGATGCCGTTCAGACGGCTCGCGCCGACGGTTGCTGAGATTCGGCCGCCGTTAAACAGGTAGTACGCCAGGGTACCGCTGCCGCGAATGACTTCGGTTTTGAAGTCCGCGCCCACTTCCTGGATCGGTCCACTGGGACCGGTCGGCGTCGCCACCGACGGATACGTCAGCGAGTTCTCGTAGTCGTCAGCGGACTGGTACTCCGCCAGAAGCTTGTAGCCCCAGTTGCCACGCACGTCTGCATGCCGCGCCTGAAGATCCATGTAGCTGCGCGCGCCGCCGGCCACTTCCACGGTGGTGCCGGGATACTGACGCGGATCCTTCGTCTGCAGCGTCAGCACGCCGGCTGAAGCATCCGGTCCGTAGAGCGCAGAGCCAGGACCGACGAGCACCTCGACGCCGGCGAGATCGATCTTCGGGATTGTCGTTAGGGCGCCGATCGGGAGACCGCTCTCTGCCAAAGTCGCGATGCGGCCGTCTTCCATCATCAGCATGCGGTTGTTGAACGCGGAGTTGAAGCCGCGCGCGTTCACCGAGCTGGACATCACACCGGTCTGAATGAACTCGAGACCTTTTACTTCCTTGAGGGCCGGTGCGAATGAGTTGCCGATCGAGTTAGCGATCTGCACCTCGTCGAGGCGCGTGACAGTTGCTGGTGCCTCGGTCACCTTCTCGAGTCGGCGCGACGCGCTGACCACAACGCCCGCGAGCGTCGCCGACGCTGGGGTCATGAGGATCGCCACGTTGGCATCCTCCCCTGCTGTAACGAGCACGCGGGCCGCCGCCGCCTTGTAGCCGAGTCGGTACGCCCGTACTTCGTATGAGCCGGCGGGGACGCCTGGCACAATGACTTTGCCGTCCGCCGACGTCACAGCACTGAGTCCGGTGGGAGAAACGATCACCTGGGCGCCCACCACTGGGCCCTTGGAACTGTCGGAAACGGTTCCGACGATGCGTCCCTTCTGCGCCTGCACGAGCGCGGGGACGGCCACGAGCAGCACTGCAGTGAGGGAGCGGCAGAGAGATGACCGCGACATTGTGAAGACTCCTGCGGGTGTTGGGGATTAAGAGCGAGACAGGCGCTTCGCTATCTGCGCCGAAGCCGTCCTGTGGTGCCGCGCTTTGAGAGCTTGACCGGAAGGATGTGAGTGGAGACTTCGGTACTCGTATCGAGCTGCTGGATGAGTTGCCGTACGGCCAACGCGCCCAGCTCTCGTTGCGGAACTGAAATTGAAGTGAGCTCGGGGCTCACCAGCGTATTCATTTCGATGTCGTCGCAGCCGAGCAATGAGAGCTCGCTGCCCAGCTTGAGCCCCGCCTTCGACGCCGCTTTATGCGCGCCTAACGCGATGATGTCGGTCGCGCAGAAGACGGCGGTGGGGGGAGTGCCTAACGTGAGAAGCGCGCGCAGCGCTTTCCGCCCGCCGTCGACGCTGGCGTCTGCCCGCTGCCAGTAATCGCTGGGCGGCGCGATGCCTGCTGCTTGGAGCGCCTGAGCGAAGCCGCGCTCGCGCAGCCGGAAGGCAGGAAGTGACGTGCTCGGTCCGATGAACGCGATCTGCTCGTGTCCGAGCTCGAGCAGATGCTCGGCCGCGATACGCCCAGCGGCGAGTGAGTCGCCGGCGACTGAGGAGTATGTCTCGGAGGGCTGGTTGATCAGGACGACGTTAAGGCGACGCAGGTCTTCCTGCGGCAGCGTCGCCGCGGCCAAGCCGGCGATGATGACGCCGTCCACCTGGCGATCGATGAGCGCTTGGAGGTGATGCGCCGCGTTCACCAGTTCCGTTTCGCAGAGCAGAACGGCGTATCCCGTCTCTGCCGCCACACGCTCGGCGCCAGAGACGATGTTCGCGTACACTGGGTTGGCGAACCCCGGCACGATGAGTCCGAGCGCGAAAGAGCGCTGATGAACGAGTCCGAGCGCCAGAAGGTTCGGGCGGTAGCCGAGTTCTTTGGCGACCTGCAGCACTCGCGCGCGCGTGGACTTGGCGACGCGGGCCTTAGGGTTGTTCGATAAGACGAGCGACACGGTGGGTTGGCTGACGCCAGCCTGCCGAGCGACGTCCGTCACCGTTACCCTTGCGTCAATACGTATTGGCACATTGCCAATACGCATTAGCAACACCTACTTTGTCAAGACCATTTCTGGTCGGCTACCGCGTCAGCCCGAAGAAACGAAGGATCGTGGCAGTCGCCGAGGGGCCGATCGCATCCGTGTACGAGCCCGCCAACGATCCACCGGACCACGCATGACCCAGGTCGTGCACGAGCCAGGACTCGACCAGCACCGATCGGCCGTCGGCGAACGTCCTGACGTCGGCTGCTCGTCCCCCAACGCGAGCCACGTAGTCGCGCGACCGCAGCCGTTCGCCGCGGCTCTTTTCCTGAGCGCGCACCCACTGACGGGTGAGCTGTTCGCCGTTGATCGGAGCGACAACGGAGTCGCGCGAGCCCTGCAGCACGAGCAGCCGAGCCGGCGGGCTGGACACGGTTGTTATTGGCAGTTCGGCGACTGCACCGTTAGGCACGCCGCTCTTCATGGTTGCAAGCGCTGGCACGATGCCCGCGGCGGCGCGGTAAGCAATCCCCGAGTGCGCCGCCCCGGCCGCGAAGAGCTCCGGATACGCGGCGAGCAGGTTCACCGCCATCGCAGCGCCCGCCGAAAGTCCCGCGACGAAGATACGCGAGGTGTCGGCGCCGAACTCTCGCGCCACGGAGCGGGTGAGCTCCGCGAGCAGGAGAGGTTCGCCGCCGCCACGCGACTGGTGCGCCGGTTCGAACCACCTCCAGCACTTCGCCGGATTCGCGGACGCCGACTGTTCCGGATACAGCACGAGGAACCCAAGCGAATCGGCGGCGGCGCTGAACCCAGTGCCGAGTGCGATCTGGCGTATGTCCTGCGCGCAGCCGTGCAGTACCAGCACGAGCGGACGGCGAGCTCCCGCGTTGGCCGCCGGGACGCGAACAACGTAGTGAACGTTGCCCCCCGCGGAACTCGTGATCTCGCTGGCGATATCGCGCTGGCCCTCTACCGGCAGCGCGAGCAACAGCGAGAGCGACGCGACGATCGGCCTAACGAGGCCTTTCATGGGAGGAGGTCATGATGCCGGAGCTGGTGACGGCCGACCCGCCACGCGACATCTCCGTCGGTGCGGAGGACGCTACGCTGGAACGCGTCACCATGACAAGGGTGACCCGGCGCCTCATGCCGCTCCTCTTTGTCGTCTACATCTTCAACTTCCTCGACCGCACGAACGTCGGCCTCGCGGCGCTCCAAATGAACCGCGACCTGGGCTTCAGTTCCGCCGCCTTCGGCCTCGGCGCAGGCGTGTTCTTTATCGGCTACGCGTTCTTCGAGATCCCCAGCAACCTGGCGCTCGTGCGATTCGGCGCGCGACGCTGGATCGCGCGCATCGCCATTAGTTGGGGGCTGCTCGCTACTCTGCTCATGTTCGCGCAGACCCCCACGCAGTTCTACATCGTGCGCTTCCTGCTGGGGGTTGCCGAGGCGGGCTTCTTCCCGGCCGTGCTCTATTACCTGACGCAGTGGTATCCGTCGTCGATGCGTGCTCGGGCGAACGCGCGCTTCATCATCGCGATCCCGCTCTCCGGTGCCATCGGCGGTCCGCTCGGCGCGAAGCTGCTCGGCCTCGACGGCACCGCAGGATTGCATGGATGGCAGTGGCTGTTCCTGCTCGAGGGAATTCCGTCGGTGCTGCTCGGGTTGCTGGTGCTACGATACCTCACAGAGAAACCCGAGGATGCGACATGGCTTAGCGTTAGGCAGCGCGCCTGGCTGGTGGACCGGATGCGACGCGACCGAGAAAACGCCGCCGCGCCACATGGTCTGCCGCCGCTCCGCGCGCTGGCCAACCCAGTCGTCTGGCTCGCGGGGCTTCCACTCTTCTTTCTCAACTTCGCCGGCTACGGCTACATCTTCTGGGGGCCGACGATGATTCGGGAGGGGCTCACCACGAGTACTATCGGCACAGGATGGATCCTTGCGGCGATTGCTGGGACGAGCGCGCTCACACTCCTCATAGCTGCCAGCTACGCGGACCGCACGCGCGACCGGCCGTTGCACGCCGCGTTCTGGGCATGTGTGGTCGCGTTGGCTTGCCTTTGCGCCGCGCTCATTCCAAGTCCGATAGTACGGGTGGCGTGCATGGCGCTCATCCAGATCGGCGGTTCGGCGTTTCTGCCGTCGTTCGTGGCGATTCCGACGATACTATTGGCCGGTCCGTCGGTGGCGATCGGCGTCGCGCTGGTGAATTCGATCGGCAATCTCGCGGGCTTCGGCGCGCCGAGCCTGATCGGCTGGCTGCGTCAGCTCGAGAACGGCACCACGCTGACGTTCTTCGCGCTATCAGGATTCGCGGTGATGGCCGTCGCGGTGCTGCTGGCCATTCATCGCCGCGTGCGCGCCTAACGCTGACGACTTCCACGCCTAACGGAGCATCGGCCGGTGGCGGACTAGTGTTCCAGATGTCCTCAGAATGCGCCACACACCATCCGTACCTCGTTGCCATACCGCGACGTACTTACCGCGTTCGACGCGTGAGCATAAGGTCATCGTCGCCGCCTAACGGCTTTGCGCTTCAGCAGCGCCGAATATCATAGACGCTGCCGTGGCGCAGCAACACGGCAGCCTACGACAGAGAGTCTTCTCCTACGAATCGCCGCGCGACATGCCGGCCAGAGTGGATGTGGGCGGCCAGATCGGAGCCAACGAGAGTCGCCTAACGTGACCAGTTACCAAACCAAGGCGCCGATTTGCATAGTCTGCATAACGGCGTGCAATTCTGCCGCGCCGCATATGAAACAGCGCGCAGCTCATGCGCCACAGGTGCCGCGCGAGTCGACTCGCACCCGTGAGCGCACCCGACGGAAGCGTCATCCCGGCGACCGCGGTTGTGAGCATCGCATACACGAACAGCCTCCCCCTCCTGCGATGCAGCCTTCCACCCTTCGCTGTGTAGAGCGCAACGAAGCCCGCAATGATTCCCAGCGCTCCCGCGACGATGTGTATCGGTAACGTCACTTGCACGGTGCTCCAGCCCCCTCCTACGACCGCATCGTGATTGCGGGGTCGATGCGCGACGCGCGCCGCGCCGGAATCCAGCACGCGAGGAGTCCGATCGCCGCCATCATTACAGCTACGCCGACGAACGTGGTGGGGTCGTTCGGCGCAACGCCGAAGAGCAGACCGCGAATGATGCGCGCAGCGAAGAACGCACCGGTGACACCCAACGCGAGCCCAATCACGACGAGCACGCCCCCTTCCTTGAGAATCATGCGCTGCACCTGGCCTTGAGCGGCGCCGAGGCCCATGCGGATGCCGATTTCGTGCGTGCGCGCGCTCACGGAGAACGCTAAGACACCCGCGATCCCAACACTCGCGATTATCAACGCCAGCAGACCTAACGAGGATATTAGTGCGGCGTTGAGGCGCCGGGGCGAGACGCTCTGATCCTTGATCTGCTTGATCGTCATCACTTCCTCAATCGGAACCGTTGGTGCCATGCGCCTAACGATCCTCGTCGCTGCTGTCGTGAGAGCCGCGACGTTGCTATCCGCTCGGATCACCAATCCGCCGCCCAGCGCCAGCTCCTGCGCAAAGGGCATGAAGACCGCGAGTCCGGGCTTCGCGTCCAGACCACCATCCTGCGTGTTGGCGACGACGCCGACGACCGTGCGCCAATCGCCGCTGAAGGGAGCGAATTTGAGCAACTCGCCTGTCCACGCGATGCGCTTCCCGATCGGATCCTCGTTAGGGAACAGCTTGTCGGCGAGCGTCTTGTTGACGATTACGACTTTGCCCGCACCTCTCTGATCGGTCGCTGCGAACTCCCGCCCACTCAGCAGCGGAATCCCCGCAGCGCGGAAGTACTCCGGGCCGGCCAGCCGTATCTCGGCGCGCGGTATCGCTTCGCCAACAGCCACCGATTTGCCTTCGGCCTTTAGTTCGAATCGCACACCCGAGCTGCGCAGCGGCATGGGCGAGCCAACTCCGACCTCTATGACACCAGGGAGTGCGAGCATCTCACGTCGCATCTGCTCGTAGCGCTGCTTCGCCCCTGCATCAGCGTTAGGGTTGCTCAGGATTTCGGTCGGCGTGAGAAGGGGCACGTCGATCGTGAGCACTTCTTCGGTTCGTAAGCCGGTGCTCACGTCGGACAGCGTGATCATCGTGCGCGTGAGCAAACCGGCCCCGGCGAGCAGCACCACGGACACTGCGATCTGAACGACGACGAGTCCGCGCTGCAGACGCTGTTTGCGCACGCTACCGCTCATGCGCCTGACGCCGGCGGAAATCCAGCTCGCGAAGCCCCCTTCCTTTGGCAGCGATGCTACGAAGGCGAGCAGCAGCGCGAGCGAGACAGCGAGCAACAGGGTAAAGCCGAGGACCATCGCGTCCAGACGGATCTCGCTTGCACGTGGCGAATAGCGCTCCGCGAGCGAGACGAGGAGCCTAACGCCGCCAATGGCGAGGACTACCCCGAGAACGGCCCCCATCAGCGTCAGCACCAGATTCTCGGCGAGCAGCAAGCGTCGCAGCCGAGTCATCCCGGCGCCAAGGGCCGCGCGCAGGACAAGCTCGTTTTCCCGGCGCACGCCGCGCATGAGTGTCAGGTTCGCCACATTGGCCGCGGAGATGATCATGACGAACGCCGCCGCCACCATGAGAAGCAGCAGCGTTAGGCGCGCGCGCTCGCCGAGCACTTGCTGGAAGGGAATGACCGTGATGCGGTGATGATCGCCCGGAGCGTACGCCTCCGTGAATTCCGCCTGGATGCGCTGGCTGACCGCGGCGACCTCGGCTCGTGCCTGATCCAGCGTCGCGCCGGGAGCAAGACGCGCGACCATTTCCGTCATGCGGTGCACGCGCCCCTCGACCATAAACGCACTGAGGTGGTGTTGGCTGATCACCATGTTGTTGATCGCTTCTACGCGGCTTGGAAAAAACGGCGCGGGCTGAAGGACGCCGATTACAGTGACCGAGTTCCCGTCCATTCGCACCTGCTTGCCCACGATGCTCGAGTCGCCGCCGAAGCGCTTGATCCAGCCTTCCTGCGTCAGCACCATGACGGCTGGGACGCCAGGGCCGTCATCGCCGGGGTTCGTGAGCCTGCCGAGCACCGGCGAGAGTCCCATCACCTCGAAGTAGTTGCCGGTGACGAGCCCGGTCTGGATCTGCACGGCGCCGTCCTCGAGCTGAAGCCTTCCGGACCAGTCGGAAAACTCCGCGATCCCACCTAACGATTTGGCCCCATTGCGGAAGTCGCGCACTTCGGGAACGGAGAAGGCGAGGTTCGCTCCACCCGGTCCGTCCATGGAGTGTCGCATGTAGACGAGCCGATCGCCGTCGCGATGGGGTAGGGGTCGCAGCAGCACGCCGCGAACGACGCTGAAAATCGCCGTGTTGGCGCCGATGCCTAACGCGAGTGTGATGGCGACCACTGTTGTGAACGCCGGGCTGTGGCGCAGCGTGCGCAAGGCGTACTTGATATCGGCGACCAGGCTTTCAATCCATGGAAGGCCGCGCTGATCGCGGACGGCTTCCGTTGCGGCAGCGAGGCCGCCTGACGCCAGCATGGCCTGGCGCCGCGCTTCGTCCGGGCGCATGCCGCGGCGGATGTTCTCGGCGGTCTCCATCTCGAGGTGCGCTTGCATCTCTTCGCGGAGGTCGTCGTCCCGGCGGTGGCCGGAGAAAACGCCGGCGATGCGCGCGAGTGCGGAGCGGATAGTCATGTCGTCTCCCGGCGCGGCGTCAGAAAGGCCGCGATCAGATCGGCGGTCTGGTGCCATTCACGAGCTTCGCGCGCGAGCTGCTTCCGACCGGAAGCTGTCAGCGAGTAGTACTTCGCGCGGCGGTTGTTCTCGGAGGGGCGCCACTCAGCCGTGATGAAACCCTCTTGCTCCAACTTGAGTAGGGCGGGGTACAGCGTGCCGTAGTTGAGCGTTAGGCGGTTCTTGCTCGTCTCTTCGATCCGCCGCGCGACGCCGTAGCCGTGAAGCGGCCCAAGGACTTCTAGGGTTTTGAGGATCATCAGGGCGAGCGTGCCCTGCTTCACGTCGAGTTTCTCGGCCATTGTCCGTCCTATTGGATTCCCATATGACGGTAGTTTCGCGACAGGGTTTCACGCAATAGGCGTGACGGTGCCGATCTTCCGCCGCGGCACTGCGCGCGATAAATCCCCGCTACCGATCTCGTCCGAGGTACGGTAGAAGTGCGCTCAGTGCTCGTCCCGTTCGATTCGACGGCAAGCGTGCTCACAGAACTCGGTCCGACGCTTACGCGCGGATTGACGCTGATCGCTCTCCGCACTCTCGGCAGTACCGATGACGCGGAGGAGGCGGTGCAGGAGATCTTGGTTCGCGCCGTGGAGGCGATCCGCATCGGTCGCGTGCCCGCCGAAGTCCCAGTGCACGCCTTCGTGTATGGGATTGCCCGGCACGTCCTGTCAGACGCCAAGCGTCGGCGCGGAAAACAACGCCAGCATCTCGACACAGCGGTGACACCGCTGGCGGCATCCCAACCATCGCCGCTCGAGCATCTGATTCGGCAAGAGGATCGTGATCAGGTGAATTGGGCCCTCGATCGACTGTCGATAGAGGAGCGCCGACTCCTGACGCATTGCTTCGTGGAAGGAGAGTCCATCCAGAGTATTGCTTCGCGAAGTGGGCTCCCAGCGGAGCGGCTTCGGAAGCGAAAGTCCAGGGCGCTCAAGCGCCTGCGAACGCTTCTAGCCAATCGGTTCGGTCACGCTGCGGGGCCGCCGCCGACTTCAGTTACATGAGCGCCATTTCGGATTGTCCCGAGTATCGCGTCGACGACACCGTTGAGCGTTGGGTGGCGCAGACGCTGCCGGATCCTGACGCCGAACGTTTCGAGGTCCATCTCGTCGAGTGCGAAGCCTGTCAGGCGGCCGTGCGGACCGCGACGACGGTTCGTGCAGGACTCCGGCAACGTGTGGAAGCGCCCGCCGGACTGCGGCCGCTGCGACTAATCATTCCGCTAGGTCTGGCGGCGGCGCTTGCGGTACTGCTGCTCCTGCCGGAGCGGGATCCGTTGGCGCGCCTGTCGGACCCTGGCCCGGCGCCCGAGTTCATTCCGCTGCCGGTGCGTGCCGCCCAAGTCACTCCAAGTGTCGGCGACCGGGGCATGCACGCGTACGCATCGGGCGACTACGGACGCGCGGCGCGCCTGCTCGATTCCGCAGCGGCCGTGGATCCCACACCGGCGACGCGATTCTTTCTTGGCGTGAGCCAGCTCAAGTCCAGCAGGGCGCTGGAGGCGACCGCCTCGTTAGGTGCTGTGCTGCGCGACTCGGTCAATCCCTACGCCGACGAAGCTGCGCTCTGGCTTGCCAAGGCCTGGCTGCAAGCCAAGCTCCCGGACTCGGCGGAGGCGGTCTTGCGCTCGTTAGGCAACCGGTCGGTTGACGCCGGAATCGCGTTTCATGCGAGAGCGCTAACCGACAGTATCCGGGAGCTGCGACGACGCTGAGGCGCGGAGCGGAGCATCTCGCGTTAGGCGGCACCGTGCTGCTGTTGGCGCTGGCAGTTGGCGCTCGTGTTGCGTGGAACCGCCCCCCGGTCGGATCCCGTGCGCGCGCTATCGCGCTACACGCGGAGGCATTGGATCGCCTGGCGCGACAGGACGTGACCGGCTGGATCGAAGGTCTTCGAAGCGCTCTCGTTGCAGACTCTTCTTTCGCACCGGCGGTGCTCGATCTTCTGGACACGAGCGGACGACTCCACCCAGCTGCGGCGGCATTGCTCGACAGCATCGGCACTCGACTCGGCCATCCCCTCTCCGCTTGTGCCCGCGCCGTGCACGATGGTATGGACCGTCAGATGCCGGTGCCGGTCGGACCGGCACATAGCGGCGCGCCGGCATGTGCGCGACTGGCGAGGGTCGTGACCGGCACGTCGCGGTTGTCCGCGCGGGAGCGCGCCGATGAGTGGGATGCAGTGCGAAGAGATGCTCCGGAATCGGCGCTGGCGTCTGCCTACGCCTTGGGTGAGATAGTCGGCGCGCGCGACTGGGACCTGCTGGCCGCGAGTGCGAACGCACTGACAAGATCGCCGATAGCCGCGAATCGGGTTCGAGGGCGGGGCTATCTCGCCTTAGCGCTACACGGGCTCGGACAGCACTCCGAGGCGATGGCTCTCGAGCGCCGAATCCACGAGGAGCTCGGCAAAGTCGGGCAAGGCCTCCGAGCGATCGCGATGGACGTGAGCTCCACCCATACCTTCCTCCGGAGCGATACCCTTGGCTCGAGCATCACGGCCCACCTCGATTCGCTGGCTCGCGCCGCCGAGACCTGGAATGCCAGCAGAGCCATGCCACGCGATCCCTGGCTTCGCCTGCAACACCGATTGCTCGACGCTCGAACGCGGCTCGATCGAGGAGACCTGACCGGAAGCTTGGAAGCCTCCAGGGGCGCCGTCAGTCTGGCCGACAGTATCGGGGATCCCGGAAGCCTAACGATGGCCTACACGGTGCGCGGACGCGCCGCGGTCAAAGCCGGCGCGTCGGACCTGGCGGAGCGGAGTCTGCTCGCCGCCCGCAAGCACGTCGCGGCGTGGGGGTCGGGCAACCTGGAGTACGAGGTGGAGCACAACCTGCTGCACCTCTACGAAGGTCTGGCGCGGTGGGAGGACGCGTGGCAGGCGGGCGTCAACTTCGTCGCGGCCACGGGCCGCGCTCAGCTTACGCCGGTCCGGATGATGAGCCATCGCGATTTGGGTTGGTTTCTGCGCCGCCGCGGGGAATGGGAGGCAGCGCATCGCCACTTCGAAGCCATGGTCGCGACAATCGATTCGTTAGGCGTTGTCAACGAGTATCCCTTCTATGCCGGCGAATACTTGAGTCCGTCGGCGATCTCGACCGAGCCAGGAGTTACTACGCAAAGGTCACTGATCTCCCGCGTATCCTCGCGTGCTCGAGGCGATGGTACGGCTGGATGAGGCGATGGCCGACACAGTCGGGGCGGTGAGCCATGCGACACGCTTGGACGGGATGAACGTCGAGCAGTATCCGGAGTATCGCGCCCTCCTGCCTGGAGTCCTGGCGCGGGCGGGTCGCTACGCTGAGGCCGTTGAGGGATTCGAGCGGGCTCGCCGGTCGGCAGCCGAGCGGGGCCAGCGGGCGAGCTGGGCCCGCCTAACGACGGAGCTGGCGCGCGTGACCCACGACCGCGCTCACAATGAACGAGCCGCCGCTCTCGGCGACAGCGCAGCAGTCGCCGCCCGGCAGGTTGCCGATCACGAGTTCGCTGTCCGCGCTTCGGCCATCGCCGCGTCCGCGCGCGGGGATCGCTCGCGCCTCTCTGGTCTCGCGCGGGAAGCGAGACGCATGCGCGCACAGGCATTGGAGCAGGAGGTGACGCTGCTCGAGGGTCGGGCAAACGCAGCGGCGGGAGACGTCGCGGCTGCATTTGCGAGTTTTCGAATCGCCCAGAAGCTTGCGGACTCGATCGGCGGGGCGCTGGGCCTCGATGCGAGCCGGGCGGGCTTTCGCGCGGCGCAGCTTGCGCCATCGAATCATGCGCTGGCCCTAACGACGCTCCGGCGGAGCGACCCGAGGGCGATTCAGTGGTGGATCGAGTGGTCCGGGCGCCGCAAAGGTCGTGAATCGCCGCCGCACGCGCCGTCCGGTTCCTCGGCCCTGGAGCTGCCTAACGGTGTCGCAGTAGTCGACTATGCGGTTCTGGATTCTCTGGTCGCGGCGTTTGTCGTGACGAGTGATGCTGCCGCGGTCGATGTCCTGCCGATTACGCCCGGTGCGCTGCGCACAGCCCTCGCCTCGCTCTACGCCGGAGTAGCACCGCGCGTCGGAGGTGCTGTCGATCGGAGCCGAGCTCGGGTTGATCGCCGGGCAATGGCACAGCTTGGTCAGGGGCTCGTCGCGCCACTTGTCTCGCGCATCAGCGGATCGCGGGCTCTCGTCGTCATCCCGGACGGACCACTCCACCTCGTACCGTTCGACGCGCTCCCGCTGGCGGACGGTCCTTCCGCCGAGCTACTGCTGGATCGCTTTGTCGTTCAATTGGCCCCGACGCTGGCAGCGGCACGGTCTGCGCGCGGCGCGCTGGGTGAGGGTAGAGTTGTCGTGGTAGCTGGCGATGGGACGGCGGGTCCGGTCCCTGGGGTGGAGCGCGAAGTGTCCGGCATTCAGAAGGCTGCGAGCCGACACCCCATAATATGGTTGTCCGGCTCTGACGCGACCGAAGACCGAGTGCGGGATGAGAGTCGCGGGGCTTCCATTCTCCACTTCGCCGCTCACGCGCGTCCCAACTACCACAGCCCGGACATGTCGGAAGTGTTTCTGCGTCCGGGCGCGAATCACGACGGGCGGCTCCAAGCCCACGAGATCCGCACCTTGCTCCTTTCCCGGGCGTTAGTGGTGTTGAGTGCCTGCGAGACGGCGGGCGGCCGGGTCGTCGCCGGCGAGGGTCCGCTCAGCCTGAGCCGCGCGTTTCTGCAAGCAGGCGCCGCTCAGGTCGTGGCCACGTTATGGCCGGTTGGCGAGGACGCCGCTGACTTCATGGCCGACTTCTATGGCGAGCTAGCTCGCGGGCGTCAGCCCGCAGAGGCGCTGCACGCCGCCAAGCACGCCGCTCGTGGCGCGAGCC
>Ga0187892_10002074_pt1 | contig 42196 bp, 31 predicted proteins | sample MA1701073metaG_FD_139345 | JGI IMG/M metagenome (GOLD analysis project Ga0187892, IMG submission 139345) | Bio-ooze microbial communities from a basaltic lava cave in the Kipuka Kanohina Cave System on the Island of Hawaii, USA - MA170107-3 metaG ... | reverse complement strand
CGTGGCCGTGGTGGATTCCGTGAAGGGGTTTTCCTACGCCTTCCCCGGTCCGTGCCCATGTCCTTCGACAGTGACCTGTGGCGGGTCGTGCGCGGGTTGCCCCGGCATGTGCGTCAAGACGTGTATCGGCGGCGACAATGACGGCGAGCCTTGCATTAACAATAACCACTGCCCGAGCGGAACGTGCGCTGCCGTCGGCACCTGCCGCGACCAGTGCGGAAGATGCACGCCGTGATCTAGAAACTAGAGAACTAGCAACTAGGTTCCAGAAGCGATTGGATAGCCTCGCGGATGAACGATTGAGGAACATCGCTTCGGACGACGGGCCGGCCGATGCCTTCGAGCAACACGAACCGTGGCGAGCCATTGCGGACCTTCTTGTCCAGGCGCATGGCGGTCTGAATTTGATCGAATTCGATCGGGAATTCCAGCCGAACCGGGAGACCAAAGCGCGCCAGCAACCGCTCCGCTCGATCCGCGGTCGATGAGTCGAGTAATCCGATTCGGTTCGAAAGGCGACAGGCCGCGACGAGTCCCAGCGAAACGCACTCCCCGTGCCGCAGGGTGAATCCGCAACATTCCTCGATCGCGTGGCCGATGGTGTGCCCGAAATTCAAGAAGATGCGCAGGCCCGTTAGTTCGGCCGTGTCCCGCGAAACGATGTCCGCCTTGATGCGGATGTTCTTCTCGATCAATTGCATCGTCACCGACGAATCAAGGGCGAGAATGGCGTCCACGTTGGACTCGTGCCATTCGAGGAAGTCCGCGGAGGAGATAAGGGCGTGTTTGATCGACTCCGCCATTGCACTGCGAATGTCGCGCTGCGTCAGGGTCTTCAGGCACGTTGGGTCGACGACAATGAGGGAAGGCTGATGGAAGGCTCCGACCAGGTTCTTGCCCCCGAGAATGTTGATGGCGGTCTTGCCGCCGATCGCCGCGTCTATGTCCGCCTCCAGTGTCGTTGGGCAAAGGACCAGGCGCACGCCGCGCATCCAGGTCGCGGCCACGAATCCCGCTATGTCGCTCACCACACCGCCGCCGAGGGCCACGATCACCGCATCGCGCCCGATCTGCTGTTTCGCGAGGAACCCAAATAGTTCGCCCGCGACCATCCAATTCTTGGACGCTTCGCCGGCGGGGATTATGCGTTCGCATACTGCCGTCGTGCCGTTTCGTAGTAGCGCCTGCTTGGTCCGCTCTCCATACAGCGGACAGACGTTCGAGTCTGAGATGACCACCACACGCAACGGCAATCTACCCGGAAACGATTGCTGCAAAAGGGCACCTATAGTGTCGAGAATATTTATTTGGACTTTAATATCTACGAATTGATCGGAGAATTGATATCGCATTTTCGGCACCAGGGGCATTCTATCAAATTGGCAAGTGGGGGCGAATAGGTTACGCGCAGGTGACAGTCAACATTCCACGAACAACGTTATAATCTATGTATTCACAAAGTTTTAGGCACTTGTTAACCGGTCTGAACCATGTTGATGGTTAGCAGCATGCAATTTAATTCGGGTTGACGCATATATGGGACTGGAGTACAATCCCAGCCATGAGCCGAGCCACGATTACCAGACCTACCCGGTCGTCAAAAATCAGTTCTAACAGCAAACCGCAGAAAACGTTTCGCTCGGCAGTGAACTATTTGGACTCTCTCACGAATTACGAGCGGGTCATGGGGGCACAATATACGTCGGCGAACTTCGGACTTAGCCGTATGAGTCGGATTCTGAGTGCTCTGGGGAATCCGCATCGGTCATTCAAGTCCGCTCATATCGCCGGCACAAAGGGGAAAGGCAGCACGGCGACCATGTTGGCGGAGATGCTTCGCGGATGTGGGTTGAAGGTGGGATTGTATACCTCTCCACATTTGCTGGATATCCGCGAACGGATTGTGGTCGATGGTGACAAGATTTCGGAGGCCAGCTTCGCCAAAGCGGTTTGGGGGGTAGCCCGTGTGACCAACAGGGCGAAGGTTCCCGAGCCGACTTATTTTGAGGTGCTGACGGCCGCGGCGTTCCGCTATTTCGCGGAGGAAGCTGTGGATATCGCCGTTGTGGAAACAGGCCTCGGCGGTCGGCTGGACGCGACCAATGTGATCTCGCCCGAGGTCGTGGGGATTACAAGCATCAGCTTTGACCACATGGCCCAGCTTGGCCCGACGCTCGAGTCCATCGCACGGGAAAAAGCGGGCGTGATGAAGAAGGGCGTGACGGTCATCAGCGCTCCGCAGCGGCCGAACGTGAAAGCAGTGTTGCGCGAGGCGGCCGATACTTCCTCGGCGTCCTTGAAGTTTGCCGACGAGGAAGTGGAATTCAGCTACCGCTTCGAGTTTTCGCGCGACGCCGGTCGGCACGCACGGATTTGCCTGACCACGGCGAAGAGCAAGTTCGAGCACCTTCACGTGCCGCTGTTGGGCGAGCATCAAGCGGCCAATTGCAGTGTGGCCCTGCGGATGCTCGATGTGCTCAAGCAGCGCGGAATGCCGATCGACGATCAAATGGCGATGGCCGGGCTTGGGAATGTGCGGCTGCCGGGGCGGATGCAGATGCTCTGCGAGGACCCGCGGATTCTGATCGACGGGGCGCACAACGCGGCAAGCGTGGACGCCCTCATGCGGGCGATCGGTCAAAACATCACGTACGATTCGATGGTGGTGATCTTCGCCTGCCATCGGGACAAGGATATCCCCGGCATGATCCGCCGCCTTCAACTTGGAGCGGACAAGATCATTTTCACTACTTCCGGCTCTCCGCGTTCGGCGGAGCCTTCGGAACTCGCGGCGCAGTACATGGAACACTCGGGGAAAATGGCCCAGGTGGCGCGAAACCTCGACGAGGCGATGCACATCGCCTTGGGCGCGGTGACGCGCGAGGACTTGATCTGCATTACGGGTTCGTTTTATCTCGTGGCCGAGGCCATGCGGAAGTACAACGCCAAGAAATTGCAACGCTCCCCCCTGTAATTGCAGCTGACGACGAACGGCTTCAACCCACCCGGGCTAATAACAGCTTTCTAACGGTTGACAAGCGCGCCGTTTTTTGCTACATTGAATGGATCGTTACGGGAACCCCTTTTCGGTAGGGTGGGCCATGAAAGCCGATCGGGTCGCGTGGATTGTGGCAGTGCTGTTGCCGCTTTGCGCCGCCAACGCAGGCGAACCGCCAACGGCCAGGATCATGGTCAACCCCGTCCCAGCCAAGGTGGGGCCGCCCTATCCGCCGCTGGCGGATGGTGGACCCAATATCGTGGGCAACGAACTCCGGCTCGATGCCGGCGGCGTCCGCGTCTGGGTCGAAGTCCAAATCGCCGATTGGGACCCCAACGGCGACGGGTCACCAGCGGCGACTGGGTTTCAGGTAACACTCGACGGCTTTGGGCTTCTCGATGCGGATATTGACGGCAATGGTGACGTGACGGATGACGGCGATCAAGAGGATATCGTCCTAACAAGGGTTCCTTGCGGCTCGAACTCCGATTGCAGCGCGGCATTCGGCGAATCGATTGCAAAGTGTGATTTTTTTGGTGAGCACGTCTGCTACGCGGTGTACACTGACAAGGCTGGAATTCGTTCCGACGGGTGGTGCGCGTCGCCGCCGCAGTGCGACACGGGGGATCAGGCGATTATCAGGGCCTCGAGTTGGACCGCTTTCGGGCACTACGCTCACGATTTTCGCCCCGACGACGGAATGCTGCGCTGGGGGGCCACAGCATGCTATGACGTGCCGCCCAGCGCGAAGGGGAAATATACCGTCGAGTTGGACACCGATGACACGTTCTTAGCCGACGACACGCCCAGCTTTATCTCCACCGAGTCGGAAAGTGGCTTCGTCATCAATGTTCTCACCGGCGCATGTTGTTTTGGACTAGGCACGCTCCTCCAAGGTTGCGTCGACGGAGTGACCCGCGCGGAATGCGGGGACCAACCCTCGCCTGCCGTCTTCACACCCGAGGCGCAATGCGCGCCTGATGGTCCTGACTGCGGTATCTACCTCGGTGCATGTTGCGACGCGCTGTGCGGAACGTGCCAGGCATCGATCGCGGAGGTAAGTTGCAAAGGAACGCATTCTGTTTGGACAGCGCAAGCATCGTGTAACAACGTCGAATGCACGGCGGACGATGGCGCTTGCTGCCAGGGTGACCCTTTCGAGCCGTGTACCGACAATAGTGCTCTATCGCAATGCCAATGCCCCACGTGCGCGTGGCACAAACTCCAGAGATGCACGGACATCCTGTGCCCGCGAGCGTCAATCCCGGTCGCGTCCGAATGGGGTTTGATAGTTCTGACGCTGCTTCTGATGGTCGGAGCGAAAGTCGCGTTTGGGCACGCCTGCCACGGGAGCGACGAACCGTGACGATTTGGGAGAATCAATGATTGTTTTCGCGGAACGCCCCTATGGAAGAGTATGCGCCAGCGTGACCGTGGTCGCTGTCCTTACGGTTTGGGTCGTCTCGATGGCGCAGGCGGGCGGTCCAGACATTATCGCAAGCAAAGTAGAAGGCACTGACGCTGCGGCTGCCTGCGCCGCGCCAACGTGGGGCCCGGCGGATGGCGACGACGCGTATGGAACCTTCGGTGCTGTGACCGTGTGCAACATCGGCGAGGCGAGTATTCCTGGCGACATAGGAACCAACCAGCACGCGGTTATGGCGCAGCATCTCTATCGGCAGCTGAACGACCGCTTCGAACAGATCGGGATGAGCTGGGTGAAGCACGACGATTGGACGGGCAATTCTGACTGCAATGGAGAAGGGTCGTGCCAGTTTGAAGAGAACGCTATCGGCGCAGGGTGCAGGGACATTTACGGCGTGGGATCACAATTAAGCGGCTACCTGGGTCCACGATGGGGCGTGGATGCCTTCAGCGGATCGTTCCCGCTTGACGGGGTATACGATGCAGCAAACTGTAATCAGACGACAGATTGCTGTCACCACTTTTTGGAACCCATTCCCGCGGGATACCTTGAAGTTCATTGGGCGGACCTTTGCCCGCCGGAGGGATCCTATTTTCTTGAGTCGCACTTTGTCGCACCGCTTGAGGCGGTCTACGGAAACCAGTTCAACAACGTCTCCTATGTTCCGGTAACACCCGGTTGGATCGTTTACGCGAACCCTTATCCAAACCCGCCCGAGCCATGCACGGACTGTTCAAACATAAGTGAATGCACCGTTCGGTTTCCGAGCGGAGGAGTTGGCACGGTCGAGAAGCCTGCTATCTACGCGTGGAAAGCGAGCTACGGTGGTAACCCACCTCCGATTGTGGAGACGCAGATCGACGTTCCCGGCGAAGGGCGCTTCATCCTCGGCGCCTTAGCGAAGCTGCTCGATCCGGAGTGCACGACGGATTGCTGGTACAGCTACGAATACGCCCTCTACAACATGAACTCCGACCGCTCGGCGCAAGCTTTCCGCGTCAACTTGCCCACTGACCTTACCACCGACGACATCCGCAACCTCGGCTTCCATGACGTCGATTACCACGACGGCGACGGTTACACCTGTCAGGGCTGTACATGTTCCGGCGGATCCAATAATGGGGAGACGTGCAATGTTCCTGCTGAGTGTCCCGATCCCTCTGGCACCTGCGGAGGAGGGACGCGCCTCAATTTCGATGGGACGGATTGGTCCACAACGGAGACTTATGGAACGGGCGGGTCGCTCCGGTGGGCCACTTCCTCGTACGCCTCCGACCCCAACGCCAACGCCCTCCGCTGGGGCACGCTGTACAACTTCCGTTTCGAGGCCAAGCGCCCTCCGGTGCAGGACTGCACGGCGACCGTGACGATTGAACTCTTCAAGCCGGGTTGCCCTACCAGCGTGACGGCCGCGAGCGTCGTTCCCGCTCCGTCCACGCCGGCCGCGTGCGTCGTGTTTGCAGCGCCTCAAGCCGCTTGCGGTGACCCGAAGAATCGCGTTCTCTCCATCGTCCCCCCGCGTTGCTCCGGGAGTACAGCCATTCGCGTAAAGATGATCGATCTTCAGAACCCGCAGCCGTCGAATTCGCCGCAATTCCCGCCACAGGACTTCGGAGGTTATGAGTTTGCCACCTGTAGTTCGAGCAGCGGCGAAGCCGTTCCTCCGACGCCCGGACCCAGTCCCCCGGCGGGGCAAGGGGGCTGCGTCCGCTGGGTGGGCGAGCCGCATACATTCTACGAGTACCAGGACCCCCCGCAGACCGGACCCTACCGCGCGGCCAGATTGCAATGCACACCAGAGTATTTCGATTGGAGTGGTGAGAGTGTAGTCCATGTGACCGGTGCGGAAATCCTCCCAAGCTCGACATACGAAGTGCAAATGATTGCCGAGGACTGTGACGTGTCCGTTGAACAGAGCTATTCAGCCGCGCTTATGATGACAACCGCGCGGTGGGGTGATGTTGAACCACTATTCAGCCCGCCGTCGACGACGACACAACCGAATGCGCTCGACATTGCCCAGGTGATCAACCACTTCAAACGCCTGCTGGGCGCTCCGGTGCACGCGCGCGCACAGCTTCAACCGAACCTGCCCGAGTTGAATCAGGACATTAACGCGTTGGATATTGCGGGCTGCGTTGACGCCGTGAAGGGCTTCGCCTACAGGTTCAGCGGTCCCTGCCCCTGCCCATCGACGGTGCCCTGCGGCGGCTCGTGTACGGGTTGCCCCGGCATGTGCGTAAAGACCTGCGTCGGCGGGGTCAACGCCGGAGCGCCATGCATTAATAATATCCATTGCCCGGGCAGCTTGTGCAGCGCCGTCGGTACCTGCCGAGACCTATGCGGCAGATGTAAACCCTAAGGTGAGAGGCACGTAGGCACTGAGGCACGAAGGCACGGAGTGGCGGATCCAAAAGGCGAATAACAAATGACGGAATGTAATCCCATGAAGCGATATGGACTCCTGACCGTAACAGTCGGCGTTTTCCTGGGCTACACATCTATCGCCGGTGCGGCGGTCCGGTACGTCAAGCCCGCGGCGTCGGGAACGGGCGACTGCGCCACTTGGGCAAACGCCTGTACTCTGCCATCCGCTCTTGATGGTGCCCAAAGCGGGGATCAAATCTGGGTTATGTCGGGTACGTATGCGCCGCTTGCACTGAAAAACGGCGTCAAGATCATCGGCGGGTTCGCGGGTTGGGAAACGACGGCTTCACAGAGCGACCCTACAACCAATCTGAGCATCATCGACGGCGGCGGAACGGCTCAGTGCGTAACCGGTTCAGACAACTCGCCCTCCACGGTGGTGCGCGGATTCACCATCCGAAACGGGAGGGACACTGGCGACGAGGGCGGGGGCGGCATGGTTCTCAACAACAGCAGCGCCTTGATCGTCCAGTGCATCTTTGAGAACAACAAGGCCGGATACTTCGGCGGAGCGGTCAGCGTCCGGGGGACGGGTTCACCCCACTTCGTCAACTGTATCTTCCGCAACAACGGAGATGCCAACGGCAGCAACCCGCTTGCCGGCGGGGCGGTGTTCGCCTCCGGCGGATCGTCGAACTTCACCAACTGCTTGTTCCACGGCAACAAGGCCGGTGAGGCCGGGGCGATCTTGGTCCGCTCCGGGGCCCCGACCTTCATCAACTGTACGCTAGTTAACAACCACGCCACGATCACATATGGCGGCGCTTTTTATGACCAGGACGGGCGCATTAAGTTCCGCAATTGCATTCTGTGGGGCAACTCCACGACAAGGGGGGTCGGCTACGCCGACCAGGGATACAGCGGCTCAGGGGGCACCACACAGATTACTTACAGCAATGTGCAGGGCGGCTGGGTCGGGACGGGGAATATCAACGCCGACCCGTTATTTCAGTACCCTGAGTCCAAAGACTACAAGCTGCAATCCGGGTCTCCCTGTAAAGATGTGGGAGAAAATGTCGCCCTGCCGCAGGACGTGGGCAACCTCGATTGGGACATGGACACCGACGAAATGCTCCCCCTGGACTTGGCGCTTTTCAACCGAATTTGGAACGGGATCGTGGACATGGGCGCTTACGAATACTTCGAAATCGAATCTCCTGAATAAATGGTTAAGTACGACTTGGGACAAGTCCAGAGACGCGCGGCGCTGTTGCGGTTGGCATGGTCCGCCAATCGTCATGCACCGTGCAGAGATAGTTGTCATAATTCTGGGTTGGGTCGGGGACGATCTCGGTCATCGGCGTGGGGCCTTCGCCGCGCAAATGGAAGAAGCGATACCCGTACTTTCTTAGAATTTCCTGCACAGCCTTGTACGGTCCGTCGGGTAGGATTTCGACGATGATCGCCGGTCTGTGGTCGGCGAGAATGCGGGGCATACCCTCCAGCACTTTGTCTTCAAAGCCCTCAACGTCAATTTTCATCAAGTCCACGTGCATCCGGTCTGCGCAAGCTTGATCCAAGGTCGTTAGCGGGACGTCGACGGCGACGGTGCCCTCTCCGCGCAAGCCGCCGACGTGCAGGCTTGCACCCGTCGGGGCGGCATAGTCGGGGACGTAAATCCTTGCATGGCCGACGGTGTTGGATACGGCTTCGGGACGGGCTTCGATCCGCGATTCCAAGCCGTTCATACGAATGTGCTCGACCAGCCGGCCATGGACAACCGGGACCGGCTCGAAGGCGACGACGCGTACGCTTGGATTGGCAACGCAGGCCAGCATGCTAAAGACTCCGGTGTACGCTCCGACATCCACAAAGCCGCGGGCGCTCCGCACGAGCGTCAAGAACACCTGAATCGTTTCCGGTTCCCAGCCCTCAAGCCCTTGCCAATAGAGCCGCCGCCCGACGCCGTCCTCCAGAATGCAGCAATAACGAAACGAGCCGCCCTCTTTGAGGACGACGTCAAACGTGGCCGCCACCGGAAGCCGCGCGGAGACGGATTCCGGCATCAGTCCCGCCCGGCCAACAGCGCGGAGCGAAGAGCGGATCGGTCCAATTCCCGACGCGGTCCTGATCACCCGGCGGATGATATTCTTGACGCCTAACATGCGAATGCCATGGGGACGAAAACCGTCTATCGATCAGATCTTAACCGCCGCGTCGTGCGAAAGATTCAGGATTGTATGAGGACGGCTTGGCGTGGGACAGTACGGGAAAAACTCATCAAAGTCGGGAGTACAGTGAGTTACCACCGCAAGCTCCGCAACGCGGGGACCCTACCAAGCTAACGGCGGCAAACAACTGGAAGCGTGCCAGAACTCCCGGCACCATTGCCTATTTGATGACGCAACCTGGTACTGCGACAGGCATCCATCCGAGGGAAGCTCGATTCATACGGCTAGGTGATACCAAACCGCCCCCGCGGTTCGCGTTCCCCAGCGATGAAACAATAGGGCGCCCCGGCACATTCCCTAACAGGTTTGCGGACTGATTGGTCCAAAAGCTATCCCAAAACTTCTTTACCGATCGAGGAGAAGGGTCAAGTAGGCCGCAAGGCCGCGGATTCCCAGCCTCCGCGCGAACTGAAGTTCGCGGCTCGTAAAGTATTGGGATAGGTTCTAGGTTGTAGTGAGACCGGAGCCGCTGCCTCCGTCATCCTCAAGGCTTAGGAAGTAGGCGGAGATCAACGCCGCTGACAAGCCGGTGGTGGTCGTCTGCAACCCGTCCAGCAGGGTAGCACGAACTTCAGGATCGCAGCCGCTTAATTGGAAGGCCGATCCTCCGACGGCAATCGTTGTCACTGTCCGTAGGAAACGCTTCCGCAGTCTTCGTATCGTCATGATGATTTTGCTCCTGCAAGGGCTTCGGCGGGAAACCCATGCCACTCCCTATCTTCCCATGGTGCTCATGGCGTCTTAATTCTATCCGTCACAAAAACCCGTATCAACCGTTACCGGACTTTGAGCCACCTTACTTATCCGGTCGTAATACCCATCGGTCGGGGAATGGCCGCGGTTTAGCGCATCCGATATTTTGGCGTTGGAGGGGCAAACGACCGAACGGGGGCATGTTGGCGACGCTAATAGGGCGGGTTGCTTGCAGAGGCCACCGCGCGACGGAGTGAAGACATCGGAAGGAATCGTCCCGGACAGGCGGTCTTGTGGTTAACGGCCTGGTGGCTGACCACCCGATCCGGACTGATTCCACAACGCTCGCACAAGTAGCCGGTTAGTCTTTCCAATGCCGCAAGTTGGCGTGCCGTGGGGCGAGTTTTGGTAAAATCACCCACAAGGCATATTCCAATTCCATGCTCGTTAAAGTAGTTATCGGGCGTCTTGCAATGAGCGCCGTGCTTTTGTTTGTGCCAACGAGAACCGACCTCCACCATTCCGTCGGGAGTATCCGTACCGTTGCCGATGACAAAATGGTAGCCGAGTTCATCCCACCCCTTGTCACGATGGAAGCGGTCAAAGCTGCGAGCAGACCCCTTCGCGGTAGCGCTATGATGGACGACAACCGTGGTCCATCGTTGGCTGATCTTTCCTCCGCTGGGAATCCAGGCCGGGTCGCCGTTCGGAGTCCGGGCGGCCTTGCGTTCCTGCGGCTGTTCCGGTCGTCTGGGGGGGGTCTCGCGCACCCGGTAAGGGGCGGGGGTCGCTGGGCGCGGCTGAGGTTGCGGTTGGTTGGTAGCGCATCCGGCCACGAGTGCGGCATACAACGACGCGGCTACGAACATTCGTCGCATGAAAGGGCGCTCCTTGAAGTAACTCGACCTTGTTAAACGTACCCCGGATCACCGAGGTTCCGCAACCACTCGTCAGTTATCGGTCAAAGGCCTGTGGTACGTCAAGCCTAAAGTCGAGTACCGATCAGGAATCTGCGATTGGTTTTGGATCCTGCGGCATCCTCGCCATAGGCCCGAATATCGGAACAAACTGAATTCCGGCACTCTCGGCGTCGATAGCAGGACTTAAAGGGAAGTAGATTGCGACGCACGCGGAAACGCAAGGAAATGGGAATCACCGCCGTTCTTGTCTTGAATTCAAAATGATGACGAGAGTCGCCAAATTGTCCTCACTGTCAGGCGCGACGGAGCGGAGGTCGGGCAAAGAGTCGTTGGAGCCGATTCTGGAACATTGGAAGCAACGGCTCCTCGAACTGCCCGCAGTGCGCGTGGACAAGGTCCGATCGGTGCGCGAGGCGATTGGGCGCGGTACTTACGAAAGTGAAAGGGCTCTGGAGTGCATCTTGCAAGAGCTTAGCAACGAGCTTGGCGTCTTCTGTCTTGAAGATTCCAAAAACGGCTCGGTATGAACTTGGCTGATCGTCGATTTGCAGAACCAATATGCGAATGAAGCGACGAACAAATTGTAAGGCCGTCGAATGGGCGCCCCTTCAAATTGTCGCAAGGGTCCATGCCTCAGAAGCCGCGCCGGTCTTCTTCAAGTCCGTGACCTGACACTTTCGATGATATCGTCTCCTATACTCAGGCAACCGGTCCGGTATTTCCGTGAATAGGTGGACCCGGACGAGGTACGGCTATGCGTCGTCTCGCATGGTTGGGGTAGATGGTTGACGGGCACTTTGCCGACATTACGATTAACCTGACGAGAAGGCGATTGAGACGCGGGGCGCGAGTCGCTAACCGCATTTATTGCTGAAGAGGTATACGGTGTGACCCTGCCGACCGGACGATTCACCAAGACTCGTTGGATTCAGAACGCCATTGCGGTAATCGCAATGATTGGCGCGGCAATTCTGATGGCGCTGGGGATCGCCGGAAAGGGAAGTTCCGCGGGCGTATGGATGTTCGCCGCCGGAGGCTTCGTACTTTGCGCGGCAATCTGGCTGATGACGGTTACGCCTCTCCTCCTGAAGGTGGAATCCAACCTGGCTCGTCAATTGGACTCCTATCGGGACCTGCATGAGATGCTGACCAAGCACACGGCCATGCTCGAGACCATAGCCGAGAACACCCGGATTTCCGACGCCGCGAAATCCCTTGCCCGCCGCGACCAGGAGCTAGACGCCCTTCGTGCAACCATCCGCGACGACATCCGCAAGGAAAAGTGGGAAGCGGGCCTGACGCTGATCGACGAGATGGAACGTCGCTTTGGATACAAGGAAGAGGCGGAGCGCATCCGCGAGGAACTGGAGGATGCCCGAAAGGATCGTATTCAAACGAGGCTCTCCGAGGCCGTCGAAATGATAGAGAGCCATTTCCAATCCCACGAATGGGACCGCGCTCAGGGCGAAATCGATCGGCTGGTGAACGCCCTTCCCGACGATTCAAGGGTGTTGAGTCTTCAAGATCGAATCAAGGCGCTCAAGGACCAGCACAAGCAGGATCTCATTGCCGCTTGGGACGACGCTGTCCGCCGTCACGATACGGACCACGCCATCGACGTGTTGAAGGAGCTCGATGTGTACATGACTCCGGCCGAGGCCCAGGCCTTGCAAGTCTCTGCACGTAACGTCTTTAAAGAGAAACTCCTGCAGATTGGGATTCAGTTCAGGTTTGCGGTCACCGAGCGGCGCTGGAATGACGCACTGACCACCGGATTGGAGCTGATCCGCGATTTCCCGAATGCCCGGATGGCCAACGAAGTCCGTGAAGTGATGGACACCCTCCGTGAACGCGCTCGCCAGGCCGCCGAAACGCAGCCCGCGGTCAGCGCTCGACCGCTATGAGCTAGTCGAACGGAAGAAGAGAACAATCCCGCGCTTCAATCCACGCTTCAGGTTCAACTCTCGTTTGCAATCGCCGTTATAGGACGACGAACGAATTGCTGAGCAGGACCTGTGCCAATGAGGTTCGTATCTCAGGCTTTTCATAATCTGTACCTTGTGATACATAATTTATCCGCCCTAACGCACCGATAGGCATTCCAGAAGAACGCGCGCCGACACTTGGTATCCGGTCTTTCCGGCAAATCCGGAGGCCGCGCGCTTGGCACTGAAAATTCATGCTGATATGGCCGATTCTCGCACTCCAGCCGAGCCCAGACCTGATTCGAGCCCATCGACACTCGGGCGTGTGATGGATTCGCTCTTGAGCTTGCAGTTCAAGGCCACCGCCTTGGTCGTGGTGCTGACCTTATCGGTCACGGCTGCCGTGTCCGGATACCTGCTCCAGTCGAGCGGTCGACTCGCCCGCGAACAACACGACGAGCAGATGGTGAGCGCCGCCGCCCTGCTCGCCAAGGCCGCCGGCGCGATTCTTGCGGGAAGCGAACCCGCGGAACTCCAGGCGCTCGCCGTGGAGTCGGCCAACGGACTGCCACTCCTCTATGTCATCATATCCGACGCCGACGGCAAGCAGCTCGCCGTGGCCGAGCATCGAAGCACCAAAGTACTCCAACGACTCCAACGCAACGAGAGCGAGCGCGTTCCCGTACCCGGAACGCCCGTCTTCCATGCCCCAAGCGACGAGGCGCCGGTGTTCCTGGACGTGACCTATCCGATCAACATTCGCGGCGAAGGCGACGATGACAGCGGAAGTCGACCGTCTATGTTGGTCGGATACGTTCGCACTGGAATGGTGGCCAACTATTGGCAACGAACCATGGCCGGAAAGCTTGACTTGGTCATCGGCGTGGGAATCCTAGCCGCGGTGTTCGCGGTTCCCCTGGGGTTCATGCTGGTCAGGAGGATCGTTGCGCCGCTGGACGGTCTTGCCGGGGCCATGCTCCGTTTCTCCCATGGCAAGCTTGACATCCGTAGTCCGGTGGTCCGCCGGGATGAGATCGGGCGACTCTCCGCCGCGTTCAACCTCATGGCCGACCAGCATCAGCAGATTCACGAGCGGCTGGTCCGCACGAACGCCGAGCTGGAGGAGAGGGTCGCCTATCGAACGCGTCAGCTCCGGGAACTCGCCTCACGCGAACCCCTAACCGGCTTGTATAACCGCCGCCATTTCAATGAGATGCTCGATCGGCAGTTTTCGGAGGCCGTTCGCTACAATTCCGACCTTTCGTGCCTGATGATCGACCTGGACGAGTTCAAGGCGGCCAACGACGTCTTCGGACATTTGGTCGGCGACGAACTGCTGGTTCTCGCCGCGGGTACGATTGTCGGGCAGCTTCGCACCGCGGACCTCGCCGCGCGTTACGGCGGCGACGAGTTCATCATCCTGCTTCCCCAGACCGACGCCGAGAATTCCCGCTTTCTCGCCGAGCGCATCGTAGAGCGCTTTTCAAGTGAACTGGCCGAAAGGTTCCCCAAAGTCCAGATTAGTATGAGCGTTGGAATCGCTAATCTTCAGTTGCTCGAGCCCAAGGATGCGGAATCGCTGATTCGTTTCGCCGACCGGGCACTGTACGACGCCAAGAAAGCCGGCAAGAACTGCATTGTCTCCGCCACGCCCGCCCCCAAGCCCGTCGCCACTTGATTCCCGTTTCCGCCGTCGCAAATCCAGGGATAATTGCGCCTGACCTCCGAATTATCCTTTGCTGTGCGGCTTGTCATCGCCGCGCGGGTATGAATAGGGTACGCTACGGCGAGGTGTAATCATGATGCTGACGGCGATCGGGCAATACATCGGAGGAAAGGTGATTACGGCCGTCCTGGTAGTCTCAGGGGCCGGGGCCGTGATCTGGTTCTGGAACCACCCGGAGCACCTCGAAACGATCTGGCAGACCATTAAGTACGTATTGACCTGGATGGGCATCGTCCTCGTCCTGCCGTGGGCCACTTTTTTCGTGACCCCCTGGGTGGTTTCCAAAGATTCGAACGCGGCGGCGGCGTTCATGTTATTCGGCTACACCCTCGCCGACGCAGTGGCCGCGTTTGGCTTGCTGGGCGGAGTGCGAGGTCACGGCGGCTTCACCTGGATGATTCTGTTGCTTGGATTTCTCGCGGCGGCGGTTTATAATCTGAAAGTCTGCGAACATCAGGCCGCCCGCCTTGAGGACGGCTAACCCGGAATGGGGTATGGGAGCGTGAACAGCAAACCCCAAGCCCCAATCCCCATTCCCCACAGGTGAAAAAACCATGGCCGCGCTCCGCGAAGGCGACAGAATCCACAATTATCTCCTTGAAGCCCGCGTCGGCGCAGGGAACTTCGGCGAGGTATGGCGGGCACGGCACCACGTTTTCAACGAGATCGTCGCCATCAAGATCCCTACCGACGCGCAGTACGTTCGCAATCTCCAGCGTGAAGGGGTCGCCATCCACGGCCTGCGGCACCCAAATATTGTCCGAGCCATCGACATGGACCCCTATGCCGATCCGCCCTACCTGATTATGGAGTACATTGACGGCCCGTCACTACGAGTTGTGATCGAGGGCCAAGGCATTCGCTTTCCGATCCCCGCAGCCGTAGCCATTATGCGCGGCACGTTGAACGCACTGGCCGCCTCTCATCGCAGCGGCATGATCCATCGCGACCTCAAACCGGCCAATATCCTTCTTGGCCATCCGCGCGAATCCATCGACACGATCCAGGAGCACATGGTGAAGGTTGCCGATTTCGGGCTGGGACTCATCGGTGGCATGACCGCGCAGGCCATGACTCAAAGCGGAAGCGTCCTTGCCGATAATGGCGGCGAAATCTCGGGCTCGCTAGCCTACATGTCGCCGGAACAAAAAGATGGCGCCCCGCTCGACGCCCGGAGCGATCTGTATTCATGCGGCATCATTTTGTATGAGATGCTTACCGGCGAGCGCCCGCAGGGTACGGAGCTGCCGGGATCGCTTCGATCCGAAGTGCCTCCGCACCTCGACGAGATCGTTCGCCGCAGCTATACGCGCCTGGACCGAAGGTATGCGTCCGCCGCGGAGATGCTTGGCGCGTTCGCGATAGATTCCGGTCCGCCGCCGATTCCGGCTCGCGGCGCGCCCCACGGGGTCGGTCAGCGTTGCTTGTCCTGCAATCAACCGGTGCATCGCGGCGACCAGTTTTGCATCCACTGCGGGACGCAACTGGTGGAATCCGTGCCACGTTGCGGCGCGTGTCAGGCCTACGTCCAGCCCAGTGATCGATTCTGTATCCTGTGCGGAAAAGACCTTGGGGTGCTGGCGTAAGAATGAGAGGGGACGATCATGCACGGCGATCTGCTGCTCGTCGTATTGATCCTGGTGTTTGGGTGCGCGGCCTTCTTGTTCGGGCTGGTGTACATGGTATGGTGCGTTGTGGGTACGGTGGGACGGGCGATGTGGAGCTTGGTTCGTCCGCGTCGTCATGTTGGGACTCCGTCTTGCCGAGAGAACCGGATGTTCGGACGGGCGGTGTATTGTCCGCGGCCCAACTGCCGAAAGGCCGAGTATCGAAACGCACGTTTCTGCAGCCAGTGTGGAGCGCAATTGAAATACTAATTACGAATTACGAAATGATCGCCAAACATCGCCTGTTTCATTTTGTCGTTTGTAATTCGTAATTAGTAATTGGAACTCAGAGATTCGTTGCTGAGAAGATGACTACTGATACGGCGAAAGCTTTTCAGTGCGAGACTGACTTCCTGGCGGCGGTGGACGCCAATTTTGAGGAGGCCAAGGGTAAGGACTTCCGCGGCTCGGTTTGGCAACGGGCGAGGCACGACGACAGCGATCGCCTGCGGGCTTTGATGGCCGCCAACCGAAATTACGATCGCGAGTTGCTCAAGTCTCTTCCCGCCAATCGGCGTTTGACCCTGCTCGGCTTTGAACGGCGCTGGTGGTTTGGTAAGCGACGCACCGGCGTGGCCATAGCGTCGGTCCTATCGCCCTTGAATCACTACGTTTCGTCGAGTGATCGCCCGGCGCCGCCGATCAGCCTGGGTGAGTTGGCCGACCACGTGAACGGATTGGTTGGCGACGCCAAAGTGCCGCATATTATCGGCGTTTGCAGTCCGAGCGGCTTTACAGAGGAGGCCCGCAAGGCCCGCCTCGATATGAACAATACCGCCGTCGTGCTTGTTGAGCCCGACGGCCACGGTGGTTGGCGTACGACGGCCGCTGGTGACGCCGTGGACCCGCGGCTCCTTAAAATATTCGATCCCGAAGGGGCGAAGCAGAAGGTAGACCGCGTCCGCCGTGTCATTGCGGATCGTAGTGCCGACCTTCTGACCGGCGGGTTGTCGGTGTCGTCGGTGGCTCGCGCCGCCAACCTGCCCGAGGATGTCGTACGTCAAGGATTTGACCAGGTGGCGGCGACCGACCCGGAGTTAAGAGTGTCCAGAAAAGACGGGGAGTTTTTGCTGTTTCGCGGCGCGGCGCCGCGGGCGCTGGAGAGAAAATCGATGAATGTCATCGACCGCATTCGGCAGTTGTTCTCCGGCGAGGGGGATGAGGCCGCCAAGATCAACCTTCTCGCCGAACGACGCGCCGCGCTTTCCCAGCGCCGGGACCGTATCTACGAGGACATCGGGAAGCTGGAGCAGAAAGACGCCGATCTTCTGGCCCAGGGCAAGGCCGCGACTTCCGCCGTGCCGCGGAGACGGCTTGCGGCGCAAATCGCTCAGTTGCGAAAGGACATCGCCCGCCAGAATACCTCGGCGGCGATGTTGAATCAGCAAATCAACATCATCAGCACGGACATTCACAACTTGACCTTGATTCAGCAGGGTCAGATGGCGGAATTGCCCGATACGACCGAGCTGACCGAGCACGCGGTCGAGGCCGAGGAACTATTGGAGTCTCTCAAGGCCGACGCCGAACTGGTGGGCAGCCTGGAGATGGGTACGGGGGCCGCCCTTACGAGCGCCGATGAATTGGCCATTCTCAAAGAATTCGAGGCCGATCGCGACGAAGCCAAGGTTGCGGATTCCCCAAGAATTGCCGCGGCTGGCTCCCCGCAGCGTGCCACTGGCGGCTTGCCGCCAGTGAAGCGCACCGAAAAGGACGCGGGCGGACAGGCTGCCGGAAGCGCTCGCGTGCCAGACGTGGATGAGCCGAAGCCGGCGACTCCGAGCAAGTCCCGTCGTCCCGTCGATCCGGAGCCGACGTAGTTCGGCATGGTGATTCATGGCGCTGCTTGAGTGGCTGACCAAACGCAAGAAACCGCTGTCGCAGATGACGCGGTCGGAGTTGCGCCGGCAGGAACTCTTGCTGGAGAAGGATCGGACCCAGCTGCTCAATAAGATTACCAAAATCGCCACGGACAAACACGTACTTTTTGAGCGAGGCGCGGAGGAGAAGACGCCGGAAGTTCGGAGGATGCTCGCTCAGGAGTTCGAATTAAAAACCACTGAGCAACTCATGCTTGCCCGGCAGCTTAACACCCGAAGCAAGGAAATGCTGACCGTTTCGCGGCTGCGCATGATGCGGGAGAATGCCGACCGGGCCGGTCAGTCCAACCGCCTGGGTCTGGTCAGCGAGGGTGATATTCTTCGGCTCGGCAGGCTGATCGAAACGGACGCCGTCAAGGCAGAGATGTATCAGGAACGCCTCGACGACATTTTATCCATCGGCGCCGCCGTGGATGAAGGGGGCGCGTCGCTCGGTGAAGGCGGCAAGACAGTGATGAAAGTTTGGGAGAAAATGGACGCCGGGGCGATCACCGACACGGTCGAAGCCTTCGATGAGGCCGACCGGTCGGTACGAGCGAAACACGCCGCACCGGAAGCATAGGCGATGATTGTCAATTGCCGATTTCCAATTGCCAATTGCACTTCGTCGAATCGTGAATACTGACCGCTGAGAGCTTAGTTTATGGCTTTGTTCAAGTCCGCTGAAGAACGTCGCATTGAGCGCGACATCAAGATCCGCCAGGGCGTCCGGCGGATCGAAAAGTCCATCCGCGAACAGGCCAAGTTCCAGGACGAGTTCATCCGCAACGCCCAACAGGCCAGGAAAATCGGCGATCAAGCCCAATACGCCTTCATCCGCAACTCACTGAAAAAGACGGCCACCATCCGCAAGATGCTCGAACGTCAGTTGCTCTCAGTCAAGAATGCCTTGCTCATCAAGCGGCAGGCGGAGGCATCGGCGGACTTCGCCAAGAGCATGGGCCTGATGGCGTTGGAGATCGGCAAGCTCTTTGGCGAGACCGACCTCGTGAAAACCCAGGCCGACTGGGAAAAGGCCATGGTGCAATCGCAAACAATGGAGGAGCGGATGAACATGTTCCTCGATACGGTCGAGGAGGTGGCCGCGCAGGACGTGGAGATGAGCGGGGCGAGCGAGGTCGTCTCCGACGCCGAAGTCGATCGCCTGATCGACGCCGAGACCGAGGCCGAACATCAAAAAGAGCTGGAAAAGCTCTCCGCCCTCCGCGCGGAACTGAACTCGCTCAAGCAAGAAGGGGAGAAACAGAAGTAATCCATGCGCCGAGACTGGCTTGGCCTTTTCATCCGCGTAGTATTTGGCGCGGCTGTCGGCCTGGGAATGGGCATAAGCCTCATTGTAATTGACTTGGGAATGAGCGGTTGGATGATTCTCGTAATACCAACAGTCATCAGTGCAATTTGGGGCGCGCGAACCGACGCTTAGCCTCGTGCAACTGCCTCAATTTGGCTTTTCCTTCGGATGATAGTACTCTCGCCCTTTAAGTTTTTCGGGCAACAGGTCTTCCTTGGTGTACTTTTCGTAACCCGCAGCGTATCCCAAATCTTTCATCAATTTCGTCGGGGCGTTGCGGATGTTGAGGGGCGTGGGCAAGGCCCCGAATTGTTTCACGTCCTCCATGGCCGCGCCGAGGGCGTCGCAGACCGCCCGTGACTTCGGCGCGTTCGCCAGGTGAACCGCGCCGTGGGCCAAATTCAATCCCGCTTCGGGCATACCGATCGTCTCCACCGCTCGGAAGACCTCATTGGCCACCACCAGCGCCGTGGGCTGGGCCATGCCGATATCCTCGGAGGCGAAGATCACCATTCGCCGTGCAATAAACTTCGGGTCCTCTCCGGCCTCGATCATTCGGGCGAGATAATAGAGTGCTGCGTCCGGTTGGCTTGCTCTCATGCTCTTGATGAACGCGCTGATGACGTTGTAATGCTCCTCCCCCGTCTTGTCGTACCGTAGCTGTTTGGATTGGGCGGCCTTCTGCAAGCTCTCAACCGAGATATTTCCATAAAGCTTATGCGTGCTTTCCAGCACGGTAAGCGCTCGGCGAGCGTCGCCGTCGGCATAGCCGATCAGCCAGTCCCTGGATTCCATCGGGATGCCCGAGGGGCCCGGCCCTCCCAGCGCCTTGGAGGCCCGGTCGATGATGGTTCCAAGTTCGTTCTCGCTATGGGGATTGAGTACAAAGACCTTCATCCGCGAGAGGAGCGGCGCGATCACCTCGAAACTCGGGTTTTCGGTGGTGGCCCCGATCAGGGTCAGCTCCCCGCGCTCCACGTAGGGCAGCAAGTAATCCTGCTGAGCCTTGTTGAATCGATGAATTTCGTCGAGAAAAAGTACTTTGGTTTGAGCGGCTTTCAGTTCAATGATCTGCTTCACATCCGCCTTGCCGGCGGACACGGCGGATAGCTCGAAAAAACTCGCCTCCAGCGATTCCGCGTAAATCCGCGCCAGAGTCGTCTTACCCACGCCCGGCGGACCCCAAAGGACAAATGAGAATAGGTGCTTTTCCCGGATCGCCTGCCACAAGGGACCAGAGGGACCAACCAGATGTGTCTGGCCGACGAAATCTTCCAACCGGTTCGGCCTGATACGTGACGCCAAAGGTTCCATTGGGGGTAAGTATATCGCCCCCGATCACAGGTGCCGCGAGGCGAGTGTAAACTGGCGCCCCAGACGTGCCTTAGCAGATCGGATTTCCAACAGATCCCGTGCGGGTACTCAGGGTTTAGCCTGAAGTTCCCCGCACCAGATAAGCAGGCGTGTAGGCGTCGAGGGCTCGGTCGGGCCGGGTGCGGTGCCCACGATCCCGCCGCTCCCGGCTGCGATGTCGAGAACGCCGTTGGCATCCACATCGCCGAGAGTCACACCCCAGGTGAATGCAAGCCCCGTGGTGGGAAGCCCGCTGCCCTCCGACCAATTCCAGTTCCCCCGGCCGTCACCATGGAGCAGGAACACACCATAAACAAAGCCGACCTCCAGCGTGAGCCGGCCGGAAACAACGATATCCAGATGGCCGTCGCCATCCACGTCTCCCATGGCAATGCCGACGGCCCCGCCGAGCATTTCGGGAAACACATCCGGAGTCTTAAACCAGGAACCATCTTCCTGCCGGAGATACACTTCCGGACCATCGATCCAATTGGCGGAAACGAGGTCCAGTCGGCCATCCTCGTTGACATCGCCGACGGCCAGGCCCCGATACAGACCATTGACGACGGGAGCGGGCAATCCCTTCGACGTTTCCGTCCAGCCGCCCTTTCCGTCACCGCGCCATACCCGAGGCCCCGCGGCATGAGAGGCGATCAAATCCAATAACCCATCGCCGTCAATGTCCGAGAGCATCACGCGATTCGTGGGGCCCTGCGCGGGGAGGCTCGTCGCCATCCGTTTCCAGTTCCTACCGCTTCCGTCGCCAATGTAGACGTTGATCCCGGCCCCGTCCGACGATCCGATCACAAAATCAGCAAATCCATCGCCATTCACATCGCCGACATCGACATCCTCCGACCCGACGTAGGGCATGTCGTCCTCGTTGGGTCCGACCAGTTCACGAGGGTATAGGTCCTCGACCACGACGTTCCAATTCCCTTTTTCGTCGCCCAGGTAAACGAATACCCCCTGACAATGGTCGGCCTGCACCATGTCCAGACGACCATCTCCGTTAATGTCTTCGATGCACAGGCCGCCGCCACAGGAATGGTCCTTCATTTCCAGACCGGGCGATGTGTCGGCCCATGACCCCTTCCCGTCGCCGAGCCAGATATGCGGGCCATTTCCCTTACGCGCCACAGCGGCGAGATCCAAAGCTCCGTCGCCGTTGATGTCCATGATGATGGGATCGCACTTCCACATGCCGGATTTAGGAAGGCCGGTCGTACACTCGGAGTATTTCACCCGCGTCGGAAAGCTCACGGCCTTTCCGGAATGCGACGGACCAGGGCGTCCCTGCCTGCTTGAACTTGGGGATTCAACCTTGGGGCCTGGATCACGCTGATGGGAGCAGGCGGATACGCCGAATCCCAATAATACGAGGACGAGGAAAGGCCGCCGCGTTAACGGATTATTTCGTATTGCTGACATAGGCTTTTGATTCATTCTTTAGGTTTCCAAGGTCACGAGCGTATCAGATCGCGATACCATATTCCGTCGCGGACTATCCATTTTTCCGTTATGGTCATCGTGCGCGGCGACAGTTTCGTGAGACTCGGATCGGCTATTTTATGATCGTAGGCTACCCGCACACGACCTCGTTCACCGATAACCTCCACCCAAATCAACTTGATTCCAAGGTATTGGAACATGCTCTCTGATTCGATGAACATCGTCTCTGTGACGGCATCATGATCTTTCGGGTCACTTAGTTCAAAAAGGCGATGCCAGTATTCATTTCGCCGCGCTTCAAAGGACTCAAGAAATCGGTTACGCAATTCGGTTTCCGCCGCGGCATCTCGGAGCGACGGCTGTTCGGGATAATTGTTCAGCTCCGTTTTGGCGACTGGATACCATTCGTCCTTGTTCTTGTACCACTTTTCCCAGGCGTCGCCGGCCTCGACGTCCGCTTCGGGCGCTCTTTGAAATCTGACATGGTAAACCGCGTGAACCCAGCCCAGGTCGCCATCGACTTCGACGTTGCGAAGGTCAAAGTCCACGATGCGCAGGGGTTCTTCATTCCGACACCATTCAATGAATGCCTTTTCGGTCGCGGCGTCCTGGTGATCGGGGCTATCGAATATAAAGACGGTCGGGCAATCAAGGTCCCGGCGTGCCGCCCAAAGGCGATGAGCTCGATGGCGAAGAGCGTCCAAATCAGCCGCATCACGCGACTGCTTCCTGGCACTCGACCCGCCACCGGTAGCGCACGACGACAATGCAAGCAGATTTGCGGCAAAAAACAGGGTGAAGACTCTAACGATCACTTTGGAACCACTCCGTTTGCGGTAGTTTCGTAAAGCGAATCAATTACACGACTCGGCAGATCGTAACCTGCCCGGAACACAGGTCAAGTGGATATGGCCCACTCTCCATCCATGGATATGACAGCACCCGTTCTGAATCTGTTTTGACCATGCGACGTTTCGGCGTTTCAATGCGTGCATGAAAGTCGCAATCCTTGGTCTTCCGAAATCCGGCAAGTCGACCGTATTCGCCGCGGCGACGGGGCTGACGGTTGATCCACACGCGCCGCCGGAACCTCGACAGGCCGTGGTGCGAGTGCCCGATCGACGGCTCGACTATCTCACCAAGCTGCACAACCCCAAGAAGGTCACGGAGGCCGTCATCGAGATTATCGACCTGCCCGGCCACTCTCTGCACGATCCCAAGGGGCGCGATGATTGGCGGAAGCAGTTGCCCACCGTCCGCCAATCTGAGTTGCTGCTGGTCGTGGTGCGAGATTTCGAGAACCCCGCCGTGCCGGCCTACCGTGATCGAGTCGACGCCCAGGCCGATTTTGAGACGGTGTGGGGAGAGTTGATGTTCTCGGACTTGGACACGGTCACCACCCGGGTCGATCGCTTGGAAAAATCGCTGAAGAAACCCTCGCCGACACACGACGCGGAAAAGCACGAATTCGCGCTCCTAACAAGGTGCCGGGCGGCCCTGGAAGGGGAAAAGCCGCTCTCCACGGTCATCACCGCGGAAAACGAGCGCCGCGCTGTTTCGAGCTTCGGCTTTCTATCCGAAAAACCGCTGATCTGCGTCCGCAATGTATCCGACGACAGAGTCTCCTCGACCGCTCCGCTCAAGGCCGAGCATGCCGCCGACAGTCTCGTCCTCAGCGCCTCCATCGAAGCTGAGATCGCCACGCTGGACCCCGCCGACCGGGCGGCTTTCCTTGCGGATCTGGGTGTGCAAGCCTCGGCCCGTGACCGCCTTGTTCAGGCGTGTTATTCGGCGCTCGGTCTGGTTTCCTTCTTGACCATGGGTGCGGATGAAGTGCGGGCCTGGACGATCCCCAGGGGCAGCACCGCGGTGGAGGCCGCGGGAAAAATTCACACCGATCTCGCCAAGGGTTTCATCCGCGCGGAAACGGTCGCCTACGAGGATCTCGTTGCCCATCAGGACATGAAAGGCGCTCGCGCCGCGGGCAAGGTCCGCAAGGAGGGCAAGACGTACGTCGTCGCCGACGGGGACATTCTCAACATTCTTGCCAACGCTTAATTCAGTACTGTCCCCTTGAGTTGTTAGCGCAAAGCTTCAAATTCGCGAGCGGCCATGTTAACAACACTCGATCAGATTATCGCCGTCTTGGCGCTCCTGATTTTAGGGTGGACGGGGATTTCCTGGGGACGCCACCGTCGTCGCGGCCTGCTCCGCAACGCACCTCTGCGTCTTAATCATTTTCGCGAGGACTCCATCTTGCTGGCTGTTCTTGTCTACTTGCTCGCGACCATCGTCATCGGCGGTGTGATGGGATTATTCATAGAAAATGCCAACGACGTTCGTGCCCGATTGATTACCGGGAATGGGGCGTACCTCTGCGGCATCGCCGCTTGCCTGATGATCGCGGACGGGCGCTTCGAGGGGGGATGGTTGCGATTCGTATTCGGGAATCCTTCGGCTCGGCTGGGGAGGCGTGTAGCGCTGATTTTGATCACGTCGATTCTGGCCATCGGCCTTTGTCCTCTGATCGGCGAGGCGACAATTCGCGTCATCTACTATTATTTTCCCTCCCACTCGTTCGACCTCCATCCGACCTTGAAATCGCTGCACGACGGGTTGCAGCCTCGGTGGGTCATTGTCGGGTTATGGCTCGGTGCGGCCGCGCTTGCACCGATCGCGGAGGAGTTGTTTTTCCGGGGGTTTCTGCAGACATTTCTGGTCGGTATCGCCGGAAGTCGATGGCTGGCCATTGGAATGACCGCCATCGTATTCGGCCTCGTCCATCTCTCGCAGCCGGACACCATCGTGGCCTTGACGGCGCTGGGCGTATTGCTCGGCTATGCCTATGAAAAGACCGGCTCGCTGGTAACACCGATCATGATCCACGCGGCGTTCAATCTGAAAACGCTGATTTGGGACGCATTCGACGGGATTACGCCATGATCGATGGCGGCAACGAGCGTTGACGAATGACCTTCATTAAGTATGCTATTCGTGCGTCCGGAAAGAAAGGTGCGCTCGATTGACCAAAGGCGGGCCGGGCGTCCGACGTACTCATCCCGACCCTCTTCCGAAGGGGGGAGGGTGTTCAAGAATTAGAGGATGGAAATGGACCTAATCGTCATCAAGATGTTGCCCGTGCTTGGTCTGCTTTTGGTGTTGGGTTGCGCGACGGCGCGTTCGACGGGTCGTCACTCCGGCTTACCGTGGGCGCTGGAGGCCACGCCGCTGGATCGTTCCGTGGCCCAGTTCCGCAATGATACGGCTGAACACCTTGCCTGGGCTAAAGCGTACCGCTCGCGGATCGTCGAAGCCGCCGGTCCTCGGACGATCGAGAATACGCTGGTCCCCTACAATCAACTGCTCATGCACCTGGACGCGGCCTCGTCCGAGTCCGGTCTATTCGCCCGCGTGCATCCCGATGAACAGATCCGTGCCGCGGCGGAAGAGTCGGAGCAGGCCGTGGCCAAGTATGCTACCGAGTTAAACCTCGATCGGCAATTGTACGAGGCCTTTCGCGATCTGGACGTTTCCCGCGCCGATGCGGGCACCCGGTTTGTGGTCGAGAAACGCCTTCGGGATTTTCGTCGCGCCGGCGTGGATAAGAGCGAGCAAGTTCGCAATCGCGTGGCGGCGCTGAACGAGGAAATCGTCAAGCTCGGTCAGGAATTTGCCAGAAACACGCGCAACGACGAGCGCGAGATCGTGCTCGATTCGCCATCCGATCTGGAGGGATTGCCGCGGGACTGGATCGATAAGCACCGGCCCGGCGCGGATGGCAAGATTCGGGTGAGCACGCGAACGCCCGACTACATTCCTTTCGCCACCTACGCTCACAACGCCGATGCCCGACGCAAACTCTATGTCGAGTTTAGGGATCGCGGATACCCGAAAAATATTGAAGTATTGCAAGACCTTCTGCGTAAGAGATATGAACTCGCTCAAACACTGGGCTATGCGAATTGGGCCGAGTACATCACCGAGGACAAGATGATCGCCTCGGCGGACAACGCCGATTCGTTCATCGAACGGATATCAGAGGTCAGCAGGCCTGCGGTCGAGCGCGACTACAACATGCTGCTGGATCGCAAACGCAAGGATGCCCCCAATGCGACGGAGGTCGAAGATTGGGAGAAAAGTTACTACGAGGAATTGGTCAAGACGGAGCAGTATTCCTTTGATTCACAGTCCTTGCGTCCCTATTTCAACTTTTCCGAAGTGCAGCGGGGATTGTTCGAACTGACGGGCAAGCTGTTCGGCGTGTCGTACCGACAGGTCGAGGGATTGAAACTCTGGCATCCCGATGTTTCGGCATGGGATATTTACGACGGATCGACCTGTATCGGGCGGTTCTATCTTGATCTGTTCCCTCGTGAGAACAAGTACGGACACGCGGCCCAATTCGACTATCGAACGGGCGTCGGCGGCGTCCGACTTCCCCAGGCGGTGCTAGTGTGCAATTTTCCCAATCCGCGCGAGAGCGCCGATGGAATTGCACTCATGGAACATGGCGAAGTCGTCACCTTTTTCCACGAATTCGGCCATCTCCTGCACGCCCTTTTTGCCGGGCGGCAGCCCTGGATAGGCAACAGCGGAATCAGCACGGAGTGGGACTTCGTGGAGGCCCCGTCGCAGATCCTCGAAGAATGGTGCTACAACCTCGATGCGCTTCGAGTGTTCGCCAGCCATTACCAGACCAGCGAACCGATCCCCGCGGAGCTGGTCTCCAAGCTGCGTAAGGCCCGCGATTTTGGCAAGGGGCTATACGCGGCCCATCAGATGTTCTATGCGTCGGTATCCCTGAACTACTACAACTGCGATCCAGATGGCTTGGACACCACGGAACTATTGATCGAGCTCCAGGAAAAATACAGTCCATTCGATTACGTCGACGGCACGCACTTTCAATGCAGCTTCGGCCATCTCGACGGCTACTCGGCCATTTACTATACCTACATGTGGTCGTTGGTGATCGCCAAGGACCTTCTCAGTAAGTTTGAGCAGGATGGGATGTTGAATGCCAAGACCGCACGCCGTTACCGGGAAACGATTCTCGATCCCGGCGGGTCCAAGAAGGCGGCTGAACTGGTCAAGGACTTCCTTGGCCGACCTTATTCTTTCGAAGCGTTCGAGATTTGGCTGAATAGGACGTAGAGGGGATTGCCGGCGTTGGCAAGCGATCAAAAGTCGGTTTACCTCGAGACAATGGGCTGTCAGATGAACGTGCTCGACAGCGAGCTGGTTCTCGGACAGCTTCGCGCGCAGGGCTACAATCCGACCAATGATATGGTGCATGCCGACGTGGTTCTTATTAACACTTGCTCCGTCCGCGACCATGCCGAACAAAAAGTGCTGTCGCGGCTAGGCGCATTGAAAAAGCCAAAGCAGATCAAGCGAGACATGGTCATCGGCGTAATCGGCTGCATGGCCGAGCGCGACCCGGACGGCATCTTTGCGAAAATGCCTCACGTGGACCTGGTCTGTGGCCCCGGTGAGCTTAACAAGATTCCCGCTCTCATCGAGGATATCCAGGCCGGTCGTCACCGAGCGATCGCCCTGGCCCAGTCGCTGTCGCGAAAAAGCACCCCGCTTCAACGGGCCCTCGAATATGATTCCGTGGAGGCCCTCGATCTTGCTCGTGAACCGGCCCCGGGTGAAAGCGTCCTGCAATCCTACATCCGCGTACAGCGCGGCTGCGACAAGTTTTGCACTTTTTGCGTGGTGCCGTTCACTCGCGGCCCGGAGCGTAGCCGTCCGACATCGCACATCGTCAACGAGGCCAACATGCTGGCCGATCGCGGGGCGAAGGAGATCACCCTGCTGGGTCAGACGGTCAACAGTTATGTCAGTCAGGAAGACGGGCGCGAGGTTCGTTTCGCCGAGCTGCTCGAACGGGTCAGCGCCGTTGGGGGAATCGAGCGGGTCCGCTTTGTGACCAGCTATCCGGGCGACTTCACCGATGACATCTTCGAGGCCATGCGCGATATCCCGCAGGTGTGTGAATACCTGCACATTCCCGCGCAAAGCGGCAGCGATGAGGTTCTTAGGAGGATGCGGCGGCAATACACTGCTTCCCAGTATGTGGAATTGATCGAGCGCGCGCGTGCGTTCGTGCCGGGAATCGCTATCGCCAGTGATTTTATCGTCGGCTTTTGCGGCGAAACGGAGCAGGACCATGAGGCCACGCTCAGGATGATCGAGCGTTGCCGGTTCAAGAACATATTTGTATTCAAGTATTCGCCCCGGCCGGGAACGGTCGCGCACAAGCGCGACAACGATGATGTTCCGGAGGCGGTCAAGCGACGGCGGAACATGGAACTCCTTTCCCTTCAGGAGGACATCGCTTCGTCGGCCAACCGAATGCTGATCGGATCGACGATGGAGGTGCTGGTGGAAGGGTTCAGCAAAGCGGCATTGAAAGCGCAGGAGGCGGAGCAGACTCGTGGAGAGGAAGTCGGCTGGCGACGCTCCGATCAACTCGTCGGCCGCACCAGGACGGACCAGATCGTGGTGTTCCCGGGTTCGGCGGATTCGATAGGTATCTTTGCGCCGGTCCGGATCGACGCCGCGACGGCATTGACTTTGCACGGGACATTGGTAGAAACCCGCGTGGTGAAACAGGAGGCGGCTACGGCCCGGACCTTTACAAGTTCGCTGCCGGTTCTTAGGTTGGCGTAAGGGGTGTTGAGTGGGAGAGACGACAGTGATAAAAAGTCCAGGCATGACCACGAGCGCGGAACGAAGAATCGTACCTCAGTCCACACCGGCGGCGGATCTTAAGCAGCGATCGAAGAATCAGCCGCCCTATCATGTGATCCTGCTCGACGACGACGATCATACGTATGATTATGTGATCGGAATGTTGCGGAAGCTATTCGGCTGCACGCCCGAACAGGCATTTCAGCTCGCGTCCGATGTCGATCAAAACGACCGGGTCATCCTCGACACAACGACGCTGGAGCGGGCGGAATTGAAACGGGACCAGATCCACAGCTTCGGCCGCGACTGGCGCATTCCTCGTTGCCAGGGGAGCATGAGCGCCGTGATCGAACCGGCCACTGCGTAGGCCGGCTGCAAAGTTTTGCCGCACTCGTCGGCAAGTGGGTTGTTGCTCCGAGTATTGCGTGCAGTTGACGTCCGAGGCATCTGGAGCTGCCGTCGTCTGCGGGAAATCCAAGCCGATGTCGATTTATCCGATGGGTCGCGGTTTCTTGACCGCTAACGGGACTTCGGTAACAATTGGCTCGCCTTGATCGACGCGGGTGTAGCTCAGTGGTAGAGCGTCACGTTGCCAACGTGAATGTCGAGGGTTCAAGTCCCTTCACCCGCTGTTCTTGACCGTTATTGTCTCCGTGCGACAGCGACGCCCAACGTTTGACCGGGGCGCGAGTTACGACGCTCCTGCCGAGACTTACCCGAACCTCCAATTCACCGTTCGGTTTGCCACGAAGTGTCAAGAACTGACGACCGTGGACGCGCGAACGTGCAAGGTTTAGTGCAAGGTAAACCGTACGCCGAGGGCAAATCTCTCATCGCATTGACCGACGAAAGGTCTACCTACGATGCTACCTCGATTGGACCTTCAACGTTCTTCGGCGGAAGCTTCAACGCGGGCAGGACGGCGATCGCCCCGGCTACGTCGAGCAACTTTGGATCGGTGTAGATGTTGGCGGTCAACTCCGGCTTCGAGTGCCGCATGGCCGCCTGGGCGGTCCGTAGCGGAACCCCCGCAGCGCAGAGGTGAGTGCCGAAGGTTACTCTTAGCGCGTGAACGTCGACGACGCGGTTTCGTTCGTCCCGCTTGGAGATACCCGCAGCCGCCAGGTCGCGGTCGAAGATTCTGGTCAGTCCCGACGGAACGTGAAACAAAGGCGTCGAGCCCGGCAGGCGGGCCGGGATAGCCTGGCGGCGCCTGCGGCACTCGGCCCGCAAATCGCCAAGCCGCTCATCGAGCCAAGCGGACAGCTCCACGGCAAGGTCCGCTCGAAGCGGAATACTCGAACCCTGCCGGTTCTTTTCGTCGGCGGCATGGAGCACGGCGTACGCGACCGGACCAGTGAAGTCGAGCTGCGCAACGGTCAGAGAACTCAACTCGCCCTTCCTCAGGCCGGTCAAGACGAGCATCTTGTACATCAACGCATGCCCTTGTCCGGTTCGTTCGAGATGAGCAATCAGATCGGGGTTATCCTTCAGGGCCTTCCGTGCCCGCGCGACGGCCTCGTCGAGATTGTCAATGGTCAACGGTTCGCGCTTCCACGTCGCCCTACTACGAGGTAAACGCTTTGCTTCGGCGTCCTTCCTTCTGATATCACGGCCATATTCGGCCAGGGGGCGCATACGGGCGACCTTCAGCAGGCGCAACAACTCTTCTTTCGTCAGGGCACGGCGTTGATGTCGGCGATCGACGTTCTGGTCGGCCCGCGGCAGGTCATCGAAGGGATTGAGGGTGATCCGGTGAGTCCGCCGGCACCAGTTGCCGAAGCAGATCAGGGATTCCCGGTACCCGTTGCGCGTGGCGGCGGCCATGCCTACTTCGGATTGTTCAACCAACCACCCTTCCACCGGGCCGGGGGACATCTGGCTGAGCCGGACGAAGCGGCACTTCTTGGCCAAGCGCTCGATTCGACGGCGGAGCATGGAGATGCGTCGTGAATCACCACCCTTGGCGCGGAGGTGCCGTTCGTATGCGTCGAGGTGTTTTGATAACGGGTCGCGCCCGTTGGCGGCCCCCAAACCGGTTCGGACCACGCAATTGGTCTAGTCGAACTTCGCAACTGTTCCGGCGAACGCGCCCCGGAGTTTTCGCGCTAACTTGCACCATGAACTTCCTCCTTGGTCAGGTCAGTTTTGTCAGTGACTTTCAAGGGCGTATTCATCGCTGTCGGGACACGCGCACGATTCTGTAATGCGCACCGAGAATCCCGAATGCCGCGCACATTCCAAGCGTATACAAATCACGACGCAGAGTGCAATCGCAATTCGGATTCGCCGAAAAGATTCACGTTGGGGTCGCTGTCAGGAAGTGACACCTATGGACTGGAGTGCCCTTGCGCATTACGGAAATTCACCGGGAATCCTATTCCTCGATTTGCTTTTCAAGAAATGGCGCGCGTAGTCAATGGCGTTCGTGCTGCTGAATTACTGCAGGCGCCGAGACCGCGACGCCCGATTCCGTTGGCCAAAGCGATAGGGGTGACACCCAGTTGAGAAGACCGACGAGGCCTCTCAAGGCTCACCCGCTCACAGAGCGCGCCGCGCTCAGCAACGGGAAGAATCTAAGAGAGATCAGAGTTGGTCAGTACGACTGAAGCTGCGCGCGGAACTTGGTTGCCTGATCAGGCTTGCCCCAGACATCGTAGAGGTCGATGGCATTCTGAAGTCCTTCCTTGCTCAAGGGTTCGCCGTTGTCGCCGGGAGGCCCATCGATCGAGAGGCTTTCAAGGATCAACGCCTCGGCTTCGGCATATCGCTCCAACTCCATCAGGCATTTGCCGAGGGCCAACCTCGTACGGACGATGTTGCTACCGAGAGTCAGCGTGCAGGTTTCCGCCGTGGGATGGGCGAGCAAGTCCTCCCTTATCTGTAAACATTCGCGCAGGAGCGGCTCCGCCTCAGCGGGTTTACCGTGTTTGAGAAGAATGGTTCCAAGATCAAATAGAGAGGCGGACACGTCGTAATAGTTTAGCGGCGACCTTTCTCGGCGAGCAGCAAGCGAATCACGATAAACTTGTTCAGCGCCCTCCAGGTTGTGGGACCGTTCCAGGCAGCCTGAAATGAGGGATTCGTAGTCCCTTCGCTCGGTAGTATCCTCAAGTGGCGAGACGGATAGCGCGCGGCGAGCGAAAGCGACGGCCTCATCCAGTTGTCCATTCGCCTCATGGGCCAGCGCCAGCGTGTAACGGTTAAAGTGGTACTCCTCGCCGCTCTTCTCGTATGCGGCCCGTGCGAAGCGCAGCGCTTCTTCGGGATCCCGGAGATCTTCAGGCTTCACGGTAAGCAGGTCAAAGGCATAACTGTTCAATGCATAGGCGTCGGCGTCGGGGCGCAGGGCCTCATTGCGCCTCAGGTCCAGCAATTTCACGCCGAACTCGCGCGCCTCCTCCGATCGCCCCTGTTCCGACAGAGAACGAACCAATTGGCGCAGATTCCACGCATCGCTTGAGCTGACCCCGTCAGGTCTTGTCGAGCGCAACTCGTGCGAACGGCGCAAACCCAGCTCCGCCGTTTCATGGTGGCCCAGATTGAGCAGGCTGAAGGAATACAGGTCGAGGGCTTCGAGCGCATGATCCGAAGACTCCCCGTACAGCCTTTGCATCGTTTCCCACTGCACTTCGAGTGTCCGGGCGGCCTCCGCATGGCAGTCGCTTCGGAAGTAGGCCACGGCCTGGTTGCGCAAGGCATCCAAAGTCACCGGATGTTCCTCACCCAGCACCGCGCGCCCAAGGTCCAAGGCTTCTCGCGCCAGCTCCAGAGCTTCCCTGGCATGTCCGCGCTCCGTGAGAAGTAGGCCCAGACTTCGCATGGCCGGCAACCGGCCCGGGTGGCGTTCCCCCAGGACATGCCGCAGACTGGCCTCGGCGCCCCGCAACAGGGGTTCGGCCTCAGCAAAACGGCGTTGCTCCATAAGCCCAAGTCCCAGCATGGTGGCCGCCTGAAGCGTGGCGGGGTGGTCCGGCCCCAACTCCGACCGGTAGCTCTCAAATTGTTCCCGGAACAGCGACTCCCAATCCGCACGTTGAGCGGAGCGCCGAAACGTCCACCCGGCAAACCGCTTGCCGATTTCCTGAGTAACCTGGTGTTCCTCGCCGAGGTAGCGGCGCGAATGATCGTAGGCGGACCGCATTCGTTCAAATGCGAGGGCGGTTTCGCCGTCGGAATGCGCCGCCTTAGCGTTCCAAAGCCCGGCCCAAGCGGTCAACTCATGAGCATCTCCGATCGAGGCCCGGCAATCCTTCAGGAAACTCTGCGTCGCCCCCGCACTATCCCAGGCAGGCCCAAGCTCCATGCCCGCCTGAATCCACAGGTGTCGTAAGCGCAAAGTCTCTTCGTCGAGTTCGCCCCGCATGTTGGCGGACACGGAGACTGCCTCACGTAAGTGCGCTTCCGCCTCGCCGTACAGACCCAGGCTTTGGTAGACCTGACCGAGTGTCATTCGGATGGATGCCTCGATCTCCGGGCGGTTCCGGAAAGCTGCGTCGACTCGCTTTGAAGCGTTGGCCAGGACTTCTTCTACTGTGACCTTGCGTCCGCGCGCAAACTCGGGCATGGCGGACGCCAGAAGGTCCTGAACCAGGAATTCCCTGATTGCCTCGGATTCCTCGGACTTATTCGCAGCTCGAACTGCTTCTTCCCTGGCACGATGCGCTTGCCAAGCCGTTCCCGCCAAGCCTAGCACGAGGGTGCAAAAAACAGCGACGACGCCAATGACCAACCCTCTGTTACGCCTCGCAAACGTGCGCAACTGGTACATCGTGCTCGGAGATCGCGCCAAAATGGGCTGCCGATTCAGATACCGCTCGATATCCTCGATTACCGCCGCCATGCTCTGGTATCGTCGTTCGGGTTCCTTGGCCAGACACTTGAGTACGATCGTCTCCACGTCTTCGTCGATCGCTTTCCCAAGAGTCCGCGGGCGAATCGGCGTGCTTTCCAGTATGTGCCCGAGTACCTTTCGCGGTGTCCCCGCTACTGGATAAGGAAAGCCTCCGGTCAGCATGTAGTACAGAATCACTCCCAGCGAATAGACGTCGGATCGCAAGTCCACCCGATCTGCCGATCCCTCGGCCTGTTCGGGGCTGGCCCAGGGCAGTGTGCCGACAAACTGTCCGGTCAGCGTCATTGACCGCCCGACCGCGCCTTCCTCAGTCTCCTCCATGGTGATCTTGGCCAGACCGAAATCAAGAACGTGAGGCTCGCCGTCGGCGTCGATGCGCACATTGCTTGGCTTCAAATCGCGGTGGATCACTCCCCGCAGGTGGGCGGCGTTGACCGCCCGGCCGATCTTCAAGAAAAGCTCCAGCCTGTCGGGTATAGACGGCTGACGCTGGTCAACATAGGCATCCAGCGTTTGCCCAGCCACGTAATCCATCACGAAGTAATGGCATCCCCGGGACCTTCCCCGGTCGTGAATACCGACAATGTTGGGATGAGAAAGCTGGGCGAGGATTTGCACTTCGCGCTCGAACCGGGCGATGTCGCGCGGACCGCTGAACGGCCCGTCACGCATGACCTTCACGGCCACTTCCCGGCCTGTTGCCAGACGCACCGCTCGGTACACGACCCCTTGACCTCCGCGGTGAACTTCCCGCAGGATGCGGTAACCCGGCAATGCATCATGCGGAAGCGACCTGCCGGCCAGCGCCGACGCAACCTCATTGGCCGCGTTGCGCGCCGACTCGATTAGGGGGCGACATCCGTCCCACTCGTATTCCGTTGTTCTCATGACGCAAACTCAGCCGTCATCCGCGGATCACGCGGTCGGTTCGTATGTTACTAAGCCTGTTTTCGATCACTGACTCACGCACTCTCGCTGAGATAATTCAGCGGATCGCCGAGGAGCCGGCTCAGCGCCCGATGCGCTCGTGCCCGAAGCATGAACACCGCCCCGGGGCTGCGCCGCATCGTCGTGGCCACATCTACCGCCGGATGACCCTCGATGTCGTAAAGACGGACGACGGTCTGGTAATCGCGAGGCAAGCGATCCATCGCTAGCTCCAAGGAGGCCTTAGCTTCTTCCTTGGCGACCCGCCCGCTCGGGGTGGTCATCGAGCTGCTCAATAGTTCATGCAGTGCGGCAAAGGAACTGTCGCGTTGCCCAGGCGAATAGGGGATTCGCCCGCCTCCTCGTTTTTCGGCTTCCAGGCACGCGATTGCGTTTAACAGACTGTTCTTTCCTATGGCGACCAGCCAGTGCTCAAACGAGTCCCCGCCACGGTCCACGAAGTCTGCAATATCCAGGAAAGCATCGGTGTAGGTTTCCTGAAGAAGGTCGTCGAGGCTGAGCAGCGCCAGCCATTGGGCCGGAATCCGGTTGCGGAATCTGGATCGTAATGAACCGTCGTACTGCGCAATCAGGCGCGCTAATGCCTCCTGATCGCCGGCCACGGCGCGCCCGATGAGTTCATTTCTTGGAGGTGCTGGAACCATATGCCCTCCTCGCCTGCTCAGAAGGACTTCAGTATACCGTGTCCCTTCGTGGGATTCAATCCCCGCTTGAAACACTGCCTGCCGAGAAAAAACATTTTTTCGCGTGAGTAACGGCCTCATTTATGGCTCTTATGGCTGGGCCGCACCTTGCGATCGTCGTAGTGCCGTCGTTCATGGTTGGCTGAGCGGTCGTTCGGCAACGCTCATGGGAGCCATAGCGTGTTCCTGGAGGATCAGCAGATCGTGGTTTCGAGCGGCGGACCTGTGCGACCTCTGCTTCCGAACTTGTTCACCGATGCGGAGTGGAACGGTCTGGCCGACCGGTTCGGGTTGTCCCCACGACAGGCGCATATCGCCCGGCTGATCTGCCGCGGCTGCACCAATGAAGCCATCGCCCAGCGCCTCCAGCTCTCCGAAGGGACGGTGCGAGTCTATACCGACGGGCTTTACAAGCGTATGGGCGTCCAAAGTCGCCTTGCCCTGTTGGTGCGCTTCGTTGAAGCCATGCGCTCTCCCCAACAATCCCCCTCTCCCCCCGGGAGAGAGTTGGGGTGAGGGCGAAAAGAGTGGACCGATGGGTGTGGTCAAGCCGCCCCCCGGCGGGGCGCCGGCGGACAACCGAGGCCGGTTGTGCCACTCAGAATTCCAGTGCCAAGAGGCGGCACCCTAGAAGAACTTCAGTATTGCATTCGAAAGATTGAACTTGGTAGCGTGTGAATGGGCCTAATTTTCGGAGCCGGGAAATTGCACTTACGAGGAATCGTTTCATTTTGAAGGAGAGAGTTTATGAATCTCAAGAGTCGCATCGTTGGTTTGTTCTTGTTGCCGGCGCTGGCCGGCACGTCCTCATGGGCCGCGGACATCGGCACGGCGTTTTCGTATCAGGGCTTTCTGGAGAACCCTCCGGGAACTCCCGTGACCGCCGACTGTGACTTCGAGTTCACCCTCTACGAAGACGCGGCGGGCACGATGCAGGTCGGAACTGTGCAGCCCGTCGGCCCGGTAAGCGTCAGCGCTGGGGTCTTCACCGTCGGTCCGCCGGACATCGACTTCGGTGACGGCGCGTTCAAAGGCACGGCCCGCTGGCTGAAGATCAGCGTCTGCTGCCCCTCTGCCTGCGCTCCGGGAGCATTGGAACCTCTCTCGCCCCTGGTCGAGCTGACCCCCGCGCCGCATGCCCTTGCATTGCCCGGGCTGTATACGCAGGAAGGGGTCATCGCACCGAACATCATCGGCGGCCATCCCGAAAACCTGGTCCAGGCCGGGGCTTTCGGCGCGACCATCTCCGGCGGCGGCGCGACCGGGCAGCCCAACCGAGTACGCGATCTATGGGGCACCGTCGGCGGCGGCGCGGCCAATGTCGCCGGCAGCAACGACGGCAACGCCGGGAGCGATCAATACGCCACCGTGGGCGGCGGGTCCACCAACATCGCCAGTGGAGACTACTCGACGATTCCCGGCGGCGCCAGCAATCGCGCCGTCGGTCAGTACAGCCTGGCGGCCGGTCGCCGGGCCATGGCCAATCACAACGGGACCTTCGTCTGGGGCGACCAGACCGACGCCGACTTTGCCTCTAGCGGGGTGAACCAGTTCCTGATCCGCGCCGGCGGCGGCGTGGGCATCAACACGAACGCACCGACGGCCGCGCTGCACATCGGGGGAACGGCCGGCGTGGACGGCATCCGCTTCCCCGACGGCACGCTCCAGACCACCGCGGGCGGCGGTGGTGGCGGCGGAAACACGCTCGACGGCGCGTACGATCAGGGCGGCGCGGGCGCGGGGCGGATCATCACCGCCGACAGCGGCCCGGTCCGCATCGAGGGCAACGACGGCCTCGAAGTTCTCGGAACGATCAAGAGCGGCAACTCCATCACCATCGATGGGTCGGCTGGCAATGAGAAGATCATTTCCAGCGCCGCCCTGGAGCTGCACACCGGCACAAGTCGAGTCCTCCGTGTGGAACCCGAGGCCGCCTCTGTTGACTTGCCGAACTTCTCCTCTCCAAACGTGCTCGGCGGATGGGACGGGAACACCGTTACGCCAGGCGCCGTGGGCGTCACGATTGCCGGCGGGGGTTACGAATACGCGTTGGGCACAGATGTTCCCAACCGGGTTACCGACGACTGGGGGACGGTTGGAGGCGGAGGCGGCAACAGAGCCGGCGATGACTTGGGAACGACGAGTGACGCCCGATTCGGCACCGTCGGCGGCGGCCAGTTCAACACGGCCAGCAACGTTTATTCCACCGTCGGCGGCGGGTGGTTCAACACGGCCAGTGGCGCAGTTTCCACCGTCGGCGGCGGTTACGGAAACTCGGCCAGCGATGATTCCTCGACCGTCGGCGGCGGGTGGTTCAATGAGGCCAGCGGCTACCGGACCACCGTCGGCGGCGGCAGTTCTAACGATGCGACGGGGAATTTCTCGACCGTCGGCGGCGGGTTAGCCAATTACGCGACCGCCGAGTACGCGACGATTTCCGGCGGCGGTCCATCGAATCTCGTGGATGTGTTTGGTACTCGCAATCGCGTCCTCGACGATTACGGCACCATCGGCGGTGGCGGCAACAACCAGGCCGGCGACGGCGCGGGGACCGAAGATGATCGTTCTTTTGCCACGGTCGGCGGCGGGTCCACCAACACAGCTAGCGGTATATACTCGACCGTCGGCGGCGGGCTCAGCAACACGGCCAGCGGTGACTACTCCACCGTCGCTGCCGGCGTGAGCAACACCGCCAGCAGCTTCGTATCCACCGTCGGCGGCGGGTTCAGCAACACGGCCAGCGGTGTCTACGCCACCGTCGGCGGCGGCGTCAGTAACACGGCCAGCGGGTCGACCTCCACCGTCGGCGGCGGGGATAACAACACGGCAAGCGGGAATTACTCCACCGTACCAGGCGGGCTGTTCAACCGAGCGGGCGGTCTTCACAGCTTTGCTGCTGGGCTCCAGGCGAAGGCCAACCACCACGGCACTTTTGTTTGGGCCGATTCGACCGGCGGCGGCGACTTCACTTCGACCGGTACCAACCAGTTCCTGATTCGCGCGGCGGGCGGCGTAGGCGTCGGCACCAACGCTCCCACGGACCCGCTGACCGTTAACGGCATCGTCCGCTCCATGAGTGGCGGCTTTGAGTTTCCCGATGGCTCCACCCAAACCACTGCCTCTATTGGCGACATCACCTCCGTGGGCTCCGGCACGGGTCTTACCGGCGGCGGCTCCTCTGGCGACGTCACGCTCTCCATCATCGCGGGCGGTGTCGGCTCCCTGCAACTCGGCTCCGATGCAGCTTCTCTGAGCAAAGTGTCAGCCGGAGCAATGACTGCTAGCGGCGGCAACATCGCCGTGGATACGAGCACATTCTTCGTCGATGCCGCCAACAACCGTGTCGGCATCGGGACTACGACGCCGGCCAACAGTCTCGACGTCGAGGGCTCTGTGGCCATCGGGGCTGCGTACTCCGGGACGGCAGTAGCGCCTGGAAACGGGCTCATCGTCCAGGGGAGCGTCGGCATCGGAACAACGGCTCCCGGAGCCGACTTGCACGTAGTTGACGATGGTTCGGCCGCCCAGCTATTTGTCGATACTTATGGCGCAACCGCCAACGGCGCTCTCATCAGGGGCCGTCGTGCGCGCGGCACCGTGGCGACTCCCTCGGCCATCCTATCGGGCGACAAACTGGCCGACTTCACCTTCGGCGGACACGACGGCAGCGCCTTCGACGATGTGTCGGCGGCGATCATATCGAATGCGACGCAGAATTGGGCTGCTGGCGCACACGGTGCCGACCTGCAGTTCTTCACGACTCCAAACGGATCGACGGTTGCATCGGAAAGGATGCGCATCGACCACGACGGCAAAGTCGGCATCGGACGAACGCCGACGACCCACCCCTTTGAGGTTCAAGGACAGGCTGGGAAGACGGACGGGACGACCACTTGGGCCGTGATTTCCGATCGCCGTGTCAAGACCAAAATTGAAGACGTTCGCGGCGCGCTGGAGACGCTGGACAAAGTTCACCTTGTAAGCTTCGACTACACCGAGGAGTACAAAGCGCAACATCCTGAAACAGGCGAGCGGCGACAATACAACGTTATTGCTCAGGAATTCGCCGAAGTCTTTCCGGAATACGTCGTACCGATGAAGGAGATGCTACCGGACGGCGGGGATGCGCTCTCCGTGGACCTGCACCCGTTGAACATTTACTCCGTGGCCGCAATCCAGGAGCTGCATGGAATCGTGAAGGGCCAGCGGAAACAGCTCGACGAACAGCGTCAGCAGATCGACGATTTGGGTTCCCGCCTCGAGGCCCTGGAGCGCGCCAATGGCGGAAACATCGTGAGCGCCAACCTCTTGCCTGGTTGCCTCATTGCCTTGTTGCCTTGCTGCCTCGTTGTCGCCCTCCGCCGCCGCTCGGCGAAAGGCGGTGCGTGATGGCCAGTTTCTGCCACTTGAATCGCCCGCGCCGGAGCCAACCCGCCGTGCTTGCCACTTGCGGCGCTCTCATGGCGGTCGCGGCGACCGCGGAGTCCGCCCCGGCCTTCGGCGCCTGCACGCCATCCACGGTCTTTTCCGCCGCGCAGAACTTCGCCGCCGGGCCGGGGGCGCGGGCCGTCGCCATCGGCGACTTCAATGAAGACTCGATACCCGACCTGGTCACGGCGAACGAGGTATCGAACTGGGCGTCCGTACTGCTGGGCAACGGCGACGGAACCTTCCAGGCCCCGATCAACGTAACCGTCGGCTCCGTGCCCTCGGACGTGGCCGTGGCCGACCTGAACGGCGATATGCACCTGGACTTTGTCGCCTCTAACGAGAACACCAACAACATCTCCGTTGTCCTGGGCAACGGCAATGGAACGTTTCAGGCGCAGGTCACCTACGCGACCGGGGCGAATCAGCCCTACGCGCTGGTGATCGCCGATCTGAATGGTCAAACCGGCCCCGACGTGGCCGTGGCGAATCGAAGCGGCACGACGGTCTCCATCTTTCTGAACAACGGCAACGGAACGTTCGCGGCCGCCGTGCCCATCACGACGGGCGACGCGCCCTATGCAATCGTCGCGGTGGACCTGAACGGCGATGGTGCAATCGATCTGGTCACGGCCAATTCGAACGCGAACAACCTCTCCGTGTTTGTCGGGAACGGAAACGGAACGTTTCAACCGGGTTCACTCGTGGCAACCGGGCAGACGACGCCGCGCGGGCTGGCGGCGGGCGACCTGGACTGCGACGGCGCTATGGACCTTGTCGTCGGCCACATTGGGACCGATCGGCAGGTCGTACTGCTGGGAAACGGGAATGGGACGTTTCAAACACCGCAGGTGATTGCGATTCCCAACATCGACGCACCGTTCGTCGTCGTGGCGGATCTCGACGGGGACGCGCAAAACGACGTTGTTCTCGCCCGGCCGCTTTCCGACCATGTATGGGTTCTGCTCGGCAACGGCGACGGCACGTTTCAGGCACAACAGACGTTTAATACCGGCGATGCACCCGTGGCTCTCGCGGTGGAGGATCTGAATGGAGACGGTTCGCCGGAGCTGTTGAGCGCCAACGTCGGGGGGAGCAACGTCTCCGTACTGCTGAATGCGTGCCCGGCGGGTTGCGAGGTATGCGCGGTGGATACCGATTTGGACGGGGTCTTCGACCCCTGCGACAACTGCCCCACCGCGGCGAATTCGATGCAGACCGACGCGGACAGCGACGCCTTCGGTGACGCATGTGACAATTGTCCGATGACGGCCAACGTGCTTCAGTCCGAGCAGGACGGCGATTCAGTGGGAGATTTGTGCGATCCCTGCCCGGCGGATCCGGACGACCAGTGTATCGTGCCCGATTCGATGGCTCAGGAAGTCGCCGCCGACGCAGGCGGGACCGTCTCCTCGCCCGCCGGCGGAGCGGTTATCTCCATTCCTCCGGGCTCGTTGGCGTCGGATACGACGATCTCAGGTACTCGGCGAACTGTGATCGACCCTTCGGTGTTGCTCAACGTCCAGGGTCCGGTGTTGGCGGGTCATGTCGCTATGGTGTACGACCTTCTCCCAAGCGGCACGACGTTCAATCCGCAGGCCAGCGCCCAATTGAGCGCGGACGTGACCTCGATGTCCGCATCTCAGCGGGCTGGCCTTGATGTTTACAGGTACAGCAACGAAAGCAGCACGTTCAATGGACTCGGCGCCGACTGCAGCGTGGAAGAGGATCCCCCCGGCGAATTCCATGCCACGTGTACACTGTCCGTGGACCATTTCTCTACGTATGCCATCGCCGCTCCCCTCGATGGTGCAGTACCCATTCCGGCGACCAGCCAATGGGGCTTATTGGTCCTTGGACTGATGATCCTGACGGCAGCAACACTGATCCTGCGGCGGCCGGGTGTCGGTGTTCGCCCAGGCGCCGTTGCGGCGGGCATCAGTGCCGCGATGCTGCTCACGTGCACTTCGCAGAGTCTTGCCCAATCCGGCGGCGGCTACACCATCACCAAGAGCACTATCGACTCCGGCGGCCATTCCAACCTGACCGACGTGGGTGGGACGTATAAGCTCGGTGGAACCGTCGGCCAACACGACGCGGGTGTACTGACCGACACCGGAGGAACTTACAAACTCTCCGGCGGATTCTGGCACGCCTTGGGCGTTCCCGTCGATCCTCCGGCGGACATCCTCTGGGATGGCGATATGCTGAGCGCCGGTCGAGCCACTCGATCCCTGGTATTCAGTCTGGAGATGCCAGCCATCGCCAGCGCCTCCCCCGGCCAGGACGCCATCAAGGTGACGATGATTACCTTGCAGAATCCGGTTCCGCCGAACCTGCCGCTGTTCCCGCCGCCGGATTTTTCCGCCTATGAATCGGGAGGGACGTGCACCGACCCCTCCGGCTGCGCCCGCTGGGTGGGCAGGCCGGGGACGTTCTATGAGTCCCAGGGTCCGCCTTTGACCGGCCCCTATCGTGCGGCCCGGTTGCAGTGTACGCCGTTCTACTGGGACTGGATTGCGGAGACCGCCACCGACCCGATCGTGGTCGTAGGCGCGGAAATCGTCCCCAGCTCCGAGTACAGCGTCCAGACCTACGCCTCGTCGTGCAAGGGTGTGGAAGGCAGTTGTTCTAGCGTGTCCGCCGCGGTGACG
>Ga0187892_10002072_pt1 | contig 42214 bp, 36 predicted proteins | sample MA1701073metaG_FD_139345 | JGI IMG/M metagenome (GOLD analysis project Ga0187892, IMG submission 139345) | Bio-ooze microbial communities from a basaltic lava cave in the Kipuka Kanohina Cave System on the Island of Hawaii, USA - MA170107-3 metaG ... | reverse complement strand
CACTAGTTATCAACGTTGGTCGCCTTGCGCCGATTGCGCGCGTCGCAAATCGCAGACAGCGCTTGTCATATCACGCCACCTGGTCCGGGTGCCGCTGGGTTTGTGCGCGCAACAGCCCCAGACCGAGCCGCAACGCATTGCGGCCCCATGGTGCCACTCTCGGCACTTGAAATGGGTCACAGTTCGGCGTGCAGGCGCCCCAGCCGGTGGAAACGCCGACTTCGAACCCGGCGTTCCGCACCATCTCGACGTGGCGCCGCGCGTAGTCCTGGTTGGGCCTGCCGTTCGGGTAGGCAAAGGAGCGGACCGGCGCACCGAGCAGCGACTCGAGCGTCTCCTTGCCGTCGACGATCTCGCGACGCGCAGCAGCGTCCGGCAATCGGCCGAGTATCGGGTGCGTCACCGTGTGCGCGCCGATGGCCATGCCCATGGACGCGAGTCGCCGGATGTCCCGCGGCAGCATCATGGGTCGGGTCGTCGGCTGCCATCCGGCGGCGGCGGCGATGCACCGGGCCTGCCTCAGGCGCTCGTCGGGGTCCAGATACTTGAGCGATCCGAGCAGCCGGTCGACCGCCTCGCGCCTCGCTTGCCAGTCCGGGAGTGGCCACAATCCCAGGCCCGGTTGCCGCAGGTCCAGCGACTGGGGCGCCACGCGCAACGATTCGATGACGATGTCGTTCCACATCGTGCTGCCGTCCAGGAAACCGGTGGTGATGAAGAAGGTTGCCGTCATGCCGCGTGCGCCCAGGAGCGGCGCCGCGATTTCGCAGTTGTTGGCATAGCCGTCGTCGAAGGTGATCGCGGCGCAACGCGGCGGCAAGGTCCCGTTGCCCAGGCGGGCGACTGCATCGGCGAGGTCCACGATGCGGAACAGGTCCGCGATCGCATCCAGCTGGGCGGCGAAGCGTGCAGCATCCGGCTCGTCCGGCAGCATCGGGTCGCGATCGGCGAGCACGCGGTGAAAGCTCAGGACCAAGAGCGCCGCGCGCGCGCCACCGGGCGACAGTCCGGCCGCGATGCCGCGCAGCAGGGCGGCCGGCAGGCGCGGGAGGCGCTTCACGCGCTCACCTCGGCCAGCACTCGGTGGTAGGGCTCCGCATAACCCTTGACGGAGTCCGTCCAGTTCCGCCGCGCGCGGACGAACCGCATGCCCTCTCCCGCCAGGCGCGCCGCGAGCGCGCCGTCTTCGATCAGTCGGCAGACTGCCCGGGCCAGTGCGTCCGCGTCGCCGGCCGGGAACAGGATGCCGGTACGGCCATCCTCGATCAGCTCCCGATGACCGCCGACATCCGATGCGGCCAGCGGCTTGCCCATGGCCATCGCCTCCAGCGGCTTCAGTGGCGTCACCAGTTCGGTCAGGCGCATGCGCAGGCGTGGAAACACGAGCAGGTCGACGGCCGCGTAGGCCTCCGCGACGGCATCGTAGGGCAGCGAACCGGCAAAGACGACGTCGGATGCCACGCCGAGTTGCGCCGCCTGCTGCCGGAGGCTTCCTTCCTCGAGGCCGCCGCCGACCAGCAGCAGGGCGACGTTCCTGCGCCGGCGCAGAATCGCGGGCATGGCCGCGAGCAGCAGTCCCAGTCCCTCCCAGGCGAAGAAGGATCCGATGAAGCCGATGACCGTGCGGCCCTGGAGCCGCCAGCGCTGCTTCGCAGCCTCCCCGTCGGTACCCGGCGGCCGGAACTGCTCGGCGTCGACCGCATTCGGAACCACCGTAATGAGCTCCTCGGGCACGCCGCGGGCGCGCACCTCGCGCCGGAGACCTTCGCAGATCACCGTGACCGCCTGTGCCCGGCGCAGCACGAGGTTTTCCAGCCACCGCGAACCGCGGTAGCGCCAACTGCCTTCCTGGGTCACGCCCGAGCTGACCGCGGCGTCTTCCCAGAAGGAGCGCATCTCGTACACCAGCGGCTTGCCGAGACCGAGAGCTGCGAGGCCGTTCAGGCACGGCGAGTGCGCGTGGATCAGGTCCGGTTTCTCGGACGCGACTAGCCCGCGCAGCCGATGACGCAGCCGCTGCACGAGATCGAGGTGGGCGCCGAGCGGCAGCGTTGAAATCGCCCCGGCACGGCCACCGGTCCGCCGGTATTCGATGCCGTGCAGGATTTCCGCGGCGGCTGCGGCAGTCCCTTGCTTCGGACCCGTCAGTTGCACCGTTTCCCAGCCCAGCCGCCGCTGCTCGCGGAGGATCGCGGCCGAACGAAATGCATAACCGCTCTGTACCGGCAGCGAATGGTCGAGGACATGAAGCACCTTCATGGTCGGCACGCCGCTGCGATCGATTCCAGGAGCTCCACCTGGCGGCGCACGGGCTGATCCCAGCCGAAGTGCTCCGCGTGCCGGCGAATGGCCGAACGATCCGGCGCCGCGCGCAGGACCGCGGCGCAGGCCGCCGCCAGCTCGTCGGGAATCCGCCGCGCCACCACGACGCCGGCTGCCGGTGCGCTCACGATCTCGGGCACGCCGCCGACCGCGGTCGCCACCACCGGCGTGCCACAGGCCAGGCTCTCGAGCACGACGTTCGGCATGCCTTCGCGGCTGGAACACAGCAGACAGAGGTCGGCGGCCGAGTAGTAGCGGACCAGTTCGTCCTGCGACACCGGGGCGATCCACCGCAGGCGATCCGCCACCGCCAGTGCCGAGGCGAGCCTCTTGAGCCCGGCGCGCTGCGGGCCCGAGCCGATGATGACCAGTCGTACCGCCGGCAGCTGCGCGAGCGCCCGGATCGCGAGGTCGTGTCCTTTTTCCGGCACCAGGTTGCCGACCGAGAGCAGCAATGGCCCGGTCAGCCCGAGCGACGCCCTCGCGGCCGCACGATCGAGCGGGCGAAATCGCCCGAGGTCGACGCCGTTGCGCAGCACCGTGATCGCGCCCGCCGGCAGGCCCCGCGCAATCATCGCCGCGCGCAGGGCTTCGGATACTGCGATCATGGCGGCGCAACGGCGCGCCGCCCAGCGGATCCAGGCCCCCGCGACCGGTTCACGTGCGGCGACGTTGATGTCGGATCCGCGGGCGGTGATGACCGCAGGCCGGCCGAAGTGGCGCGCGAGTCGTACGCCGGCGACGCCGTCCGGGTAGAAATAGTGCGCATCCAGGATGTCGAAGGAGCCGAAGCGTCCCACGTGCTCGGCAACGGCCGCGCGAGCGCAACGCGCCAGCAGCAGCGGGTTGATCCAGCTGGTCACGACCCGGATTGCGGGAAACCCCACATAGCTCACGCAGAGACCGTGGCGTTCGGCCGTCCGTGTACGGAACGTGCCCGCGACCGGCACGATGACCGAGGCGCTGACGCGGCCGCTCTCCACCAGCCGCCGCAGGCGCTCCTCCACGAAGATCCCATGGCGTGGCCGCTCGTCGCTTGGATAAAGGTTCGTGAATGTCAGCAGCCGGATCATGCCGCATGCTTGCGCAGAAATCCGTCGAACATCAGCAGCGTCCACAGCGGCGCGCTGTGGTCCCTCCGGCCCGCTACGTGGTCCTCGACGAGCGTGCCGAGCATTCCAGGCTCGAACACTCCGGTCGCCGCTAGGCGATCCCCGACCACCGCTTCGCGCATGCGCTGCTTGAGCGAATCGCGGAACCACAAGTCGAGTGGCACGGCAAAGCCCATCTTGGAGCGGAACAGCACCGGCTCGGGCAGCACCGGCCGCAGCGCCTGCTTGAGGAGGTGCTTGCCCTCCCCGCGCCGGAGTTTCACCGTGGTCGGAAGGCTCGCGACCCATTCCACGAATTCGTAGTCGAGGAACGGCGCGCGCACCTCGAGGCTGTGCGCCATGCTCGCGCGGTCCACCTTGGTCAGGATGTCGCCCGGCAGATAGGTCTTGAAGTCGAGGTACTGCACGAGCGAAAGCGCGTCGTCGAAGGTCTTGCCGTCCAGATGGCCGTGGAATACCTGGCCGGCGTCATAGCCCTGCAGCTCGCGGCGGAAGGCCGGTGCGAAAAGACCCGCGCGCATCTCGCGCGGGCAGATCGAGATCCCGTGCAGGTAGGCCTCGACCGAATCGCGCGCCAGGGCCTGGAAGGTGGTCTTGCCGCGCAGGAAGCGCGGGGCGCGGTCCAGTTTCGGGTACCAATGGCCGAGGGGCCCGAACACGGCGCGGCGGATGGCGCCGGGCACGAGTCGCCTGACGGCTTCTTCGGCGGCAAACAGGCGGTAGCGCCGGTAGCCCAGAAAATTCTCGTCGCCGCCGTCGCCGGAGAGCGCGACCGTGACATGACGTCGCGCCAGCTGGCAGACGCGGTAGGTCGGGATCGCGGAGCTGTCCGCATACGGCTCGTCGTACACGCCCGCCAGCCGGTCGAGCAGGCTGTAGTCCGAGGCTTCGACGACCTCGGTCTGGTGGTCGGTGCCCTTCTCGCGCGCGACCAGCGCGGCCCATTCGGACTCGTCGTAGCGCGCCTCGCGAAAACCGATCGAGCAGGTCAGGATCGGGCCACTGCCGATCGCGCGCATCATCGCGACCACGGCGCTCGAGTCGATGCCGCCGGAAAGGAAGGCACCCAGCGGCACATCGGACATCAGGCGCTTGCGCACCGATTCCTGCAGCCGCTCGCGCAACTCGGCCTGCCAGCGATCGGGTGTCCCAGGCGCCTGGCGGGAACCCGCGAGCGGCACGTCCCAGTAGCGCACCGGCCGCGGATCGCGCTCGCCGCGCTTCACGCTGAGGTAACAGCCGGGCTCGAGCTTGCGCACGGCGGCGTAAATGGTCTTCGGGTCCGGCACGTAGCCGAATGCGAAGTACTCCTCGACTGCCTGCGGGTCGATGGTGCGCGCCACGCCCGGATGCGCCAGCAGGGCTTTCAGCTCCGAGGCGAAGGCCAGCGTGCCGTCCGGCAGCAGGGCGTAATGCAGTGGCTTGACGCCCAGGCGGTCGCGCACCAGGAAGAGCTGCTCGCGGTTCCGGTCCCAGATCGCATAGGCGAACATGCCATTGAAGCGGCGCACGCTCTCTTCGCCCCATTCCTCCCAGGCGTGCACCAGCACCTCGGTATCGCAGCGCGTGCGGAAGCGGTGGCCGCGCGCGATCAGCTCGCGCTCGACTTCCTGGAAGTTGAAGATCTCGCCGTTGTAGCTGACGAGGACCGTGTCGTCCTCGTTGTAGAGCGGCTGCTTGCCGCCCTCGAGGTCGATGATCGAGAGGCGGCGATGGCCGATGCCGACGCCCGGCTCGAAATGGAAGCCGTCGCCGTCAGGTCCGCGGTGCGCGATTGCGCCGTTCATGCGGCGCACCAGCGCCTCGTCGATCGGGCGTCGCCCGGCGAGATCCACGATGCCGCAGATCCCGCACATCAGCGCGTCGTTCCCTGCGTCGCCGAACGGTAGAGCAGCCAGTAATCCTTCAGCATGCGCGCCAGCGAGTACTCGGACTCGGCGCGCGCGCGCGAGGCGCGGCCGTGCTCGCGCCGCAGCTGCGCGTCCTCCGCATAGGTGACGATCGCCTGGGCGAGTGCGTTGGCATCGCCGGGCGGCACCAGACGGCCATTGACGCCGGCCGCGACCAGCTCGAGATTCCCGCCGGTCGCCGTGGCCACGACCGGCAGGCCCGTCGCCATCGCCTCGAGCAGCGTGTTCGAGACGCCTTCGCGCTGCGAACCCAGGGCGAAGATGTCGAGCGCGCGCAGCCAGTCCGGCACGTCGTTGCGGGCGCCGGGCATGGAGACCGCCGCCGCGGCCTTGTCACCGACCAGGAGCGCCAGCGCCTTGGCGCGCAGCGGGCCTTCGCCGGCGACCATCAGGCGCAGATCCAGCTGCCGCTCCGCGAGCTGCCGGCGCGCTTTCAGGAACGCCCGCACCAGGTTGAGCGGATCCTTGATCGGCTCGAAGCGCATGACGCCGCCGACCACCACGATGTTGCCGCGGTCCGTGCGCGGCGCCGGCAATGGATGGAAGAGCTTGGTGTCGACGCCGTTGCAGATGTGCCAGACCTTGTCGGGCGCGATGCCGACCTTTGTGACCAGCCACTGCTGCAGCTCGCGCGAGACCGTCACGAACTGATGAATAAAAGGATTCTGAAGCCTGCGTAATATCGTGTATTTCCAGACTTTTCCATCCGGATCGTGCACGTCCCAGCCATGCTCGCCGTGGATGCGGTAAGGCACCCCGGCCCAGGCCGCGACCGCGGCGCATTCGATCGTGCCGAGGTTGCGCGTGTGCACCACGGCCGGGCGCAGCTGCTTCAGCAGGCGGTACAGCCGCAGGTAGGCCGCCGGATCCTTCCCGGGTCGCTTGCCAATCTCGTGTATTTCGACGTCGGCGCGTCGGATCCGCTCGCGGATGGCGCCGGCTTCGGTCAGTGCGATCACGGCATGGCGCAACTCGCGCTCCGGCAGCGCGTTGATCAGGTTGACGATGCCGTTCTCGAGCCCGCCGATGTCGAAGCGGAACACGATGTGTACGACGAGCGGCCGCGGGTCCGGGGCGTTCATGCGGCGCGCGTCAGTTCGGAGAGTTCGTCCGCCACGTCGGACTCGCTGCGGCCGTCCAGGAACAGGCGGCACCACAGCTCGAGGTTCAGGAGCACCAGCAGGAGGTCGCTGTAGTCCTCGCGGTGCGCGTCGTGGGCCCGCACGATTGCGCGCAGCGCTTCGAAGCGCAGAAGTCCACGCGATTCGACCGACTCGCGCGACAGGAGCGCATCGCGCAGCGGCTGCAACTCGGACTTGAACCAGGCGCCCATGGGAGCGCCGAAGCCGCGCTTGCCTCGTTCCAGGATCTCCGGCGGCAGGATGCCGGCGAGTGCGCGCCGCAACAGGTATTTCAGCTCGCCCTCGCGCATCTTGGCGGATTCCGGAATCCGCGCCGCGAGTTCCGCGAGGCCATGATCGAGGAACGGCACGCGGCATTCGATCGAGGCCGCCATCGTCACCTTGTCGGTCAGCAGCAGAAGATCCTCTGGGAGCTGGGTGCGCGCATCGACGCGCAGCAGGCGCAGCAACGGATCGTCCGCCGCCTCCTCCGCCAGGACCCGGTCGAATCCCGTCGCGTCGGGCTCAAAGCCGAGCAGCGCGGCCAGCGACTGCGGTGCGCAGATCTCGAGGTAATGACGGTATTGGCCGCGCCAGTCGAGTTCCCCGGCCTGGATGAAACGGCGCGCGTATCGCGCCAGGTCCATCACGCGGCTCTGGCGCCCGCTCGGCAGGTGGCGCGCGAGCGGGGCGAGCAGCCCGCGTCTCAGCCAGGATGGAATCCTGCGATAGCGTCGTCCGTAGTGCTCGCCGAGATAGCGGGTGTAGCCGGCAAACAGCTCGTCGCCGCCCACGCCCGAAAGGATCACCTTCACGCTGCCCGACGCGAGCTCGGACACGAGCCAGGTGGTGATGATCGCGCTGTCGGCGATCGGCTCCTCGACGTGCCTCAGCAGCTTGGGCAGCAGCCGGACCACGTCCGGCGCGACCAGGATCTCGTGATGGCTGGTGCCAAATCTCCGCGCGACCGCGCCGGCGTACGAAAGCTCGTTGTAGTAGCTCGCCGCGCCCGATCCGGCATAGCCGATCGAATAGGTGTTGACCGGCTGGCTGCTCGCCTCGGCCATGAGCGCCACGACGGCGCTGGAATCAACGCCACCCGAAAGGAAGGCGCCGATCGGCACGTCGGCCACCATGTGGTCGGTGACCGCCCGTCGCAACTCGCGCCGCACTTCCTCGATCCACGACTGCTCGTCGAATCCGTCCCGGACTCGTTCCGGCAGCGACCACCAGGGTTCCACGCGGGTGCCGGCGGTGTCGCGGACCAGGCGCGTGCCCGGCGCGAGCTTGCTGATCGCGCGGAACAGCGTGCGCGGCGCGGTCGCGTAGCCGAGCGCCAGGTACTCCGCCAGCGCCCCGCGGTCGGGCTCGGCGCGCAGTCCCGGCAGTTGCAGGAGCGCCTTCACCTCCGAGGCGAAGGCGAGCCCGCCACGGTGCTGTGCGACATAGAGCGGCTTCTGGCCGAAACGGTCGCGCACCAGCACGAGCCGCTCGCGGCGCACGTCCCAGAGCGCGATCGCGAACATTCCGCCGATGCGGCTCACGAAGTCGAGGCCGTGCTCCTCGTACAGGTGCACGATGACCTCGACGTCACTGTGGGTGCGGAAGCGATGGCCCTGACGCTCGAGCTCCGTGCGCAGCGCGCGGTAGTTGTAGATCTCGCCGTTGCAGACGACCCAGACGGTCTCGTCCTCGTTCGGGATCGGCTGGTGACCACCCGCCAGGTCGATGATGGACAGCCGGCGCATGCCGAGAATCGCGTTTCCGGAGGCAAGGAAGCCCTCGTCATCCGGCCCGCGGTGGCGGATCGCGTCCGCCATGCGGCGCACGTCGTCGATGGTCACGCCGCCGCCCGGACCCTGCACGATCCCGACGATGCCGCACATCTAGAGAGCCTCGACTGGCAAGACGCGCTGTCGGACAATGCCCGCCGCATGTCCAGAACAACGAAGCGCACGGACGATGCCCGCAAGGTCGACGCATTGCGCGAACGCTGGTTCGGCAGGGATCTCCATCCTTACCGGCTGCTCGAACAGCGCGTCGCCGCGGCAATCGCGCCGGGCGCGACGGTTCTGGACGCCGGCTGCGGACGCACCGCGCCCGTGCTGACGAAGTTTCGCTCCGCGGCAGGCCGCCTGATCGGCATCGATCTGGTCGAACTGTCGCGCGTGGAAGGCTGCGAGCTGTACCGTCGCGACCTGGCGGACACCGGTCTCGCGGACGCCAGCGTGGATCTCGTCTACTCGCGCAGCGTGTTCGAGCATCTCGACGACCCGGCGGCCGTACTGCGCGAGTTCCGTCGAATCCTGCGCCCCGGCGGCCGTTGCCTGGTGCTGACGGCCAGCCACTGGGACTACGCGACCCTGATCGCGCGCCTGGTGCCCAATCGATTCCACGGCAGGATCGTCGAGCACTCGGAAGGCCGGGCGCGCGAAGACGTGTTTCCGACACGTTATCGTTGCAATACGCGTCGGGCCGTTACGCGTCACGCCGCGGGCGCCGGACTGGTCGTCGATCGCTTCGAGTACGTCGGCCAATACCCCGCGTACTTCGCATTCAGCCCGCGCTGGTTCGCGCTCGCGTCGCGATACGAGTTGTTTCTGCGCCGTCACCGCCGCCTGCACCCAATGCTCGGCTGGATCCTGTTCGAGCTGGTCAGGCCCCCGAGCCGGGGGCAGGAGGGCCCCGGGCAGTGACGGCAGCGCAGTCGCCACCCGTTTCCTGGCGGTGCGCACCTCAGGCTCCACCCGCGGCGAACACCCGGTCCATCCGGTCCCAGGAGAAGTCGGCCAGCAGCCGCCGGAGCCTTGCCTCCATCCGGTCGAGATGGATGTAGTGCCGGAATCGCGACTTCCAGGACAGGCCCGGCACCCGCGGCTGGTCCGGGTCGATTTCCCAGGGGTGACAATAAAAGACACCCGGCTGGCGGTCGCGCGAGTTGACTCGCCGCAGGCCGGCACGGAACAGCCGGTACGGCAGCAGGCGGAAGTAACCGCCGCCACCGCAGGGCAGGCGCTGGCCCAGCACCTCGACCGTCGTAATCGGCACCTCGAGCAAGCGCCCCTTGCAGGGGTACCAGGGAAAGCGGGGCGCGTCCGGGATGCCGTACAGATCGTGTCGGATCGGGAAAATGCTCGAGTCGTAGCGGAAGCCGAGCGCCTCCAGCACCTCCAGTGCCCACAGTGAATCGTGCCGGATGGAATAGGTCGCCGCGCGATAGCCCGCGACCGGGACGCCGGTCAGGTCCTCGAGCCGGGCCTTGGCCGCGCGCGTCTCGCGCTCGAACTGGCTGCGCGATTGCCGAAAGATGACCTGATGGTTCTCGCCGTGGCATGCGATTTCGTGGCCCGCGGCATGGATATCGCGCACCAGCCCCGGAGACCGCTGCGCGATCCAGCCCAGCAGGAAAAAGGTCGCGCGAATGCCCGCGTCCGCCAGGATCTCGAGCAGGCGGCGCGTGTTGCGCTCGGCGCGGTACTCGAAACGTTGCCAGTCCTCGGGGCGCACCGTCCGCGCCATGGCCTCGACGTGGAAGTAGTCCTCCACGTCCACCGAGAATGCGTTGACGATGCTCATTTCACGGCGGGCCCGCGCCGTTCAGTTCGCGGGCGAATACGTGAACCTCAGCGTATAGCGGTTCTCTTCGTAATCCCGGAGACCGATGCCCAGCGAGGTGTCGCCGCTGGCCTCGAAGTGCGCGGCGCGCACACCGAGCGCGAGCGTATCGGAAAGACTCCAGTCGACGCCCAGGCCCGCAAACCACTCGTCGAAGTCCACGGCGCTGACTGCGAAATCGTCGCTGCTGTGGCCGCCGAACACTGAAAGCGTGGAGCGCGGCCCGATGCGGCGAGTCAGCTCCAGGCCGAAGCCGATGCTTTCGCGGTCGAAGATCCTGTCCAGCTCGCGCTGTTCGTCACGCCAGTCCGCCGACAGTTCGAGCGTCGTGCGCGCGCCCCCGAGCGTCCAGGACACCGAGGCATAGTCCTGCTGGAACGGGTCTCGCGCCGGTGTCGCGTCCTCGTTGCCGGTTACGATATCCCCCACGCTGCGGTCGCGGACGAAGGACTCGGCGGCGTCATAGAAACGGGTGCCGACGTTCAGTGCCAGCGAGGAGCGCGCTCCGGTTTCGCGCGTCAGCGCCAGGTCGAACAGCGGACCATCGCTGCTAGTGCCGAAATCGTGCAGCGAGGTCATGCCGCCCGAAACCGCGAGCGTCGTTCGCGCGCCGCGCGCCTCGTAGCCGAGCCAGGCCGAGTGCAGGTCGTAGTCGCTGTTCGGGGGCGACTGGTCGAACTCCACGCGCACGGAGGAAGCATTGAGCGACAGCGTGCTGGTGTCGCTCATGGTGCGGGACAGGCCGAGTGTCCCGGTCAGACGCTCGCTGTCCAGGACGCTTTCTTCGTAATGCACGTCGGTCCAGCGGCCGGAAATCGAGAGCCGGGTACGCGACCCGAACGGCAGCACGACGGTCGGTCCGGTGCTGAAGACGTTGAGGTCCTGCCGATTGGAAGGCGTCTCGATGTCACGCGGTTCGATGAAGCTCTGGCCAAACTCTTCATCGACTGCCCAAATGAACCGTTCCGGCACGAATGCAAACGAAACGCGGCCGCTGAGACCGCCCACGAGCTCGTCGTCGAATGTGTCGTCGAGGTAGCTCAGGTAGCTCGCGTTGACCTGGACGTCGGTATCGAGACGGCCCTCCTGCCTCAGGCCGAGCTGCAAACCGGCTTCCGCAATCGTGTCGGACTGCTCGCCGGTGGTGGCGCGCCTCACGTTATCGGAGTGCGTGGCGCCGACGCTGACCGAGAACGACCTTTCCTGGGCCACCGCGCCCGCCGCGAGCACCATGGCGGCGACCGCCGGGAGCAACCTCGTGTGTGTCTTCATGACCTGCCTGCCTGGGTGGTGTTGTTCGTGTCGCCCGCTGCGTATCCGTATACGTAGCCGTAACCGTAGTAGTTGCCCGCCGCGCCGGCGCGGTGCGCCTGATTGAGCACCAGCCGCAGGCCGGGCTTGTCGCCGATCGCTTCGATGGCATCGATCACTGCCTGCTGCTGCGTGGTCCCGGCGCGGACCACGAGCACCACCTGCTCGAACAGCGTGGCGAGTACGCGCGCCTCGCTGGTCAGCAGGATCGGCGGCGAGTCGAACACGATCAGGAGATACGGATCGAGTCGTTCGAGTCTGGCGAGTACCTGGCGCATGCGTGCGCTCGCCAGCAATTCAGTCGCGACTTCCGATGGCTTGCCGGCCGGCAGTAGGCTCAGACGCGGCGTATCGGTGGAAAGTATGACGGATTCGACCGAGCGGCGCGTATCGGCCAGGAGTTCGAGCAGTCCCGGTTCTCCGCCGGCGCCGAAGATCTGGCTGATGTTCGGTTTGGCGACATCGCCATCCACGAGCAGCACGGAATGATCCTTCTCCAGCGCCAGGCTCAGCGCCAGATTCACGGCCGTGAAGGTCTTGCCCTCGCCCGGCAATGCGCTCGAGACCATGACCGCACGCCGGCCGGTTGCGGCGGGACCAGCATCCAGCTCTGCCGGCGGGAACGCATGGCGGATCAGCGGTCGCTTGATGGTGCGGAACTGGTGCGCGAGCTCGCGCTCGTGCTGTTCCGGCGGCAGGAAGCCGTTGGCGCGCAGGGCGCCGATGTCGATGCGCACCGTGCGCAGGCCGTTGCCGAGCGCGGCTCGCGGTTGCGGCAGCGCGGCGGCGTCCGGCCTCGCGCGCTCGACGTCCACGACCCGGCCGACGCGGATCGTCGGCGGCGGCTCCGCGCTCGCGACGGGCGCGGGTGCCGACGCCTTCAGCTTCTGCAGTGCCCGTTCCACGAGGCTCATGAGGCGCTCATCCGCTCAGGCGCTGCAGCAGCGCCAGGCCCGGGGTCTGGATCGCGTAGACCAGCCCGAATACGACGACCAGTGTCGCGGTCGCGGCGGAGAACCGCAGCAGCTCCTGCTTGCGTTCCTGCCGGTGCCGATCCTCGAAGGTGCGACTCACCGCCGCGAGCACCTGGAGTCCGGTCGCTTCCGCCAGGCGCCGGGCGCTGTGGAATACCGGGCGCAGCTGGTTCATCAGCCAGGTCAGGCCGCCGCCCGCCGCCAGGCCGAGCAGCAGGACCCCGACCAGCAGCAGCGGGCGATCCGGCGCGACCGGCCGGAAGTCCGCCGCCGGCGGGTCGATGACCTGGAACTTGACCGTACCGGTGCGGTCGGCCTGCTCGGAGATCGCCGCCGTCTCCCGGCGCTGGACCAGCTCGAGATAGCGCTGCTTCGTGACCTCGTAGTCGCGGTTCAGGCGTGCGAGCTCCGCCTCGACTTCCGGCACGGCGTCCACGCGCTGGCGCAGCGTGGCCACCCGCCCGTTGGCCTGCGCGAGCTCCTGGCGCAGTTCCGCGACCCGGATCTTGGCCCGGTTCAGCTCGATTTCGAGGCCCTGATACACCGGATTGGTCTTCAGCGAGGAGGACAGGCTGCCGGTGCCGCGGCCGCTCGAACGGATGCGCTCCAGCTCCTCGTCCCGGCGGCGCTTCAGTTCTTCGAGCGTCGCCCGCGTCGAGATCACTTCCGGGTGCTTTTCCGTATAGCGCAGCAGCAGTTCGTCGAGCGTCTTTTCGAGCTGCTGGATTCGGAAGCTCAGATCACCGGCAGCGGCCGATCCCTGCGTGGATTCCGGCCCCGCGTCGAACCCGAACAGGAACGGTTCCTCGCCTGCAAGCTGCCGCTCGATCTCGGCGCGCCGGCTCTCCGCGACCGCCAGCTGCGTGCGCAGGTCCCCGGCCGTCGTCGATTCCTGCTGCAGGCGCGTGAAGTAGTCGCCGCGGTCGTCCGGCATCAGTCCGACATTGTTCTTCTTGAAGTCCGCCAGGCGCGCTTCCGCCTCGCTGAGGCGCCGCTCGTACTCCGCGATTTGCTCCTCAAGGAACCGTTCCGCGGTTTCCTGGCCGACCCGCTTCTCTCCAAGGGCGTCTTCGACGAAGGCATTGAGCAGCGTTTGCACTACTTCGAGGGCCTTCCGGCGATCGGGGTCCTGAAAGCCGATGCGATAAAGCCCTTCGCCCGGTCGGGTTGTGGCGCGGGCATCGACTGCGGCGATGCTGATGCGCTCCTGGATGCTGCGTACCAATGCATCATGCTGCGCCGGCGTCTTGGCGCGCAGGTCGAGGTCAGTTTCACGCGCGACTTTCTCGATGCTCGGCCGCGACAGCAATGCCGCGCGCACGAGATCCAGACCCGAGGCGACGTCCGGATTCACGGCCAGGCCCTCGAGCAGCGGTCGCAGGATGCTGCGCGTGTCCACGAACACCCGTGCGTTCGCCTCATAGGTGTCCGGCATGCGCAGGACCACGAGCCAGCCGACCAGGCACAGCGCCCAGGCGGCGGCCAGGCCCCACCAGCGGAAGCGCCAGGCCCCGCGCATCCCGTCCAGCACCTCGTTCACCATTTCCTGGGTCTGCATCGCTCCTCCGCGCCCTAGAATACGGCTTCCGGCACGATCAGCACGTCGCCCGGTCGCACTTCCAGGTTGTGCTCCAGTCGCCCGCGGGTCAGCAGGTCCTTGAGCTTGACCCTGATCTCCCTGTCCTTTCCGTCCGCTTGCTTGCGGATCAGCTTGGACCGGTTGCCGGCCGCGAACTCCGTGAGGCCCCCGACCGCGAGCAGCAGGTCCATCATGCGCATGCCTTCCCGGTACGGCACCGACTGCGGCGTGCGCACCTGGCCGATCACGGTCACCTGGCTGAAAGTGCTCTGCGCGCTCGTGACGATCACGTTCACCTGCGGATTGCGGATGTACTCGGCCAGGCGCGTCTCGATGGCGCGCGCGAGCTCCGAGGGTTTCTTGCCGACCGCGACCATGTCTTCCACCAGCGGCGTCGAGACCTTGCCGTCCGGCCGCACCGGGACTGTCACCGAAAGCTCCGGGTTGCGCCAGACGAACACCTGGATCGTGTCGCCGGGGCCGATGATGTAGTCGGTGTCGGCGGCGGCGTCCTCCTGCGACCAGGCGGGCGCAGCGGCAAGGACGCAGACAGCGAGCATTGCCATCAGTCTCAGCATCTTGCCCTCAGCCTCCTTCCAATGCCGCAAGCAGGCTCTCCGCATCGCGTCGCGACTCGAACTCGGGCGAAGTTTCGAGCAACGCACGCAGGTTCGCCGCGGCCTCGTTCTCGCGCCCCGCACGCGCCTGTGCCGCGGCGTGGTGGTACCGGATGTCCGGATGCGCAGGCGCTGCCTTGAGAGCCGCGCCGAGTATCTCCAGTCCTTCGGCAGTCTTTCCCTGCTGAACCAGGACCCAGCCGTAGGTATCCGCGATCGCCGGATTCGTCGGCGAGAGCTCGAATGCGCGCCGCGCCGTCGCGGCAGCGCGGCGGTCGCCCGTCTGCTGGTACAGCAGTGCGAGATTGTTGAGCGCGAAGGCGTGCGGGCCGGATTGAAGCACCCGCTCGTACTCGGTGATCGCCGCTGCTCCACGCCCGCTGCGATGCAGGCGTTCGCCGAGCAGATAGCGGGCGCCCACGGATCGCGGGTTGCGATCGAGCCAGCGCTGCAACGACGACTCCGGCGCCGCATCGTCTGCCGCCGAGCGGGCATAGAATTCCTTGATTGCCAGCATCTCCGTGGGCGCGAGCGCGAAAGCGCGGCCGTAGGCGCGCGCGGCCTCCGCAGGCTGCCCGGTCCCGGCGTGGAGATCGCCGCGGATCTCCGCGGCCGACGCCGCGTCGCCACCCGCGCGCTCGTAGGCGGCGACCCGCTCCAGCGCCCGCGGCAGGCGCCGGTCGGCGGCATCGAGGGCCGCGAGCATCGCGACGGCGAGGGCCGCCCTGGGTTCGCGCCGGATCTCCTGCTCGAGCCGACTGCGCGCCTCGTCTTCGCGCCCGAGCGCAATCATCGCGCGCGCCGCCTCCAGGGCGGCTCCGGAAACGCCGCGCTTCGCCGCTTCGTTGAAATAGACCAATGCGCGGTCGTAGTCACCCTGGCGCACGTGGATCATGCCGATGCGCCGGTGGACGGCGCCGGCGTCGCCCGCCACCTCCAGCGCCTGATCGAGCAGAGACTCCGCTCGCATCGGATCCTTGTCGCGCAGGTGCATCTCGGCGAGGCGCAAGCGCGGTTCCACCGCCGAGGGATCCGATCCGATCGCCTGCTCGAGCCACTGGCGTGCAGCCGCACGGTCCTGCCTGACCAGCGCGACCTCCGCAAGCGCCACCAGTGCGCGCTGGTCATCGCCCTGCGCGCCCAGTGCCTGGCGCAGCTCGGCCTCGGCAGCCGGCGGGTCGCCGTTTCGCAAAGCGATGGCGGCGAGGCCGAGCCGCCCGTCGGCACTCGCCGGATTAAGCTCGACTGCGCGCCGGAATGCGCCTTCCGCCGAGCGGATGTCGCCGCTCGCAAGGAAGTAGGCACCAGCCGCGATCTGCGCTCCCGAGTCCTCGCGATTTCCCGTCGCCAGGGCCGTCACGCGCCGCGCGGCCTCCGCGGGCTCCTGGCCGCGCGTCGCCGCGATCACGGCGAGATGCCGCCGCTCGTGGCCGCCTTCGTCGTCAGGCAGCGTGCCGAGCAATTGCCGGGCCTTGTCGGTCTGGCCGGCTGACAGGTAGGCGCGCACGAGGTCGAGCCGCAAGGCGCCGTTGTCGGGCTCCATCGCGACTGCGGCTTCCAGCATTCCGATCGCCTCGGCGGATTGCCCGGCTCGGAGCAGCAGCCCTCCCATCATCCACCCGGTCGCGGGATGTGCCGCGGCGCCAGAGGGCGCTGCGGCCAGCACGCGCCGCGCGCCCTCGATGTCGTTGCGAGCGACATAAACGCTCGCCAGCAGATTGCGGGCCTCGGCGTTGGCGGGCTGCTCGGCGAGCAGCTGCGACAGTTCCACGTCGGCCTGCTCGAGCAGTCCCTGGTGCAGCAGGGCCGCGCCCAGCAGCAGCCGCGTGAAGGGTATGCCGGGACGCTCGAGCAGGGCACGCTGAAAGTCCGCGGTGGCCGCTGCATAGTCGCGGCGCGCCAAGGCCACGCGGCCCCTCAGGAACAGGGTCCCGAAAGCCCCCGGCGCGCGCTGCTGCATGCGTGACAGCGCCTGCTCCGCCGCGGCCATGTCCCCCGCGGCGAGGTTGGCCTCGACCAGACCGGCGATCGCCCCGACCTGCTCCAGGAAATCGAGTGAGGCCGGCGGCGCCTGCTCTGCTGCCACGAATGCATCGCGAGCGGTTTCCGCCTGGCCAAGGCTCAGGAGGCAGCGGCCACGATACAGCGAGGCACGGCCGTGTTCCGGGTGGCGCTCCAGCAGCCGCTCGAGGGCGGCCAATGCCTCTGCCTGCTGCCCCGCCTGCCACATCGCCTTTGCCTCGAGGAACGCCGCGTTGGCGTCTTCCGGCTCCAGCTGCCTGGCACGGCGAATCGCCTCGAGCGCCGGTCCGGCGTTTCCCAGTCCCAGCTCCGCTTCGGCGCGCAGGCGCAAGCGTGCCGGCTCGCCAAGCGCGGCATCCGCTAACAGCGCTTCGAGCAACGCGGCGTGGCGTCCTTGGACCAGCAGGATACGGTATGGCAACTCCGGCGGCGCCTGTGCGCCGAGCTGCCGCGCGCGATCCAGCTCGGCGCGCGCGGTCGCCGCGTCGCCGAACTTCAGCATGACTTCGGCGAGCAGCAGGCGCGCACCGGTATGTTCCGGTTCTTTCTCCAGCGCGATCTTTGCCTCGGTCATCGCCGCCACGTAGTCCCCGGCGGCGAGCATGGAACTCGCGCGCTCGAGCCGGTCCTCCGTACTCATGAACGCGTCGCAGGCACAGAGCATGACGGCGGCCGCCATCGCCGCCGTCCGGACCGGTCGCCAAGGACGCAAGTCAGGCCGCATCGTCGGGAATCATCCCCAGCACGGAACTTGACATGTCTTGCCAGAAAACCTGTACAAGTGCCCGCGCTTCCTGGCAATTCTCTGAGCATTGTACCGTCATCGCCACGATCCCGGCGGGTGCCGGCCGCAAGAGCGACTGCAGGCCGTAAGCCGCTTGAGCAAGCGGCGCACGGACGGCTGTGCTGCTGCCGATCTTGTAGACATAAGCCAGCAGCCAACGGCCGCCCGCGGGTCCTTCTGCCTCCATCGCGGCGAGCGACGGAACCTCGGCCACGTCCAACCGCTCGACGCGATGTGGCCAGGCGCGCGACCAGTTTCCCGGCGCCAGCAGCTCATTGCGGAAGCTCAGGAGTTCCTTCCCGGGCAGCTGCACGCGGTACAGGTTCAGGTATAGCTGGACCGTCCCGCCATCCATGCGCCGATAGCTGGCCCGCTGCTCTGCGTCCGGTCCGGCGAAGCGCGGCGACCAGGCTGCGGCGGGCGGAAGTGGTCCTTGCCATTCCCCTGCCACGACCGGGAGCGGGCCGAGGCGCAGGGCGGCAGCGCCGGCGGCCTGTGCGGGCAGCTGCACGATCGCAGCCGCCGCGCCCAGCGCCAGGAACGGCACCGCAGTCGCCGGCGACAGACGCTGCGCGCCGCGCGCTGCGACAGGCGGTCTCGCCAGGCTTGATTCGCCGCCCGACGACAAACGCCGTCCCAGGACGGCCGCCGCAACGTAGATCGCGAGCAGCAGCGCCGCGAACACGACGTTGCCGAAGCTCCGGTGCTCCACGGCGACCAGATAGTGCTGCATGTCCGTGGCGTGACCCGCGGCGATCACGATGAAAATGCGAATCCAGTTCGCGGCCAGCGCCAGGGCGCCGCCGAGCGCGACCAGTGCCGCGAGGTGCCAGCCGCGCAAGCGGCGGAACACGCCGGCGACTACCGAGACCGCGAGCCCCACAACGAAGTAGCGCTTGCCGCTGCAGCCCTCCACGATCTCGAAACTTCCCGCCGGCAGCGTGACGACGAACTCCGAGACTTCTGCCGGCATGCCGGCGAGGGCGAGCGCGGCCTCGGTCACATGCACCGCGAGCCACTGCAGGGCCGGCAGGAAGAATTCCCACACCGGGATCGCGAAGTACAGGTAGGCGATCGGCGCCGCCGCGGCGCGTGCGGCGTGGCGGCCCGCCGCCGCGTATACCGCGAGCCAGGCGACGACCGGAAGCAGCGCCTCCATGGCGATGTCGCTATGCGCACGCAGCGCGACCAGCCAGAGCGCGAGCGCAGTGGCCAAAATGGCAAACGTCGAGGGCGCGGGGCACAGAGTCTGTGACCTCGCATTCCACGCCGCCCGCAACAGCCAGGCCAGCGCCAGGGGCGCGATCAGAAAGCCGTGCTGATAGTCGTGAATCTCGATCCAGTTCCCGACGATGGAAGTCGTCGCCGGCCAGAGTGCGGCGCCGGTCGCGGCGACCGCTGCCGTCACGAGCGCGAGGATCCGCAAGCCGGCGAGCCGTTCCTGTGCCGGGCTCATTCGGGCTCCTGGCCGCCCGGGCGTGGAATGCCGCAGCGATCCATCAGGTCGTAGAGCGTCGGGCGGCTGACGCCCAGGAGCGCCGCCGCCTTCGACACATTGCCGTCCGCCGCCGCGAGCGCCTGCAGCGCCGCCTGGCGTTCCGCCTGCGAGCGCACCTCCTTGAGGTTCAGGACCTGGACGGGCTTGCCCGCCGCGAGTCCCAGGTCGGTTTCGCTGACCAGCGGCCCGTCCGCCATGATGACCGCGGTCTTGATCTTGTTCTCGAGCTCGCGCACATTGCCGGGCCAGGCGTAGGACTGGATCGCGGACAGCGCCGCCGGCGTGAAGCCGCGGCGCGGCGAGCCTTGCTGCGCGCCAAAGCGCTGCAGGAACACGCTGGCAAGGACCACGGCGTCGCCGGCGCGCTCACGCAGAGGCGGGATCGTGATCGGCACTTCGCTGATCCGGTAGTAAAGGTCCTCGCGGAAGCGCTGTGCCGCGATCAGCGCCCTGAGGTCCTGGTTGGTCGCGCAGGCCACCCGGACGTCCACGGCAATCTCGTCGCGCCCGCCCACGCGCTCGATGACGCGCGCCTGCAGGAAGCGCAGCAGCTTCGCCTGCAGCGCCAGCGGCATGTCCCCGATCTCGTCGAGGAACAGCGTCCCGCCGTTCGCGATCTCGAACTTGCCCTGCGTGGTCTTGAGTGCGCCGGTGAAGGCGCCCTTCTCGTGGCCGAACAGCTCGCTTTCGAGCAGCTGCTCCGGGATGGCCGCGCAGTTGATGGCGACGAATCGGCCCTTACGGCGCGGGCTCAGTTCGTGCAGCGCGCGCGCGACGAGCTCCTTGCCGGTGCCGCTTTCGCCCTGGACCAGTACCGTGACGTCGGCCGCCGCAACCTTTTCGACCAGCCGGCACACGCGCAGCATGCCGGCGTCGGTCGCGATGATGCCCTGGATCGGCGAGGCGGAAAGCCCGCCGCTCAGCTGCCGGTTCTGCTCCTCGAGTCCATGGATGTAGAAGGCGCGCGCGACGATCAGCCGCAGCAGCGCCTGGTCGAGCGGCTTCTGGCAGAAGTCGTAGGCGCCTTGCGCGACCGCCTTGAGCGCGTTCTCCTGGTCCGCATGGCCGGTTACGACGATGACCTTGGTGGGCGGGGCCAGCGCCAGAATCTCCCTGAGCGACTCGAATCCCTCGGCGACGCCCTCGGGGTCCGGCGGCAGGCCGAGGTCCTGGAGCACCACGGCGGGCTCGTGGCGGCGCAGCAAGGCGAGCGCCTCGGCCCGGTTCCGGGCCTGGAGCACCTCGTATTCGTCGAAAGTCCACCGCAGCTGCTTCTGCAGCCCGGCATCGTCCTCGACGATCAGGAGCCTCGGTCTGTCCTCGCTCATGCCTCACCTGCGGTCGCCGCCACGAGCGGCAGCCGGATCTCGAACTGCGTGCCCTGTCCTGGCTGGCTCGCGACGTGCACCGAACCGCCGATTCCCTGCACGTACTCGCGCACCTGGTAGGCGCCGATGCCCATGCCCTTCGCACCCTTGGTGCTGTCGAACGGGCGGAACAGCCGTTCGCGTATGAAGTCGGCCGTCATGCCGGCGCCGCGGTCGGCGACCACGATCCGCGCCTGCCCGTCCGCGGCGGCGACCGACAGTCTAATGCGGTCGGTCGGCCGGCTGGCATCCTGCGCATTGCGGATCAGGTGTTCGAGCGCACTTGCCAGGCGGCCCGCGTCGGCGTGCACGCGGATCCGCTCGCCCGGGAGCTCCGCGAGCTCCGGGGCCGGCGCGCGGTCTGCGCAGCGGCCCACGGCCGCCTGCGCGACGCCGACGAGGTCCACGGCGCTCGCCGTGCTCGCGTGCGCGCTGTCGCGCAGCTGCTCGATCAGCCGCTTCATGCGCTCTGCCGCGTTGCCCACGGTCGTGACCATGTCTGCGACGAACTCCGGATTGTCCCGGTGCCGCGCGGCGTTGCCCATCACGAGCTGCAGCTGTGCCACGGCATTCTTGAGGTCGTGCATCAGGAACGCCGTGAGCCGGTGGTAGGTCTCGAACTGCCGCGCTTCCGCGAGCTTGAGGTCCGCCTCCTGCTGCGCGATCAGCGTCGCGACGTGACGGCCGACGGTGCGCAGCAGGTCCCGGTCCTCGTACGTGGGCTCGAACGGCGGCGGCGGCTGGTACAGCATGACGAAGCCGCGCAACTCGTTGCCATCGAGCAGCGGGGCAATGAGCCGCACCGGGCCGCGCTCGCCCAGCCAGGCCGGGGCCTCGAACTTGCGTGTGGCGCGGCGCTCGCGCCCCAGTTCGCGCAGGTCCAGAATCCACTGGCGCTCCCGCATCTGGCGCGCCATCGCGTGGTCCGCTTCGATCGGCTGAAACTCCGGCAGGTCCTCGAGGCCCATCGGCCAGGCGGCCGCGGGCGCGTACCATCGCCCGGCAGCATCGCGCAGGTAGAGCACGCCACCGGGACAGTCGAAGATCTGTGCGATGGCCTGGACGCTGGTCCGGCGTACGTCGGCGTTCCCGGACTCCGAAAGCGTCTCGACGAAGCGCAGCCATTCGACGCGGTAGTCGTACTTGTTGCGGAAAAAATGCTTGCTGACGAACACGCGCAGCCGGCGTTGCGCAAAGCCCGTCATGACGACGACCGCCAGCACCAGCGCGGCGCCCACGAAGAACACCAGATTCGCGACTGCGCCCCAGCGGCCGCCGAAGGCCTGCAGGAAGTAGCCCCCGAGCGCCATCAGCAGGAGGTACGCGCCGACGGCGATGACCGAAGTCGTGAACATCACGGCCTGGCGCGACACGAAGACGTCCAGCGACCACTGCGGATTGCGCCGTGCCGCAATCGCGATCATCGGCACCATGAGGGCGGTGACGAGGCCGCGCGCGTACCAGGCGTCCTCGGAGATGCCGTCGAATAGCGCCGCCTGCGAATATAGGAACAGGTCGTAGGCGAACACGCCGCCCAGGCCGATCACCAGGAAGCGCAGCGCGACCCGGTCGCCCGGCGCGGCGTTGCGATACACCTGCTCGAGCAGCACCAGCACGGCGAGCGCCATCGCGATGCCGCTCGGCACGAAGAGTTCGTCAGGGCCGATTCGGAGCTGCCCCGCTTCGCGCAATGCCGCGAGCGCCCAGGCAACCGTCAGCAGCAGGATCCACATTGCGCGCGCACCGATGGCGAGCGGCCGCGCGATCAACCCGCGACCGAGGCCGAGCACGACTGCGATCCACGCGGCGTCGCGGAGGATTTCGACGGTGTACACGAGCAGGAGCGGCAGGTCCGGATGCCCGGCCTGCCAGGCGAGCATGGCCGCCCACACGGCGGTGGCGGCGACCGCGACGATCAACCGGCGGCCGGCGGCGCGCCCCTGCCAGCTGGTCGCAAGCATCGCAAGCAGCAGGACGAAGCCTAGGGCGGCGGTCGCGTAGCTGATGAGTCCGAAGGTGCTCACGGCAGACTCAGCGGGCGCCCTTGCCGAACAGGACGACTTCCACGGTCTGCACCAGGATCGCGAGGTCGAATAGCACGCTGCGGTTCTTGATGTAATAGAGGTCGAACTGAAGCTTTTCGGCGGCATCCTGCTCCGAGGAGCCGTACGGATAGCAGAGCTGCGCCCAGCCGGTCAGTCCCGGCGCGACCACGTGGCGTTCGCGATAGTACGGAATCTTCTGCGACAGCTCGTCCACGAACTCGGGGCGTTCCGGCCGCGGTCCCACGAACCGCATCTCGCCCTTGAGGATGTTGAACACCTGCGGGAACTCGTCGATGCGCAGCGTGCGGATCAGCCGGCCGACCCAGGTGATGCGCGAGTCGTTCCGGACCGCCCAGCGAGCCGTGCCGTCGCGCTCGGCGTGCACGTCCATGCTCCGGAACTTGAGCACGCCGAACTCGGCGCCGGCCTTGCCGATTCGTCGCTGCCGGTAGAGCACGGGTGCGCGCCAGCCGTCTTCGAACTTGATCGCGATCGCCGTGAGCAGCATGAACGGCCAGGCGACCGCGAGGAACAGGGCGCTGGCGACGAGATCCAGAGCGGCGCCCAGGAAGTCGCGCCAGAGACTCTTGCGGAAGCCTTCCGAGAAGATCATCCAGCTCGGGTGCAGCACTTCGAGTCGCACCTTGCCCGTTTCGCGCTCGAGGAAGCTGAGCAATTCGATGATCTCGATGCCGTGCAGCCGGCACTCCAGCAGGTCGTGCAATGGGAAGGCACGGCGGCGGTCGTCCATCGCGACCACGATCTCATCCACCTCTTCCCGCTCGCAGAAGGACAGCAGCTGGCCGGATTCGAGCGCCAACGCGTCGAAGCCCGCGGGCGCGTCGCCCTCGGTCTGAACGTAACCGACGATCTGGAAGCCGATGCGGTCAGTGCGGCGCCGGAGGCCGCTGATGCTCCGGGCCTGCCAGCCCGCGCCGTAGACCAGCACGCGCCGCTTGAAGATTTCTGCCGGCACGAAACGGTTGGCCACCCAGCGCAAGGCGAAATTCGCCGCGACGACCAGCGCGAGCGCGAGGGCATACGGCAGCACGGAGACCCGGTACTCGGGCAGGAAAAAGACGATCAGCAGGACGGCGCCGAGTGTCGCGAGCGCCGCCAGCGACAGTCGCAGGAGGATGCCGATCGGACCGGCGCGCAGCCGGGCATTGTGCAGGCCCATGGCCGCCTGAGTGAGGTTCACGAGGCCGGCGAACAGGGCGAGCTCGCTGACCGGCTGCCGCCAGAACCGGCCGGCGAGGCCGGCGGGAGAGTCCAAGGCATGGGCGAATTCCAGGGCGAGTACTGCCAGCGCTGCCTCCAGCAGGATGAGCAGGACGACCGGCAACTGCACGTAGTGCCTGAAAATTCGTATGGACATTCCGCGCACGGCCAAGGGCGCGCGAAACTCCCCGCGCCCTGGCGAATTGACGAACCCCGCAGGCAGTCTAGACGATCACCGGCACCGGAACGTGAACTGCATCACAGTCCTCCGCAGCGCAAGTCGCGGGTCATATAATTGATTTTCCAGCAGAAAGCGGCCGGAGGCCGTCGGCCATGAGCGATCTCAAGAAGGCATTCGAGGCGGCCCAGGCCGCCGCCAAAGAGCTGCCCTCGAGGCCCGACAACGACACGCTGCTCGAGCTTTATTCGTACTTCAAGCAGGCGACCGAAGGGGACGCCTCCGGCGACAAGCCGGGGGCCTTCGATTTCGTGGCGCGGGCCAAGTACGACGCCTGGGCGGCGCGCAAGGGGATGAGGCAGGACGTCGCCATGAAGGGCTACGTCAAGCTGGTCGAGCACCTCAAGGAAAGCGGCTGACTGGCGTCCCCACGGGGATTCGAACCCCGGTTGCCGCCGTGAAAGTGCCGCAACGTGCACTCGCACGGATGTAACTAGACACCCAATTGCCTGTTTTCCGTGGACGTTGTGCCCATACATGTCTAGAATCGTCCACGTAATTCTAGACACGTATTCTAGACACGGCCTAGACACGGGGGCACGGCGCAATGGCAAGGCAAGTACGGGACGCAAAGATCGGCACCCGGGAAACGCGGCTCAGGCTCGCGCCGGGCAGGCGCTTCTGGCGCGGTATCGAGGACGGAGTGGCGCTTGGATACCGGCGTGGCAATAACGGCTCCGGCACTTGGAGCGCCCGCCTGCGGCTCTCCAATGGCCACTACTCGCTCCAAAAGCTCGCCACGGCCGATGATTACGGCGAGGCCAATGGGGCCGACGTACTGACCTTTGCGCAGGCTCAGAAACGTGTCCTGGCCCTTGCCACGGATATCAAGCGCGAGGAAGGGGCAATCATCAGCCCCGCGACCGTTGCCGAGGCCAGCGAGCGATATCTCGCGTGGTTTCGAGAGCATCGCAAGTCGGTTCGGGAGACCGAGCACACGATTCGGGCACATGTCCTACCGGCGCTCGGCACGCGCCGAATAGGCAGCCTCAAAACCCGCGAGCTGCGCGATTGGCTCGAAAGCATCGCGGCGCAGCCCGCTCGCCTTCGGACACGCCGCTATGGCGGTTCGCAAAGATTCAAGGCAGCTGCCCGTACGGCCGACGAAAAGCGCGCTCGTCGCGCCACTGCAAACCGCATCTTGTCGGTGCTAAAGGCGATCTTGAACAAGGCATTTCAGGATGGCCGCGCCGTAGACGATACCGAATGGCGCAGGCTAAAGCCTTACTCGAAGGTCGATCAGCCGCGCATTCGCTTCCTGACCGATGCCGAGGCCGTCCGGCTCGTTAACGCTTGTCCGTCCGATTTGCGGGCCCTGTTACGCGGCGCACTGCTCACTGGCGCCCGTCTTGGCGAACTCGCGTCGATGCGAGTCCGGGATGTCGATCTGAGGGCGGGCCGTATCTACGTCGCGGAGTCTAAGTCCGGCAGGCCACGGCACATACCCGTTAACTCGGAAGGCGTCGCACTCTTCCGCGATCTGCTAACTGGCAAGACTGGCGAAATGCTCGTGTTTGCCAAAGCGGGCGGCGGTCAGTGGGGCAAGAATCATCACGCTCGCGCGCTCGCCCACGCTTGCCACGTGGCGAAGATTCGCCCAGGCATTGCCTTTCATCAGTTGCGGCACACCTATGCCTCGCGGCTGGCACAGGCTGGCGTTGATCTGCTGACAATCTCCAAACTGCTCGGCCATGCCGATACGCGCATCACGAGTCGGCATTACGCCCACTTGGTTGATAAGACGCTGGCTGACGCGGTTACCAGGATGCCGAGTTTTGAAACCGACTCAAGAACCCGCCTTGCAGATGTCCATCGAACAGCCAATGCGTCGCGATAGCGCCAAGAACGCCAAAATGCGTGCTCGTGATGCGCTCACGCGATTGGTGCAACATCTGCGCACATATGCACTTCCATTTCCAGTCGGCCCCCATACAGAGCCGCGCAAACACCGCGCCAAGCAAGCGCCGAAACCTATCGCCTGGGCATCGTTTTGTGCCGATTCAGTTGACCGTTACCTTCGTGGAGACGCCAAGTCTCTCGATCATGCCTTTGGACTCGTGCCCCGCGGGGCTCCGCGCAAAGTCGACGAACATCGAGCTATCGCCCGCGAGGTCTTCAACATGCGAATTGCTGGCAAATCTTGGGGTGAGATTGCCAACGACATTGCGGCGAATAATGGCACCGTTACTGACGAGCGCACCTTGCGGCGTATCTATCGGGAGTTTCTAGTTGAATTTCTCGCCGACGAGATTTCGCTAGACGACCTATTGCGCTGACCTGGGGCACAAATCGGCCCTGATTCCGCCCCTAGTATTCAGCGTCTGCGACTTCCCACAATGAGCCCAGCAAGGCCACTGTGGCCCGTCGGAGTCGGTCGGATGACTGAGACAAGAGATCGCAGCGGATGGGACGTTCGCACATGGTGCGGCGCTGTAGGCATCAGTCGCGCACTTTGGTACGAGCTGGAACCGGCGTACCTGCCCGTCAGTACGAAGATCGGCAAGCGTCGAATTATTATCGAACCGCCGAGCGATTGGCTGCAACGAATTAGCCAGCTCGGCGGCGTTCCCACATCGAGCAAGCCTTCAGCGCCATGACGACGGCGGCAGAGTTTCGCAGCGCGATTCAGGCGGCCGGTCTGATTCCACCGGAAGCGATCGAAGCGGACGGCAAGCTGCGCCGGTTCGCGAGCAACGGCAAGCCGCGTGATGACGCGGGGTGGTACATCCTTTTCGGTGACGACATTCCTGCCGGTTCCTTCGGAGACTGGCGTAGCGGCAAAAGTGAGACCTGGCGCGCAACCCTTGGGCGCAAGCTCACTCCGAGGGAGGAAGCCGCGCATCGGGCGCGCGTGGAAGCTATGCGGCGCGAACGGGCGGCAGAAGACGCACGGCGCAAGGCCGAGGCGAGCGAGCGCGCGGCGACGATCTGGAATCAGAGCCAAGCGGCGCCGGACGATCATTCCTACCTGGCGCGCAAACACGTCAAGATTCCCGGGCTGAAGGTTTACCGCGGCAACCTGGACATTGCCGGTATGCGGTGCGACGGCGCGCTCGTCGTCCCGATCCGCGATGGGAGGGGCGACCTGCAATCGGTGCAGTTCATTGCTCCAAGCGGCGAGAAGCGCTTTCTTCCCGGCGCGCGAGTGCAGAGCTGCTATTTCGCCATTGCCACGAAGAAACCCGATGAAGTGCTCTGCATCGCCGAGGGCGTTGCAACGGGCGCGAGCATTCATGCAGCGACGGCTTACCCCATTGCCGTGGCATTCGATGCCGGCAACCTGAAACCCGTAGCGGAGACGTTGCGCGGCAAATATCCGGCGATCCGCCTCGTGATCTGCGGCGACAACGATGCAAACGGCACCGGGCAGGCGAAGGCGGAGGAGGCAGCATGCGCGGTCGGTGGATTGCTCGCCGTGCCGGACTTCGGTTCAACCCGTCCCGAGGGCGCGAGCGACTTCAACGACCTCGCCTTGACGAGCGGCGCGGAAGCCATTGCGAGCGCTATACGCCACGCGAGGCCGCCGGCAGAGCCGGAGGTCCAGGCGAACTCTGCGTATTCGCCGAAGATCGGGGAATGGCCGGAACCGCAGCCGCTGCCCGAGGGCTTGCCGCCCGTGGCGACATTTGACGCTGCCCTTCTGCCGGAAACACTAAAGCCGTGGGCGCTCGACATCTGCGAGCGTGTGCAGTGCCCGCCGGAGTACGTCGGTGTAACCGTTATGGCGGCGCTGGGCTCAGTGATTGGCCGGAAGGTCGGCATTCGACCGCAATCGCAAACAGACTGGACCGAGTTTCCGAATCAATGGGCGCTCATCGTCGGGCGCCCGGGAGTACTTAAATCGCCGGCAATGGAGGCCGCGCTCTCGCCTCTAAAGCGACTGGCGGCACGAGCGACGGAAGCGCACCGCTTGGAGTTGCAGGAGTACCAGCGCGCTTCACGAATGGCGGAACTGCGTGCAGAGGCTGGTGAAAAGGCAGCTCGCGCGAAGCTCGCGAAGAATCCGGACGCCGATGTATCTGCGGACCTTGCGAGCACCCAAACGGAAGCGCCAGCAATGCGGCGCTACATTGCCAACGATACGACGGCGGCAGCGCTCGGCGAACTGCACCGGCAGAACGCCAACGGCTTGCTGGTGTATCGCGACGAAATGGTGTCGCTACTGAAGGTGCTGGACCGCGAGGACAACGCCGAGGCGCGCGGTTTCTACCTGACGGCCTGGAATGGCAATAGCCCGTACACGTTCGACCGCATTGGCCGGGGCATGAATTTGCACATCCCGGCGGTCTGCCTGTCGCTCTTGGGCTCGACTCAACCGGGACGCATTGCGGAATACCTGCATGCCGCAGTGAAGGGCGGGGCCGGCGATGACGGGCTGATTCAGCGATTCGGCCTGCTGGTCTGGCCGGATACCGGTAGCGCATGGCGCGACGTGGATCGGTGGCCTGATAGCGCCGCCCGGCACAGGGCAAGCGGCGTTTTCGAGGCATTGGACCGGCTGGATGCCGAACAGATCGGCGGACAGCGAGACGAGTTCGAGGCCGTGCCATTTCTCCGCTTTGATGCCGACGCCCTGGGGCTATTCCGGGAGTGGCGCGAAGGCTGGGAGTCGAAACTACGCGCTGGTGAACTGCACCCGGCACTTGAGTCGCACCTCGCCAAGTATCGGAAGCTGGTCCCCGGCCTTGCGTTGATACTGCACCTCGCGAACGACGCGACTGGCCCGGTAGGCGAGCGGGCGACGTTGCAGGCCTTGGCCTGGGCTGAGTACCTCGAAACCCATGCCCGCCGGGCCTACGCGAGCGTCGTGAGCCCGGAGGTATCCGCAGCCAAGGCGATCCTCGAAAAGCTACGTCGTGGCGACCTGTCCCGCACGTTTGCGGCGCGCGACATCTACCGGCGGGGCTGGGCGCAGCTCTCCGACCGCGAGCACGTGCTGGACGCATTGCAATTGTTCGTCGATCTCGACCGGCTGGCGATCCGTTCGCGTGACACTGGCGGCCGCGTTGCGACGGTCTACGAAGCGAATCCGAGAGGGCTTGAGCCGTGAGCTACCTAGCCCGCCTGAAGGCCGACGATTCTGAAAAGTGCCTACCCAAGCAACTGACAAAGCCGACAAAAGCCCCTTCTGTCAGTTCTGTCAGTGCCCCAAGTAGGCATTCTCAAAAAGTCGAGGCGCGTGAACCGACGCCTGACCGCGCCGCAGACACGCTGCCCGATCCGGTCGCGGAGGCGCGCCGGCAGCGGGCGCTCGCCATGCTTCGGGCCTCGCCCGGCGTCAAATACGGCTTCATCGTTGACGAACCCGACACCGACCCTGTGGTCCTGACGCTGGCTGTCCGCGGCGTCCTGCCGGACGGTTCGACCGTAACCTGCGAGCTGCTGATCCCGCGCGACCGCTACGACGCCGCGCAGCTGCTCGACCTAATTGCTTCGAGCGGGAGCATGGTCCATTAGAGTTCTTAACAAGTGGAGACCAGCGTGGCCAGTATCCGCTTCCTAGCGCGCCGCGTGACCACTGCGCGCGATACGTTGGCATGGTTGATCGAGCACACAGAACCGGAGACGTGGCCCGACGCCGTGAGAGAGGTACGCGCCACGTTTGCCGAGATAGACCGCTTGCGGTCCGAGCAACGATTGAGTCGGCGACAGTGGCCGCGTCGTTCTGACGGCGGCGTATTCAGCGCTGATCCGTTCCGGTGCCTGGTGGTGGCGTTGAACCGACGCCGTAGTAAACGGGTCGCAACCGTGAAAGAAGAGGCCGAGCTTCGCGCCCTGGTGGCCGACTGTCACCCGGCCGACGGCTTCCGGGATGAGGCTCTTGTCGAAGCGTTGGCGGACCCCGAGTGGATGCTGTATGCGTATCGCAGCGCTGTCACGAAGATCGCAACGCGTCGTTCTCCGCCGACGCCTGATCCGAACGACGAGACGCGGTGACCGCCTGTGCAGGCGAGGCCCTGGCGGCGAGTGCTCTAAGCGCGACACCGGCCGCCGCTGAAAGCCCCCCCCCCGTCACGCTTCGGCATGGCCCGGAAGGACAGTGAGGGCCGGCTTTCGATTGACCGAGAGTGATTCAATGCCTGCCGGGTTCTGCACGATGACCGTCACGCGATTGTGTTCCTCGGTCTTGACCTCGACCGGAATGAGTCTGGCTGCGATCCGATAGAACTCGGTTGGATGCTCTCGCGCCCAGGCTGCAAAGGCCGTGTGCCCGCCGATGTCGTCATAGACGATGCGCACGGCGTCTTTGAAGGCTCGGGTGATCTTGTTCACGCTGCCCTTCTGTCGGCCACCCGTCTTGCATCCCTTCATACTTCAACTGCCATTCAAACTCTTCTATTTTGGACGGCTAGAAGCAGCCGTTCCCCTCGTGTGACCAGCTTTCGACGCGGTTGGACTGCGACACGATGAAGAGAAGCTTGCACGTCTTTTCCTCAGAGCGGATCGGCACCGATTTTTCTGTCGGCACCGTTTTCCACGTCCAGGTCCCATCCTTGTTCCGTTCATTCACTTGGCGCGTTTGCGTATAAGACCCGCCCCCGCGCGTTTCCACATGAGACGAGGAGTAATCGAAGACTTGGGAGCCACTGGAGAGCGTGAAAGTGCGAACGGGTGGGCCCTTCGCAAGTACTAGCTCGTCGGCGTTCTTCCCGATGAATTGGTCATTCGCGGCCGTGAATTTCGCCAAATCTTTTGCAGTAGTTGCACAACTCACCACCGCGAGCGCTCCTAGAAGCACAATCAGGTGACGCATAGCTGTCTCCCTTTGCAGCATCTCGCAAACCTAGCACCGCATGGCCTACGCCTACAAACAAAGGGTAACAGCAAGGTTTTGGCATTCTCTGCAACGCGCCACTCACAGATGCCTAGTGCAAGAGGACTCCATCGAGGCGGGTGGCCGTTGCCTTGATGGCCCGGGCCTGATCCTAGCGGGGCGTGCCAGGTGTGACTTGGCCGGGAATAGCGCCAAAACCGCATGGCTTTCTAGACAAAACCTAGACACGGCGGCGATTGTCCCGCCTCTGTCTCTCTGAAGTAATTGATTTATATGGCGTCCCCACGGGGATTCGAACCCCGGTTGCCGCCGTGAAAGGGCGGTGTCCTAGGCCTCTAGACGATGGGGACCCGGGAATGTTGGTGGAGCCAGGCGGGATCGAACCGCCGACCTCTTGCATGCCATGCAAGCGCTCTCCCAGCTGAGCTATGGCCCCACGCAGCGGGGCGGCATTCTCCGGGTCGGGCTCCCGGGTGTCAAATGACCGGCTTGCCGAAGCGGCGCATTTCCTGGTCCAGCCGCACCGGCCGGCCGTTCTGCCGCAGGGATTCCTGGGCTGCCTCCAGCACCTGCACCACGCGCAGCCCGTCGTAGCCGTCGCTGATCGGCGCCTTGCGCTCGCGGATGCAGTCGAGGAAATGCAGGCACTCGATCCGGAGCGGCTCGCTCATCTTGATGTAGGGCATCGTGATGTCGCCGAAGCGCAGGCTGACATACTCGGCGAAGGAGCCGTAGTCCGGGTTCAGCTGCGCGCCCTTGTCGTAGACCTTGAGCTTCTCGGTGGGTTCGAGATCGTCGAACACCGCCATCTTGCGGTTGCCGACGAAAGTCAGGCGCCGGATCTTGTGCGGGTCCAGCCAGCTCACGTGGATGTGCGCCAGCATCTCGTCGCCGAAGTTGAGCGTCAGGAACACGATGTCCTCGATGCCCTTCTGCAGGTAGCACTGGCCGCGCGCCGCCACGTCGGTGGGCTCGCGGCCGAGCACGTAGAGAATCGAGGAGATGTCGTGCGGCGCGAAATTCCACATGGCATTCTCGTCGCCGCGCACGGTGCCGAGATTCAGCCGTTGCGCATAGACGTAGTGCAGCCTGCCGAGCTCTTCCTTCGCGACCATGTCCTTCAGCCGGATCACGACCGGGTGGTACTCGAGCAGGTGCCCGACCATCAGGATCCGTCCGCGCGACTCGGCCAGGCCGATCAGCTCGCGCGCATGCGCGCTGCTGAGCGCGAGCGGCTTTTCGACGAACACGTCCTTGCCCGCCTCGAGCGCCGCTTTCGCGAGCTCGTAGTGCCGCGGGGCGGTGGTGGCGACCACGACCGCGCGCACTTCCGGATCGCGCAGCACCCTGTCCACGTCGGCGACGGGCTGGACCCGCGGATAGCGCGAAGCGAAGTCGAGTCTGCGCTTTTCGTCGAGGTCACAGACGTATTTGAGGTGCGCCTGGGCGATCTCGGCGAAGTTACGCGCCAGGTTCTTGCCCCAGCCGCCCACGCCGACGACGGCGACGCCGATCGGCTCGAGACCGGTCGTGCCCGCGCTCATCGCCTCAGGCGCGACCCTTGCGCAGCTCGGCCGCGATCTCGCGCAACAGCAGGCCGATCGCGAACACCATCACGATGGCACCGAACTCGAGCAGGCGGCCCGAGGCGTAGGCGCGGCCGATCAGCGACCCGCCGACCGACTGCACCACCCACTCCACGACCGACAGCAGCCCGAGCGCCAGCGCCCCGGCGAGCGCCAGTCGCCTTGCCCACCTCCAGAGGTTGTCCATTGCCGGGCCCTCCCCTCCACGGTGAAATCAGTATGTCATGCTTGACGGGATCCCAAAACACGAGCAGCGCCACTGGGGCGCTGCTCGAATCAGGTCGCCGCGGTGCGAGCATCGATCAGCGGCGCAGGCGCCTCGCGAAGCCGAGACCGACCAGGCCGAGGCCAAGCAGCGCCAGCGTGCCGGGCTCCGACACGGAGCGCGGACGGAAGATCGCGCGGATCAGCATATCGTCGTGGTTGTCGTCCGGGCCCGCGCCGGAGTCATCCCAGAAGATCCAGGTGTCCCAGTTGCTGACGTTGAAGGCGATCGACTGGAAGGAGTTGATGCCGCGCGCATCGTTCTGAGCGTTGCTGAGGCAGCCCACCAGGGTCGTGTTGCTGCTGTAGGCGCAGAAGCGGAAGTCGAGCACGGTGCCTGCGAAGACTTCCATGCTGCCGATCGAGACCGGGCTGCCGAAATAGTTCTGGAACGACGGCGTGAATCCGGTGTTGTAGCTCAAGTCTCCGCCGTCGCCCAGGAAGATGTTCCGGTAACCCGCTTCCTTCCCGTAGTAGTAGAAGTCCACCCAGCCGTCGGCGCCCGCGCCGAGCGCGACGCCCAGCGTGTAGTTCGTGACCCCCTGGGCCGCGAGCTGCGCGAGGAAATTGTTGTTCCCGACCACACCGACCGTCGTTTCGGTCGGATTCAGGTTGTCGATCGTCACGAAGGTGGCGTTGGCGGCCGACGCGGAGAGCGCGAGGGCGGCGGCAACGGCGGCTTTGCGGATCATCATCACACAGTCCTTACGCGCACCCGGCGCGCATCCATGGCGGTTTCGACCATTGCAATGCACACCCTGTGCCAATCGCAGATTTCGCCTGTTATTCATAGAGTTACGAAACCAGGATTGGCGACGATGGAAGGCGACTGTTCAGTTTCCCGACACCTCAGGAAATGGCTGCCAATGCCCGATCCAGGCGCCGTAGCACCGCTTCTCGGCCCAGGATTGCCAGGGTCTGGTCGATCGGCGGGCTGACCGGGCCGCCGCAGACTGCCACGCGAATGGGCTGGGCGACCTTGCCGAGCCCGACCTGGGCTGAGCTCGCCAGGGTCTCCACCAGCGCATGGATCGAGGCAGGACTCCAGTCCGCGAGCGCCGCAAGCGTGGCACGCGCCTGCAGCAGGAGGGGCTTCGACTCGGGCGTCAGGTTCTTGCGGGCAGCCTTCTCCTCGTAGGACTCCGGCTCGCGGAAGAAGAACACGCTGGCGGCTGCCATCTCGCGCAGCGTCTTCGAGCGTTCGCGTTGCGCTTCCACGATCGGCTCGAGTGCCGGGCCCTGTGATGGGTCCAGTCCCAGCCGTTCGAGCTGCCAGCGCAGCTCGCTCGCGATGCGCGAGGGCGGCAGCTTCATCAGGTGCTGCTGGCTGATCCAGGCGAGCTTGTCCGGGTTGATCGCGGAAGCCGACTTGTTCACGTCCGCGATGTCGAAGAGCGCCGTCATCTCCTCGAGCGTGAAGATCTCCTGGTCGCCATGCGACCAGCCAAGGCGCGCCAGGTAATTGAGGAGCGCCTCCGGCAGGTAGCCCTCCTCCCGGTAGTGCAGCACCGAGACCGCGCCGTGGCGCTTCGAGAGCTTGGTGCCGTCGGGCCCGAGGATCATCGGCAGGTGCGCATAGACCGGCGGCTCGACGCCCATCGCGCGCAGCATGTTCATCTGCCGCGGCGTGTTGTTCAGGTGGTCATCGCCGCGGATCACGTGCGTGATCCTCATGTCGTAATCGTCGACGACCACGCAGAAGTTGTAGGTCGGGTTGCCGTCCGAGCGCTCGATGATCAGGTCATCGAGTTCGGCATTCTGGAACACGACCTTGCCGTGCACCGCGTCTTCCACGACCACCGCGCCCTCGACCGGGTTTTTGAAGCGCGCCACCGGCGTGACCCCAGCGCGCGGCTCGCGCCGGTGCCGGCAGCGGCCGTCATAGCGCGGCTTCTCCTTGCTGGCGAGCTGGTCGTTCCGCATCTGCTCCAGCTCCTCCTTCGTGCAATAGCAGCGGTAGGCCTTGCCCTCCGCGAGCCACTGCTGGATGACCTCGCGGTACCGCGGATAGCGCCGGGTCTGATAGAAGGGCCCCTCGTCGGCGCGCAGGCCAAGCCACTCCATGCCGTCCAGGATCACCTGCACCGCTTCCGGCGTGGAGCGCTCGCGATCGGTGTCTTCGATACGCAGGATGAAGACGCCGCCATGCTTCCTTGCATACAGCCAGCAGAAGAGCGCGGTACGCACGCCGCCGATGTGCAGCAGGCCGGTGGGACTGGGGGCGAATCGCGTGCGGACGTTCATGGTCGCCTATTCTGCTACCAGGGAAGGCCGGGGCTGATCCAGGGCCCGAGCCGGTTCGCGATCGGCAGCGGCAGTCTCGACCAGACCCGGCGCGCTACCTCCGCGAGGCGGCCATGACCCGCCGGCGGCGCCGAGGCGGCGAGCGGATAGACCCAGTGCAGGGTCCTTGGCCGGCCGCCCCATTGCAGCTTGAAGCGGTAGGTCCCGGAATCCAGGGTGCTGCGGCCGAAATCGAACACGCGGCTGCCGCGGCCGATGGCGTGCGCCAGGCATTCCCAGTAGAGCCGCATGTTCACCGAGGTGGCGCGATGCTCGCGCAGGCTTGCCGCCCACGGAATCTCGGTGCGGTCGCGGAAATGCGTGAGCAGCGCCGCCGCCGCCGGGCGCCCGCGCAGGCGCACCAGCACGATGCCGCAATCCGCTGCGAACTGCCGCACCAGTTCGACGAAGAAGCGGCGCGGATAGACCGGCGTCCCGAGGTCGCGCATGTTCGCCGAGAACACCGCATAGAACGCTTCCACCAGCTCGGCACCGCCGACCGTCACCTCCGGCGCCTCGCGGTCCGCGCGCCGGACCTGCGAGCGCAGCTTGGCATCCAGCGAACGGGACAGTTCCTCGGCGCTCGATGGCAACACGAGCTCCACGCTCGCTTTGTCGCTGCGCACCGGCAATCCGGGCCGCGGGATCGCGTCGCGCAGCTCGAGCTGTGCGATCCGGCGCGCGCGGGCGAGCTCGCAGGCCCGCTCCATCAACTCGCGCTCCTGCTGCTCCGATGTGCCGAGCGCGCCGCCATAATTGAAGTAGGGCAGCGACACCAGGCGGTTGCCCGATACGCGGCTGCGCTGCTCCACGAGCGGAAGCAGACCGGCGATCCCGCCGGCGGCGTCAGCCACCGTCAACCGGTGCACGCGGAATCCGAAGACCGCGCCCGCGAATTCGCTCCAGCGCCAGCTGTGATAGAGCGTCGCCCGCGGGTGCGCGAGCACGAACGCGTCCCACGCTGCCTGCAGGGCGGTAGTAGGAGTCAATTGTGATCGCACTCGCGTCGCGGGGCAGAAAATAGTCAATATACTTGAAAAGATGCACCCACCCGCGACCCGCAGATTCCTGGTCACCGGCGCCGCCGGCTTCCTCGGATCCAACCTCCTCGAACGCACCCTCGCCGACGGCCATGAGATCGTCGCTCTCGACGACCTGTCCATGGGCCGCCGCGATAACCTCGGTTCGATGCTCGACGAGCCGCGTCTGCGCTTCCTGCAGCGCGACGTCACGCGCACCGACGCTTTCGAAGGCATCGACGGCAGCTTCGACTGCATCGTGCACCTCGCGGCGTTCAAGATCCCGCGCTACGGGAAGGCGATCGATACGCTCAAGATCAACTATCGCGGCACCGAGGTGGTGCTCGACCTCGCGCGCCGCCTGCAATGCAAGTGCGTCCTCGCCTCGACCTCCGACGTCTACGGGCGCAATCCGGCGATCCCGTTCGGCGAGGACGGCAGCGACTCGGTCATCGGCTCGTCCTCCTCGCCGCGCTGGGCCTACGCGGTTTCCAAGCTCTTCGACGAGCATCTCGGTCTGGCCTACCAGGACGCCTACGGCTTCCCGGTCACGATCTTGCGCTTCTTCGGCTCCTACGGCCCGCGCCAGAACACGACCTGGTGGGGCGGGCCGCAGTCGGTGTTCATCGACTGCGTCCTGCGTGGCAAGCCGGTCCCGATCCACGGCGACGGCCGCCAGACCCGCAGCTTCACCTACGTCAGCGACACGGTCGAGGGCATCTATCAGGCCATGGTCCGGCCCGAGGCCGATGGCCAGATCATCAACATCGGCTCCAACCACGAGATCACGATCCTGGAGCTGGCAGAGCGGATCAAGCGGCTGTCCGGAACGCCGGGCGAGCTCGCGATCGAGTTCATCCCCTACGAGTCCTTCACCGGCAAGAAATACGAGGACGTGATGCGGCGGGTGCCCGATATCCGGAAGTGCGAGCGCCTGCTCGGCGTGCGCGCGAAGGTCGGGCTCGACGAGGGGCTCACGCGAACGATCGATTGGCAGCGGCGGGTCATGGCGACCCGCGGCGACTGAACCGGGCACCGGCCGGGGGGCCACTTGCGGATCGGCATCATCGGCGGCGGCTTGATGGGGATGGCGATCGCGGCGCGCGTCGCCGCCGCCGGCCATCGCACCGTGCTGTACGAGCGCGCGCCGCAGCCGGGCGGCCTCGCCACCTGGCACGACTTCGGCGCCTTCACCTGGGACCGCTACTATCACGTGATCCTGCCGAGCGATTCCGAGCTGATCGCCTTCATCGGCGAGCTGGGCCTCGGCGGCGAGCTGCGCTGGACGCCCACCCGGACCGGCTACTACGTGGACCGGAACTTCTATTCCCTGAGCACCAACGTCGACTTCCTGAGGTTCCCGCCGCTCTCGCTCTGGGACAAGTTCCGGCTGGCGGCGACCATTCTCTATTGCGCCCGCATCAAGGACTGGCGCCGCCTCGAACAGGTGACGGTCGAGGACTGGCTGGTGCGCACCTGCGGCCGCGCGACCTTCGAGAAGTTCTGGAAGCCGCTCCTGCTCGCCAAGCTGGGCCTCAATTACAAGCGCGTGTCCGCCGTGTTCATCTGGTCGTACATCAAGCGCCTGTTTTCGGCCCGCGACGCCACGGCGCAGAAGGAGCACCTCGGCTACGTCGCGGGAGGCTATCGCCGGGTGTTCCGCGAGGTGGAATCGAAGATCCGCGCTGCCGGCGGCGAGATCCGACTGCGCTCGGTGGTCGAAGGCGTGCGGCCGAGCGGCGGGCGCGGCATGGAGATCCGCGTGGACGGCGCGAGCGAGCCCTTCGACAAGGTGGTGTTCACGGGCCCGACCAACGTGCTGCGCGACACCGCCGATGCCGCGCTCGTGGAGCTGCCGGCGGGCGGCCGCGACGTCGAATACCTGGGCGTCGTGTGCATGGCGATCATCACGCGCCGGCCCTTCACGCCCTATTACATCCTGAACATCGGCGACGAGACCGTGCCCTTCACGGGCGTGATCGGCATGAGCACGGTGATCGATCCGGGCCAGACCGGTGGGCTGCACCTGACCTACCTGCCGAAGTACGTGCTCTCCACCGACCCGCTGCTCGGGGCCTCCGAGCAGGAGATCCGCGGATCGTTTCTGCCAGCGCTCGCGAACATGTACCCCGATCTGCGGGAGGGGGATATCGAAAGCGTGCACGTCAACCGGGCGCTCAAGGTCCAGCCCCTGCAGGTGCTCAACTACTCCGCCCTGGTGCAGCCCGCGCGCACCCGCCATCCCGACTTCTATGTCGTCAACACCGCCCAGTTCGTGAACAATACGCTCAACAACAACGAGGTCATCCGGAACGTGAACCGGTTTTTCCGGGAATGCGGACGGGACTTCGAGCCGGAATCGAGGCCTGCATGAACGCCGACGCGCGCGCCTGGTTCGCCCATGAGACCGCCGTCATCGACGAGCCCTGCGAGATCGGTGCGGGCACGAAGATCTGGCATTTCAGCCACGTCATGAAGAATTGCCGCATCGGCGAGAAGTGCAACATCGGCCAGAACGTCGTGATCTCGCCGGGCTGCACGATCGGGCGCAACGTCAAGATCCAGAACAACGTCTCGGTCTATACCGGCGTCGAGATCGAGGACGACTGCTTCCTCGGGCCGTCGATGGTATTCACCAACGTGGTGAATCCGCGGGCCTTCATCGAGCGCAAGGACGAGTACCGGCGCACGCGGGTATGCCGGGGCGCCAGCATCGGCGCCAACGCCACCATCGTCTGCGGCGCGACCCTCGGCGAATACTGCTTCGTCGGCGCCGGCGCGGTCGTGACCCGCGACGTCCCGCCCTACGCGACCGTCTACGGAAATCCGGCGCGCGTGCGCGGCTTCACCTGCTGGTGCGGCGTGCAGCTCCCGGCCGGCGCCGGCGAAGGCGAGACCGAGGACGTCGCCTGCCAGTGCGGCCGTCGCTACCGGCGCGAAGGGCACCGGCTGACGCCCGCCTGAGCCGCGCCCATGAAGCTCGTCTCAGTGGTCGGCGCCAGGCCGCAGTTCGTCAAGATCGCCCCGGTCAGTCGGGCCATCGCCGCGCACAACGCGGGTGCCGGCGCACCGATCGAGGACGTCATCGTGCACACCGGCCAGCACTACGATCCCGGGATGTCGGACGTGTTTTTCGAAGAGCTCGGGATCCCGCGCGCCGCCCACCACCTCGGCGTCGGCTCCGCGCCTCACGGCGCGCAGACCGCGCGCATGATGCTGGGCCTCGAGTCGCTGCTGCTCGAACTCAAGCCCGGCGCCGTCGTCGTCTATGGCGATACCAATTCGACGATCGCGGGCGCGCTCGCAGCTGCCAAGCTGCACCTGCCGGTCGTGCACGTGGAAGCCGGCCTGCGCAGCTTCAACCGGCGCATGCCCGAGGAGATCAACCGCATCGCGACCGACCACATCTCGGACCTGCTGCTGGCGCCGACGCCCACGGCGCTGCGCCACCTGCAGTCCGAGGACCTGGGCGAGCGCTCCACGTTCACCGGCGACGTCATGCTGGACGCCGTGCGGCACAACCTCGGGCTCGCGGAATCGCGCTCGCGCGTGCTCGCGACCTTCGGCCTCGAGCCTGGCGGCTACGGTGTCGTGACGCTGCACCGGGCCGAGAACACGAGCGGCGAACGCCTGCGCTCGGCGCTCGACTTGCTGAACGCGGTCGCGGCGCGCGGCCTACCGCTCGTCTTCCCGGTGCATCCGCGCACGCAGGCCATGCTCGCGGCCGGCGTCGAGGGCTGGCGCGCCGATCCGGGGCTGCGCCTGGTCGCGGTGCAGGGCTACCTCGACATGCTGAAGCTCCTGCGCCACGCGCGGCTGGTATTGACCGATTCCGGCGGCCTGCAGAAAGAGGCGCTGTTCCTCGGCACGCCCTGCATCACGCTGCGTGAGGAGACGGAGTGGCCGGAGACCGTGGAGGCCGGCGGCAACGTCGTGACAGTCGATCCGGCGCGCGTCCTCGCGGCCGCGGACAGAGCGGATGCGTCGCGCGTTCCCGAAGCGGCGCTGCGCACGCGCATCGAGAGCGCTTTCGGCGACGGCGACGCCGCCGGGCGAGTCGTCGCCGAAATCGCGCGCTTGCTGGCGCGGCGCGCGCCGTCCCGATAGTCTGGACAAGGGTACACGAGTGGAACGCGACTTGATTATGAAGCCCTGCGCCTCCCTGTCGCTCGACCTCGACAACCAGTGGTCCTACATGAAGACCCACGGCGATCCCGCGTGGCAGGACCATCCCTCCTACTTCGAGCTGGCGGTGCCGCGCATCCTGGAATTCCTCGCCGCGCGCAGGCTCACCATCAGCTTTTTCATCGTCGGCCAGGACGCGGCGCTCGAGAAGAACCGCGCCCTGATCGCCGCCATCGCACGCGCCGGCCACGAGATCGGCAGCCACAGCTTCCTGCACGAGCCCTGGCTGCACCTCTACTCCGAGCCGGACCTCGAGCGGGAGCTCGAGCGCGCCGAGCAGGCGATCCATGCCGCCACCGGCGTGAAGCCGGTCGGCTTCCGCGGCCCGGGCTTCAGCCTGTCCGGCACTACGCTGGAGGTGCTCGCCCGCCGCGGCTACGAATACGACTGCACGGTGTTTCCCAACGCGCTCAACCCGCTCGCGCGCGCCTATTTCTTCGCCACCAGCCGCCTCAGCCGGGAGGAGAAGGCGCAGCGCAAGGCGCTGTTCGGGACCTTCGCGGACGCATTCCGGCCGGTCAAGCCGTTCCGCTGGCAGCTGGGGGCGCGCGAGCTGCTCGAGATCCCGGTCACGACCATGCCGCTCGCCAAGATCCCGGTGCACCTGAGCTACGTCATCTACCTGAGCAAGTACTCGCGCCTGGCAGCGCGCGCCTACTGGCGCTTCGCGCTCGCCATGTTCCGGCTGACCGGCACCGCACCCTCCATCCTGCTGCACCCGCTCGACTTCCTCGGGCGCGAGGACTGCCCGGCGCTCTCGTTCTTCCCGGGCATGGACCTGCCGCTCGCCCGCAAGCTCGCCATGGTCGAATTCGTGATCGACGGACTGGCGCGGCGCTACGAGATCGTGACGATGCGCGAGCATGCGCGGCGTCTGCGGGAACGGCCGCCGCGGCGCGTCCTGAAGCCCGCGCCAGCCGGCGCCTGATTACGACGTCGCGCCGTAGAAGCGCGCGATCGAGTCCACCACGTGCCGTAGCTGCGCCTCCGCGAGCTCCGGGTAGACCGGGATCGCGACCGTCTCGGCCGCCGCGCGCGCCGACTCCGGGCAGTCCTCCGGCCGGCAGCCCAGGTAGGCGAAGCATTCCTGCATGTGCAGCGACACCGGGTAGTAGATCTCGGTGCCGATCCCGCATTCCGCGAGATAGGCGCGCAGCGCATCGCGCCGGGGCACGCGCAGCACGTACTGGTTGTAGATGTGCCGGTGCCCGGGGAGCGCCACGGGCATCTTGACCTCGTCCGCGATGCCCACCGCCGCGAATGCGCGGTCGTAGAAGGCGGCATTGCGCTGCCGGCCGGCGTGCCAGTTTTCGAGCTGCACGAACTTGACCTCGAGCACCGCGGCCTGGATCTCGTCGATGCGGAAGTTGCCGCCGATCACCCTGTGGTAGTACTTCGGCTTGCCGCCGTGCACGCGCATGATGCGCAGGCGCTCCGCGAGCTCGGGATCGTTGGCGGTGCACATGCCGGCGTCGCCGAAGGCGCCGAGATTCTTGCTCGGAAAGAACGAGAAGCAGCCGACGTCGCCGATCGAGCCCACCCGGACGCCCTTGTACTCGGTGCCGAGCGCCTGCGCCGCGTCCTCGATGACCTTGAGCCCGTGGTCGCGGGCGAGCGCCATGATCGGATCCATGTCCGCCGACTGGCCGTAGAGGTGCACCGGCATGATGGCCCGCACCCTGCCGCCGCTGGCCTGGTCGATGAGCTTGCCGCCTTCGCGGCGGCAGCCGGTCTCGAGGTACTCGCGCAGGCGTTCGGGCGACAGGTTGTAGCTGACCGGATCGATGTCGAGAAACAGGGGTCGCGCGCCCGTGCGCGCGATGGTGCCGGCGGTCGCGAAGAAACTGTAGGGCGTCGTCAGCACCACGTCGCCCTGCCCGATGTCGAGCGCCATCAGGGCAAGCAGGAGCGCATCGGTTCCCGAGGACACGCCGATCGCGAACTTGCACTGCGTGTACCCGGCGAGATGCGTCTCGAGCGACTTCACCGCCGGGCCCAGGATGAACATCTGCGACGCCGCAACCTTGAGCAGCGCGCGCTCGATCTCGGGCCGAAGCGCCTCGTACTGCAGCTTCAGGTCGAGCAAGGGGACCTCGAGCTTGACGACTGCGGGCTTCGGCATGGGGGACTTCCGGCCGGCGGGAATGGTCATGGATATCCTCGGTGGACATCGGCCGCTCGCGCAGGCCGCGCCGCAATTATCGCCGAAGGTGGCCAACGCGGCGAAGTTCGCGGCCGGAACCGTGCGTTGACCCTCGCCGCCGGCGGCCCGTAGAATCGCAGCCCCTACGGGCGGTTAGCTCAGCGGTAGAGCACTGCTTTCACACGGCAGGGGTCGCAGGTTCAAGCCCTGCACCGCCCACCAT